>FWWL01003716.1_pt1 | contig 27120 bp, 13 predicted proteins | sample 2228331 | NCBI WGS metagenome assembly FWWL01 (sample SAMEA103939775, study PRJEB20133) | metagenome
ACGAAGACACAAAGGGTTCGCTGGTGGATGGCATTGCGCGGGCGCTGACGCGCCCGCAGCAATCCCCTACGTGAGCGGGAGGGGTGCCGTGAGCGATCCCCGCGCCACAGCCGGGGATGGCCACGCCGCGCTCTGCGCGGCTCGCCATGACACGCTCCCGAGAAAAGGCATCGAGGAAGGGCTATGAACTTCCCTTCCTCAATGCCTGGGTTACGACGGTATGGTTACGCGCGCCCTCCGCTCCGCTACCGGAAGATCACCGGCGCGTAGATGCGGAAGGCGCCATTGACCGACACCGGCCCAACGGTGCGCGTGTTGCCGGCGGCGTCACGCGCGGTGACATAGATGCGGTAAGGCCCTTGCAGGTTGATTGGCGCAACATATTGCCACTGATTACCCTGCAGATCGGCAGCGCCTTGCTCAACGATACCATCAGGGCGTTCAACCCGCACGGTGATTCCGGTCACGCCCACCACATCGGCATACGTGCCGCCAAGCACGATATGGTTGCCCAGAATGGTCGGCACCGATTGCAGTGACGCCTGCAATGCTGCGGTAATCGTCGGCGCTACCGTGTCGATCACATACGTAAACTGGCGCGCGTTCCCCCGGTTACCGGCCAGATCGATCGGCGTCAGGCGCAATTGCTGTTCAGCCTGAGCCACTCCTTCGCGAATCGGCAACTCATAGTTCCAGTTGTCATTCTCATCGACCGCCACTTCTTCACACTGGAAGCCGCGACCATCGTTCTGGTTGACGCAGACTTCCACCGCCCAGGCAGCGCGCTCATCCTGCACCTGACCATCGAGCTGCAAGGTGCCCAGACCAATCGATCCCAGGCCCATGCGGGCCGCGCTGACATCGCTCAGGATCAGTTGCGGCGCGCTGGCATCAACGATCAGTTCAACCGGATCGCTCCAGTCACTCGTTTGCCCGCCGGCATCAGTGGCGCGCGCGCGCAGTCTCACCGGCGTGCCATCAGATGGCGAGCCGATATTCACCTGACACTGCCACTCGCCATCATCTGGCGTCGGGTCGGCGCAGGATGTGATTGTGGGCGCGCCGCTTCCCACCGTCATCTCAATCGCAATCTCTGGCACATCCGACTCATCCCATGCCCACCCGCTCACCGTGATCATCCCCGGTTTGACATAGAAGGACGGTTCGATGATGACAACATCCGACGGCGGTTGAATGTCAACCGGATGGTCAACGAAAAACCATTCCAGCGCATAGTCGAACCCGGTTGTGTCATCGTGGAACGAGATGTCCAGCGTGGCCCACTCTTCATCTTCGCCTGCGTCGCGCGCGATCTGGCGATCAACGATGCCAGTGAAGGTCACCGTGCCGCTGGCGCTCGGCGCAATCGTCCCCAGATTGATGAATTGCTCGTAGTACGGTATGCCATCTTTTTCGACCCGATTGCCACCGGGCAGTCGCAGCGATCCCCAGTTGACGATCCATGCCTGCACATTGGAGGCGGGCGCTTCACCCACATTTTCGTAATGCACGGTGTAGGTGATGACCTGACCCTCAAACAACGGCGGATGCATGTTGTCAATCTCGGCCAACTGGGTGCTCGCAACAGGATTGTTCTCGTCGAACAGCAGCTCTTGCGCATCGAACAATTCATCGGTGAAGAGCGAGTAGATCGATCCGGGCGGGTCGGCGGTAATCCGAAAACGCACGTCAGCCGTGAGCTGACCCGCGCCGGGACACACGCCAGCGCCGAAGGTGTCCCAGGCGATCACGTTGAGCAACGAGACCTGGTTGCCGATCTCCTCGCCGCTGCGGCTGGCAAGTACCCGCGAGCTGGTGAGCGGATTGTTGGCCGGCATGACCGCCCACATGCGCAGGCTGTCTTCTTCGGTCGCGAAGGCCAGCAGGCTCACCGGCGTAGCGGCTGGATTGCTGATATTCAGTGTAGCAAACGGCAGATACGCTTCAAACAGATCAGGCTGCGCCTCGTCAATCCATGCCTGCCATACGCCGCTCGCCGCAACCCAGGCCGCGCCGTTCCAGCGCAGCAGGCTGATCGTCTGCGGATCATCAACGCGCAGCAGATACTCAGGCGCAAACCCGGTCGGCAGGCGTAGATCGGGCTGGCCGGCGGCCATGCCCTGCGTGTAGACGGCGCTGGCACCACCGGGAGCAGTGTCGAGATAGATGTACAGATCGTCGCTATCGCTCCAGACCGCGCCGCTCCACGCCAGCCGCAATGCCCGGTCGTCCCAGCCGGCAAAGAGCCGCTGCACTGCGTTCGTTGCCGCCAGGTCGCTCGCCCGGCGCGCCAGCGCGCTGTTCTGACCGACCAGCGCACACTCGCCCGCGCGCCATCCGGTGGCAATGGCGCGCTCCGGCGCGGTCAGAGCAGTCTGCGATACCGCAGCAGGGGTCAAGGACGTGTCGTAGATGATCGGGCCAAAGGTCTGGATGCGCTGGTTGCCATTGGCATCCTGCTGCGCCAGGTGCGCATAGAGCACGCTGCCTTCGGGCGGCGTCGGCAGATCGTGGCTGCCTGCGCCAGCGCCATACGGCGTCAGGCTGGCCAGACTCGGCTCGCGATCCACGCTCCAGCCCGCGCGGAAGGTGACCGGCCCGGCGCCGTCACTACCCGCCGCCCATTCCATGCGCAACCCGGCGCCAGCCACGCGCACGATGTCACCTTCGTTCAACGGATCGCCGCTGATCAGCCGCAACGTGACCGTCTGCGCCGCTGGCGGCGTCACATCGACCGTCATCGGTTGCCCCGCGACGGTGATGGTGCGCCCGGCAGCATCGGTCGCGCGCAGACTCATCGTAAACGACCAGTTATCCGGATCAGCGGTAGGCGCAACGATCGGCACCCACCAGCGTCCGCTGATGAGCGGATCGGGGAACGCCTCGATCCAGGATGTGCCATCGAACGATGCCTGAACGCTGGCAATCACACCGCTGTCCGTCACCTGAACTGGTAGCGCCAACGTATCGCTCAGGGTCGTGGCCGAGGTCACCACTGCGGTGGCAAAACCCAGCGCAGTCGGCGCGGCAGTATCAACCAGCAGGATGATCTGGCGCGTGATTTGACGATTAAGCTGATCGGTCACCTCGACAGCGAGCGTGTAGCGCCCTTCGCCTGGCGGCGTCCACGACGCGCTGAAGGCGCTGGATAGATCGCCCGACCACGTCTGCGTAAAAATTGATCCGCCATTCAGCAACACCTGCACCTGGCTCAAGCCAGCATCAGCCCGCGCCGCGCCGGCAATCGTGATTGGATCAAGGGTAGTGCGCACATTGCCTGTCGGTGAGGTCAGGAGGACATCGACTACCGGCGCAGGCGGCGTCACCGTCTGCGGCGTGCCGCTACCACTGCGCCCCAGGGTGTCTTGCGCGGTCGCCGATGAGCTATAGCTGATATGGCCATTGATCACGTAGGTCACATCACGCCCATACAACAGTTTCAGGTCATCGCCCAGGCGATGCCATGCTGGCGGCTGATAGTAGACGAGCGTGTCGCGCTGTTCGAGGATTGTGCCAGTGGGCGCAGGGCAATTCAACGTGGCGCTGGCAAGATTGATGTCGCGCGCCTGACAGGTGATCGTCGTGCGCGCCAGCGCGCCGCTGCCCTCTTGCGCGACCGTAACCGTCACCTGCGGGCCACGCAGATCGACCATGCCGCGCCAGACGATCTGGCCATCCCGCTCGCTCGAGCGGTTACCCACTGCGTCGGTTGCGCGCATGAACAGCGCGTACATACCGTCGAGCGCGCCCGGCGTCGGCAGGCTCCAGGCGCTGCTCGCCGCGCCAGGGGAAGCCAGCGTCACACTTTGCCAGACGCGATCTGCTGCTGCGCGCAGATGCCAGACTTCATCGGCGGCCAGCGCGTAGTCGTACAGATACACCTCGTCGATCTGACCGGCAAAGCCAGCCAGCCGGGCGTCGGCAGCGGGCAAATTCCCGGCTGCGCAGGGAGCGCTTGCCACCTCCGCTCCATTGCTGTAGACGGTCAGAGCCGCACCGTCATATGTGGCGACGACGTGCTGCCAGCCCGACCCGGTGAGCGAATATGTGAGCGAACAGGCGCCACCGTCACCGCGCACCTGTGCGCCGGTAGTCGTCAGTTCGACATGCCCAGGCTGGCCCGCCTGACCGCGCCCGAAGATGCGCTGCGCGCCATTGATCCATGCTGCCACGCTGAACCCGGTGAGATCGCCGAGTCGATCGCTGATGTCCAGCGTGTGCGTAGGGTTGAGATTGAGACCCTGCCCGACGCGACCGCCATCGATTACCTGTGGACAGGCCAAGCCGCTGCACGATCCGATCAATGCGCCGTCAACCGCATTCGCAAAGGCTTCGCTGTCAGCGAGTTCTTCAAACTGCAACCGCACCGCCGCTCCCGCCAGCGCATCGGTCTGCTCAAGCGGCACCCACGCCGCTTCGAGCGTCTGCACACCGCTCTGCACATCGCCGGTGTCGGTCACCAGACCGGTCAAGGTCAGCGTGGCAGTGATGCTGTCGCCTGGATCGGCGCCGAGGGCAATCGTGGGCGGCGTCGCATCAAGCCGCAACAGAGTTGGCCGTTCCACCACGCGCACATTGCCAGCCAGGTCAGCCGCGCGCAACGTGACCGTATACGCGCCGGTCGGGGGCGTCAACCGGCCATCCAGCCCGCCGCTCGTCGTTAGCCGGTAGTTGTGTTGCCACACGCCCGCGCTCGCCGTCACCTCCTGCGCCGGCGAGGTCACCGCATTGGCGCTGGCCGGCAACAATTCAAGCGTTACCAGTTCACTACCGCTGCCGCTGTCACTCAATGTGCCGGCCAGCGGGAAGGCCCAGCCGCCGCGCGCATCGAGCGCAGGTCGGACAATAGTGGCGGGCACATCCGGGGTCAGCGTCAGATTCGGCGCCGAACGATCGATCCGGAACGTTACCGGCGCGCTCGCCGCGCCCTGATTGCCGGCGGCATCACGGGCGCGCACCCGCAGGGTATGGGCGCCTTCCGAAAGGCTGTCCAGATCGATGGTGGCGGCCCAGGTCGCGCCCGGCGAAACTGCCTGCCATGCGCCGTTGTTGAGACTGATTTCAACCAGTTCGATCGGATTGGCATCGGTCACGACACCGCTCACCACGAGACCGCTGCTGGCATTTGCCGCTGGCACATAATTGCCATCGATCAGCGAGTCGATGCTGGCTACCGGCGGCGTATTGTCAACCACCAGCCGCAGCGGAGTAGGCAACGTCCCGCTATCGAGCAGGCCGGTCTCTTCGCCGACGATCTGCGCTCGCAACGCGCCCAGGCGCGTGCCGCCGCCGCTGAGTCCAGCCGGCGTGATCACGCACGGGTGATCGGCGGCGCAGGCCAGCGCGGGCAGTAGACCGGCGGGCGCGTCGCTCTGCCAGGCAAAGCGTTGCGGCGCGCCCAGCAAGCGATTCTGCCCATCAACCGCCTGATAGAGTAGATGAGCGCGATTGGCAATGCGCGCGCCAGCCGCGACCACAAAGTGATCAGCCGCCGCTGCAACCGCCGGGCGGGTAAGATTGACTTCGCCATCCGAGAGCAGCAGCGCCTCATCTGACAGCGTCGTGCCCATGATCAACCGGCCAACCACCGAGCCGTTGCGCAGATAGACTGCCAGCGTCCGCCCAAAGGCAGCGCTGTAGGCCAGCGCCGGTTGCGTCTCATCATCGGCAGCGGCGGCGAGCTGCGTCGGCGCGCTCGCGCCCACATCATCGAGCCGCGCCAGCCAGATATCGCGTTGCGTCGCTGGGCCGCGCTCATAAGCAATGAGATAGCTCGCCTCGACCGCCGTCACCGCGACCGCGCCGCCACTTTGCAGATTGCTGTCCAGCGTCACAACAGCCCCGCTCAGCGCGCCGCTGGCCGTCACCCGCTGCGCGCGCAAGACGCCATTGTCGATCCATACCACCAGAAAACCGGCGCCGTTGCTGGCAACTGCCGGCGCGCTGCCAGCGCCAAGCGTGATCGGCGTGACCACGACGCTGCCAGCCGCCCGCGCCGCCTGGATCGCGCCGCCGTTCTGCCATGCCACCAGGCATGCGCCGCTGAGACAGGCCAGACTCGGCTGGCCGCCGGGGCTCACATTGATCGCTGCCGACAGGCTATTCGGCTGGGCAGTGAACATGCGAATCTGGCCGCCGCTCGCCGTCGCCAGCGCATACGGCGCCGCCGCGCCCGGCGCAACGACCACTGCCGCCGCGTTCACATCCAGGCTGGTCTGCTCAACAAACGTCGCCGGAGACCAGCGCGCAGTTGGGTTGCCGCTCAGGCTGTATTGCGTGATCGCATCGATCACGAAATCGCCTTCCGGCGCATCTGCCGGGATAGTCAAACTGGTCACAAAGCTCTGCTCGTGCCCCGGCAGCAATTCAAAGCTCTGCGACGGCAAACTAGACTGCGGCGTGTTTACCCAGACCGCGCCCCGCAACGGACGCCCATCGGGCAGGAGATGGCGCAGGGTGATAGTATAGGTCAACGCCTGACCGGGACGCACCACGAGATTGGGATCGCTAACCGTCGGGAAGACGCCGATCGGGGCCTGGGGCGACGTCATGGTCGGCGGTTCGCTGGACAGCGTCGCTTCCGCCAGCGTCGCCAGCCCTGGTTGCGCGCTCACTTCTGCCGGCGGCAACGCGCGATTGAACAGACGGACCTGAGCGATCAGACCGACGAATCGCTGCGGCATATACTGGCGATCGCCTAACCGCAGCTCGTTCTGTGACCAATCGACATCGCCGATCGCGCCGGCCCCGTTGTAGGTATGCGCCGGATTGCCGTTGAGATAGGTGGTGACAACGCCGCGGTTATACGTCACCGCCACGTGCGTCCACTGATTGAGCGGCGCATACGCGCCGGTGTTGATCCAGGCCCAGCCGGGATTGGCATTGGCAAATGCCCACTGGATTGAGCCGTCGGGGAAGCGAGCGACTTCATACTCACCCTCGCGGTTGATCAGGATGCCGTTCGTATTGGCAGTCGGATAGATCCAGGCGGCAAACGTCAGCTCTTCCGCCATTCGGAAACGCTCATCGCTGATAACCAGCCATTGATAGCCATTAAAGTGCGCACCGGTTCGCCCGGCCACAGTCACCCCGGCGGTAGGACATGAAGAATTCGGACAACTGAAAGCAAGGCCCCCTGCCGAGTCGGTGAATACGCCGAATGCGCTGGTATCGAGCCGCCAAGCGCCGACTCGCGAACGGGCGGCAACCGATCCGCCCTGAGACAGCCACGCCGCATCGGAAGTTCCGTCGCCGCGCGTATCGGCAGCCAGAGGGCTGGTGCGGATCAGGAAGGCGCGCCCGCTGATAGTCACCCACTGCCCATTCACCTCTTGCGCATCACCGATACCATCACCGTCGGTATCGGCTTGAGTCGGATCTGTTCCCCAGCGCGCTTCTTCCAGATCGCTCAAGCCATCGCCATCGGCGTCAGCCGCGCGCGAATTGAAGCGCCTCCCTTCGCTGGCGCGTTGAACCTCGAAGGCATCGGTCAGTCCGTCACCGTCGGCATCGCGCGCATTATCGTTGGGATCAACTTCGCGGCGGAGACCATCAAAATCGGCGTCGGGCAATGCCGGGAAGGGCACATTACCGCCCCAATCCATGCGCGCGAACTCATCAAGCGTGGCGGGCAAGACATCGAATACTACGCTGTCGGCCAAACGGGTATTGTAACGCTGAACGTCGTCATAGGCTCCGCACCATAAAACAATGCAGCGCTTATACGGCAGATTAAAGGCCGTATTCATCCAGAGTGCGGTTGAACGATTGATTCCTGCCGGGAATGAGAAATCAACGTAGCGAGGGTACGCGCCCTCGATTGGCGGCCAACCGGGCGAGACATGCAGACTCTGTTCGTGCGTCGCCAGCGAGGCTGCGCCCGAAACGCGCTGACGCGCCTGCCAGTCATTCCACGGATTGCCAAACCAGCGATTCCCGATCCGATTGGGATTCCACGCCAGATTGGGATAGATGGTCGCGCTGAAACGCAGTGGACTCCAGGCCGTCATGCCTGCTGCCGGATTGACCAGACCAAAACTGGTATTGCCCACCGATGGTTTCACCGTCAAATAGCGCGATTCGTCAACAATGAAGCGAGCAATCTGCTGGAATAGCCACGATGAAAAGCTGGTCGCCCGGCCCAAAATGAGCGAGAGGATCACTGAAAGGATGGCGTCAACAATCGTGATAATCGCCACAATAATGAAGCCAACCTTTGGGATGAAGGCCAGCGCGGTGAGAAAGACGATCCATGCCACCTGCAAGACGGTAGCGATAATGAGTTGAGCCAGCGCCACACCCGACAACTGATTTGAGATCGCTTCATAGATTGCCAGACCGATTGTTGCCGCCACCAGCAAACCACCGGTAATGATGGTCAGCGCCGCCGATGCCGCGGTGATCTTCTGCAACCCAAACTTGGCGATGAGGATGAGATCGATCCCGCTTTTAACGATAGTCGCGATCGATGAAGTCACGTGCCCCACCAGATCGAGACCGCCATTCATCAACCAGCGGTTGAGTTCGGGCGAGATCTGACCGAGATGCGCCGTTGCGGCCAGCACAAACCCGGTGACCAGCGCACCGAGGATGGCGCCCATAATTGCATCGCCCGCTTTGGCCTTAAAGCTGGTCATGATCCGGCTGGAAACGGCCCATGCCGCCCCGCCCCCACGCGCCGCACTGATACCCAGCGACTTGACCACGCTGCCGATCAGTTTCAACACCGAATTAGTATCCGAACCCTGCGCCGGCCCCAGCGCAGCCAGCGCGTGCTTGAGCGCGCCGGCGCCCGCCGCAGCCAGCCCGGTGTTGATCTGGGCCAGTGAAGCGTCGGGGCTGGCCAGGCCGGCCAATGGCTGCTGCTCGCCGTTAGCTACCAGCGCCATCACGCCCTGGATTAGCGCCGCCAGATAGTTCCGCAACACGACAAGCTGCCCCTCACGCAGGTTTTCATCGGCGCTGGTCTGAGCGCTATGACGATCAATAAAGCGCTGCACAAGCTGATCTGGGGCCAGCATCCGCCAGTCGTCGGTAAACTCATACCCGCTCAGGCTGAGAAAGTTGGCGGTTTGCAGCAGCACGGCCTGCTGCCCGCCAAAGGCTAGGTTCATGGTCAAGACGGTATCCGACCACCAGGTATTGCTGCCCAGACTGTCCATATTTAACGCGCGGAACGCCTCGCTGCGCGCATGGAGAATAAGCGGCTGGTACTGCGCCGGAATCTGAAGTAACAGGTTACGATAGAGGCCTGCGGAATCGCGCGCCAGGCTCAGCGTGTCACTGCGGGAGTAGGCGCTGGCGAGAAAGATGTTGGGCAAACCCCAGCGTTCCTGCGCCGAGACACTGCCATTGCTCAGCCGATGGAAGCGATTGGCAATCGTTGCCGGCGAAAGATCGGCGCGCGCCCGCATAAAGCTCTGATTCAGGCTGTTAATCATGCCCAGCAGCGCATCATCGCGCGCCACCGCATCGCCCTGCGCCTGCGGATCGGCGACCAGCAGCACCCCGTTCACACCGTGATCTTCACGCACCTGAATCCCGGTCAAAAACCACGATTCACGGTCGTAGACGTGAATCAGTCCCGGCTGATCGAAGCCATCCACATCATTCTTCATCTGCACTGCCCACACCACGCGCACTCGGTGGGCATTTCCCCACCACGACGCACCCTGGTAGAGCATGCGACCAGAAAAGGCCACCCGCTGCCCCGTCTGGTTGTCAGTCACCAGACTGAGCGGCACATACGCGACAATTGTGCTGGCGTCAGACTGGCGAATCGTGATACCCTGGGCGCTCAGCAATGGCGACGAGAGATTGCCATTGCCATTGTTGGTATAGGGCGGCAACGTGGCAAAGGAATTAGCGGAGATGGTAATTTCCAGCAACGGCAGCAGTTGCACGTCATCGGTGCTGTTGTTGCGATCCTGTACCTGGCCGGCGCTATCAAGCGGCCAGTCAAAGCGGCTTTGGGCATACCAGAGCTGGTTTGGATTTTGCGGACGCACCTGAAAATCGACTGTGATCAGCCGCTGCGGTGTCAGACTATCGAGCCTGAACCACAGCGCGCGGTCGGCATTGAATGCCCCCTGACCGATCGAGCTGGTCAGCGGCGAAAGATCGAGGCGATCGGGAACGCCGTCGTTATCATCGTCGTAGTCAAACGCATCAGGAATGCCATCGCCATCGGTATCGCGGGGCTGCAACAGATTGCCGTTCCGAATCACCTCAAGGCTATCCAGCACGCCATCGCGGTTGGTGTCCTGCGCCAGCGGATTGAGGCGCCAATCCCCCCCGGCATACGAAAAACCGACTGCTTCGGCAAAATCGGTTAGGCCATCGCCATCAGTATCGTTATCAAATGGGCTGGTGCCGAGAAACTGTTCCTGAAAATCGGTCAGACCATCGCCGTCAGTGTCACGGCCATCATCAACCAGCGCTGCTGGCGCGCCATTCAGAGCCGGGGCAGCCTGCGCAATCAATGCTTCCAGCCGGGCCGGACCATCGCCAGCAACAGACGGATTGGCGCCAAGTAACGTCTCCTGCGCATCGTTCAGTCCATCGCCATCGGAGTCGGTCTGCGCATCGCCGCGCGCTTCGCTCAGCAAGACATCGGCGATCAAGCGCGCCGCTGCCGCTTCCGGCGGTAGTTCAAACTCGCTCGCGTGCCCCTGTGTTAGCGACTCCTGCGCCTGCCGTTGCCGCTCAGCCTGCTCAGCCATCTCGACCTGAAAGGCATGCACACGCTGCGCCGAAAGCAAGGGACCGCCAACCAACGCCATAATCAACAGCACCGCCAGCCCGCTGGCCAGCCGCCGCGAACCCCGCCAGCGAATCAAAAGGAAGGTAAACCCGGCGGCAATCAGCGCCGCCAGCGCAAACGGCAGGCCGAGATCACTCCACCCGCGCAGCGTCGCCAGCCACTGCTGCCAGATCAGCGGCAACTCAGGCGGCACCGGGCCAAAACCGGCAAAATCCATCGTCAGATGAGCGCGACTGGCCGACTGGTCGCCTCTGGCCGGCAAGGTCAGGCGCAAGATCTGGCGCGCCGGAAGACCGGCTGCATCCAGCCATATTTCACCGGTGCCCTGCATGCGGGCATATTCCTCGGTTGGCCGCAGCTCGACGCCGGGAGGCAACCGATTCGCCTGCTGCAAGGCCGCCTGCTGCCGCTCGCGCAGATAGCGTTCAAGGGCCATGCCATCAAGCTGAAAGGCATAGCGCGTGATCAGGCGACCATTCACCTCCTCGCTGCCCAGCAATTGCACATCGCGCGCAGCGTTCAGATAGCCCAGCGCATCACCGCCGGGCGCATAAAGATCACCCAGCCCGTCGTACTCCTCCCATTCCCCTTCCCCCTGCCGCACCAGCGTCCGTCCGGCGCTGATCCGCATCGTTACGCTGCCCTCACCCGTGACCACATTGCCGCCCTGCGTCCATAGCCGCAGCTCGGTGGTGGCCTCCGCCGCGCTCGTAGCGCCCTGCAGATAAATCTCCTGCCGTTCGGGCGGACGACCGGCATTGATCGGTGAATTGACCGGATCGGAAAGAATCGTGGTAGTCGCATCAAAGCGATACGCGCCGGAACTGAGCGCGCGCTGCCAGGCGGCGCGAATCGGATCCGGATTGACGACCGGATACATGCGCGCGCCGATCAGCATCAACAACAAAGCGATCAGACCGGTTAATCCAACAGACAGAACCGGCGAAGAGTGGCGTGACGGGCGCATAGAGAGGCCTCCAAAGCATCAAGATACGATGAACTGGTTAGTATAGACTGCGATGCGGGCCGAAAAATGTTTTGGACGCGAACACAGAACAGTAGGTCAACGCGGATCAGGGCATTGCAGCGCAGCGACTCGCGCACCGAACAAGCGACTTGCGCATCGAACGCGAGCGCAGAGAAACACCCTCATTCGGCACAACGCCGGGCGCCAGATCGGGCAAGTCATCCGCGCCAGCAGCGCACAGATGACAATGAACAAGGGTGACGATCGGCAGAGGCTCACGGCAACGTTAGCCTGACATCAGATCTATCCAGACTCCTTCCACGCAAGAGACAACCTGGTCGCCACCGGAACGTTGCAGCGAGTGTACTGATCAGGCGTTACAAAAACATTACATGCAGGCGACATTCATGATTTATCGCTCGCCAGGGAGTGTTGCTGTAATCTCGATACGAACATCATCCCTGTCATCGCGAGGGCGCGCCAGCGCCCGATGCACTCCCCTACGTTCGCGGGAGGAGTACCGTGAGCGTGATCCCCGCGCCACAGCCGGAAATTGCCACGCCATGCGGCGCGCGGCTCGCAGTGACATAAGGAGAGCGGGAGCGGAGCTGGGGGTGAGGGCGAGCGGGCGAGGGTTGCACCACAAAGGCACAAAGGCACAAAGATTCGCTGGTGGATGACATTGCGCGGGCGCGGAGCGCCCGGCGCACTCCCCTGCGACAGCGGGAGGGGTGCCGTGAGCGTGATCCCCGCGCCACAGTCGGGGATTGCCACGCCGACACCCCTATATCATTGCGAGGGCGCGATAGCGCCCGCAGCAATCCCCCACTTCAGCGCGATCCATGCCTCACCGCCCGCTTCTCCCCCCGCTCCCAGCGGGAGCGGGGCTGGGGGTGAGGGTCTCCCCGCTCCCAGCGGGAGCGGGGCTGGGGGTGAGGGCGAGCAGGAGATGGCCATTCAGCTCTCGCGGCGATCTTCGCGCCAGCGGAACACAAACTGCTTGTCGCCCGAACGGTCGCGGCGGAAACGCCAGAGGCGCGTCGGTCGCCCGCGCCCCTCACGCACCAGGGCGGTCTCTTCGAGGATGCCGGCTTCTTTGATCTTGCGGTAAAAATTGCCTTTGTCGAGCTTCTCGCCCAAAATCTGCTCGTAGATGTGCTTCAATTCCAGGATCGAAAAGACTTCAGGCAGCAACTGGAACGCCAGGGTCGTGTATTCCAGCTTTGAGCGCAGACGCGAGAGCGCGTAGGCCAGAATCTGGTCGTGATCGAAGGCCAGCGGCGTCGGCGCTTGATCCACCGGGAACCAGCGCACATCGTTGCTCTCGTCGCTGACGCGGATGGTCTGCGCATCGGCGCGGACGAGCGCAATGTAAGCGACGCTGATTACCCGGTGGCGCGGATCGCGTTGCACATCGCCAAAAGTGTAGAGCTGTTCGAGGTAGACATCGCGCACGCCGGTCTCTTCTTCGAGTTCGCGACGCGCAGCTTCTTCGAGCGACTCGTCGAGCCGAATGAATCCGCCGGGAATCGCCCAGCGGCCCTCGAACGGCCAGCGTTTGCGCTGCACCAGCAAGACGTGCAATGTTCGATTGATCAGGCTGAAGATGACCACATCGACCGTTACCGCCGGCAACGGGTATTTGCTGGGGTCATAGGTGGCGGCGCTCTCACCCTCCATACACGCAGCGCTCCTGTTTGCGGGATTAGTGTTAAGATTACACCATAAACCCTGTCGCGTCAAGTCATCGCTGCCGCTGCCGCGCCGAGTAAGCCGGCCTTCGGCTCCAGAATGACGTGGATCGGCACGCGCGCCAGCAGATCGCTAAAGCGACCTTTGTCGCGGAAGATGTGCAGGAAGCGTTTGCGTCTGATCAAGGGCAGCATGCGCGGGGGCAGGCCGCCGCCGATATACACCCCGCCTGTGGCCAGCACCTTGAGCGCCAGGTTGCCCGCTTCGGCTGCCAGAATATCTACGAACAATTCGAGCGCGGTACGGCAAACCAGACACATCGCGTCGGTTGACATGCCGGCGCTGACGATGACCGGCGTTTGATCGACCACGACGGCCAACTGCTCGGCCACCTCCGGCGTTTCACGCTGGAGCAGTTCGTCACGTGCGAAGGCATACAGGTTGGGGATCCCCATCCCGGAACAGACCCGTTCGTAACTGACGTGATTGAAGCGCTGGAGCAGGTAGGCTTGCAGCGCGCGCTCGATGGCATTGCGCGGCGCAAAGGTGGCATGGCCGCCCTCGGAGGGATGGGGCCGATAGCGCGTCCCATCCCAGGTCAGAAATGCCTCGCCGAGACCGGTGCCGGGCGCAATGACGCCTATCGCGCCCCCGGCAACGGGCTGGCCGGGGTTGAGCGTCACCAGATCGGCTGGTTCGAGGATGGGTACCGCCTGGGCAATCGCTTCCAGATCGTTGAGCAAGCGCACAGGAACGCCATGCAAGGCATCGCTCAACTCAGCGGCATCGATGACCCACGAAAGATTGGTGATGCTGGCCCGTCCGCCCATCACCGGGCCGGCCACGCCGAAGGCGGCGCCGGCAATCTCGGCGGGATGCTGGGCAAGGAACTCCCTGATGATCGCGGTCAGACCAGAGTACGATCCACTGGCGAAGGTCTGTTCGGCGATTGGGTGGTGCGGCCCGGATGCCGGATCAAACAAAGCCAGAATTGTCTTCGTGCCGCCAATGTCACCGGCCAGATACATACGTCACCTTGAACTGCATCGTTTACACTGTGTGCGAAACTTCCGCCAGCGCCGCGCGCAAAGCCGCAATCGCATCGGCAACCGGCAGCGCGCCAAACACCGCCGAACCAACCACCGCAACCGTGGCTCCGGCAGCGCGACAGGCGGCGATCGTGTCTGGATTGACCCCGCCATCGACCATGATCTCAGGCCCGCGATCGCCCACCATGCTCTTCAGCCGCCGGACTTTAGCGAGCGTGGATGGAATGAGAGTCTGGCCGCCAAAACCGGGATTGACGGTCATCAGCAGGATCAGTTCAACCTGATCGAGCACTTCTTCGATGGCGCTGAGCGGGGTAGACGGATTGATCGCCACCCCTGCCTGCTTGCCCAGCCCATGAATCATCTGAATGGCCCGGTGGAGGTGCGGCGTGGCTTCGGCATGCACCGTGATCAGGTCAGCGCCGGCAGCGGCAAAATCGGCCAGATAGCGCTCCGGTTCGACGATCATCAGATGAGCGTCGAGCAGCGCGCCGTACTGATCGGCGAGCGGGCGCAGGGCGCGCGCGACCAGCGGCCCGAAGCTGATATTCGGCACAAACCGGCCATCCATGACATCGAGATGGATCCAGTCGATCCCGGCAGCGCACGCTGCTGCAATCTGCTCACCCAGACGAGCAAAATCGGCGGTTAGAATTGAGGGCGCAAGCCGCATACTGATCCCTGCTGTTCTCAACACATCTGCGCACTGCGCAACATGCGCGCGTAACCGGTGAGCTATTGTACCGCAACTGTGCGCACTTCGTGCCGCACGCCATCGCGACCGGCAACGAAGAGATCGGTGGCGATGCCGACAAAAAGGCCGTGCTCAACAATGCCGGCCCGCGCCGCTAACCGGGCCGCCAACGCTGCCGGATCGGCGATCGGCCCGCAGGCCCAGTCGATGATGAGATTGCCCTGATCGGTGCGGAATGGTTGCCCATCAGCCCGCAGCCGTACCCGCGCGCTGCCGCCTTGCCCTTCCAGCCAGCGCGCAGTTGCCCGATGCCCGAAATCAACGACCTCAACCGGCAGCGCGAAGCGCGTGCCGAGGCGGGGCGAACACTTGCTCTCATCAACGATGATGGCCACCCGATGGCTGGCCTGCGCAACCATCTTTTCACGCAATAACGCGCCGCCGCCGCCCTTGATCAATGCCATCTGCGGATCAACTTCATCGGCGCCGTCGATGGTTAGATCGACCGCAGCGACTTCATCGAGCGTGGTCAGCGGAATGCCCAGCTCGCGCGCTAGCGCTGCCGTACCTTCGGCGCACGGCACACCAACAATATCGCGCAGCGCACCACTGGCCAGTCGCTCGCCGATCATGCGGGTAGCGTAAGCTGCTGTGCTGCCAAACCCCAGCCCGATCACCATGCCCGGTTCGATCAACGCCACTGCCGCTGCCGCAGCCATCGTCTTCAATGTCTCTGTGGTTGCCATGCGTGATGCCTGTGTTATTGCTTGCGTAGCGTTGCTACAAACGAGTAGTGTTTGCCGTAGCTTACCAGTCTGGATGGTAGCGCGCCAGCCACGCTGCTCGCGCCTGCGTCTGCGCCGCAGTCGGCGCCGCTACGGGCACAAGCGATAGCATATCATACGGCGCAACACCCAGCGTCACCGCTACCTCAATCAGGGAATCGTCGCGGAAGAGGGTCAACCGCGCGGTCTCACCAGGTCGCCGCTCAAGCAGGCGCTGGTTGAGCCGCTCTTCATTCACTCGCCAGCCATCGAAAGCCACCAGTTCATCGCCGGCATACACTCCCGCTTCGTATCCTGGCCCGTCGCTTCGCACAGTCGCTACCACTGTGCGTTCGCCCTGTTTGCGCAGATTGATGCCCAGCCAGGCCGGCGGCTGACCATCAGGGCGCGGTGAACGATAGCGCCAGCGCGGTTCGAGACCAACCACGGCCAGCGCCGCCGCATAGTCGAGTTCGTCAACTCCGCTCACGTAGCGCTGGTACAACGACCGCAACTCGCCATTGTCGCCCCCAATGGCTTCCAGCGCGGCCAGCACCGCGCCGTCTTCAGGAATGCCCGGCCCCTCAATCGGATACCGCTGGTACAGATAGCGCATCACATCATCAAAACTGCGTTCACCGCCTGTCTGCGCGCGAATGGCCATGTCGAAGATCCAGCAGACCAGCGATCCCTTCAGATAGTACGAAATGCTGGAATTGAGACTGTTTTCATCTGGACGGTAGAGCTTAATCCAGGCGTCGAAACTGCTCTGTTCGAGACTTTGCAGACGACGCCCAGGCTGGCTCTGCAACTGGACGATCTTGTCAGCCAGTTTGGTCAGGTATCGCTCTTCGCTCATCAAACCTGCCCGCACCAACAGCAGATCATCGTAATAGCTGGTCGCTCCCTCCATCAGCCAGAGCAGGCGCGTATAGTTTTCGCGCTGATAATCGAACGGCCCCAGCGGCGCCGGACGCAACCGCTTCACGTTCCAGGCATGAAACAGCTCGTGCGAGGTGAGACTCAGATAACGCTCATACCCCTGCTCGGTGCCGAATGTCCAGCGATCAACCATATTCGAGACGCTGTTGCGATGCTCAAGCCCACCGCCGCGCCCGTCGGTCAGATGCAGGATGAAGGTGTAGTCGCGGTACGGCAGGCTGCCAAAAAATGCGCGTTGCGCTTCGACAATTCGCTGCGTATCGGCCAGCAGCCGCGCCTCATCTTCGTTGCCGCGTCCCCAGATCGCCAGCCGGTGCGGAATCCCATCAACGGTAAAGGTGAGCAGACGGTGCGTCCCGCACTCTACCGGGCAATCGATCAACTCATCGTAATCGGCAGCCTGAAACGACGCCCGCGTGGGCCGCGCCGGATCGGACGGGAGCGACGTCAGGCCGGTTGTCACCTGCCAGCCCGCTGGCGGATCGACATGGAGCGTCAGCGGCTCGCGCATCCGTCCGTGAACGTACATCAAAAGGTTGGCGCCGTTGAAGTAGCCGTGCGTGCCATCAAGATGACTGGTGCGCACAGTGAGTTCAAACGCATATACCCTGTACGTCACCGTCACCTGCGTCGCTGCGCCCGCTTCGACCAGCCAGGTATCTTTACTGATCTTGCGCCACGGCAGCGGCGTTCCTTCGCCGTCAGTGACCTGGAACTCCTGCACGTGGCGGGCAAACTCGCGGATCATGTACGAACCAGGCGTCCAGGCTGGCAGCGACATCAGCACATCACCGGTATCATCACGCTGGAGATCGATCCGAACATGGAAGAGATGGCTGTGGGGAAACGGCATGGCAACAGTGTAGACAACCATGACATACTCCTCAGATCAGCAAAGGCGAGGATCACCACCTGAGCCGGGCAGCGCCGGTGAGACAATAAGAGTGCGCCGAGACAGGCGCACTCTGCCGAGACTGGCGAGCGCAGCGCCTATGCGAGATACGGCTGAAAGAGGCTGGCGCGCAGCTCTGCCTGTTCAGGATAGCGCCGGGCAACCTTTTCGTAAAGCGACACCAACTGAGCAGCCTGCATGCGGCGCTGCCAGATTGCGCGCGCGAAGCGATCATCCTGAATGATGCCACGATCTTTCAGAAACCCGTAAAACTGTCGCAGTGAACCGCATAGATCGCGCGCCTGCCGGCCAGACGGATGATGGAAATGGCGGGGATAGTAGTAAAACAGAAACTCGTCGAGCGTCGCATAATCGCCTTGCTCAAGCGAGCGATGGTAGAAGCCGGCCAGAAAATCGCCATACAGGCGAACGAGCCGCCGATGCGCATGGAAGGTCTCTGCCTTCTTCCCCATCTCGCGCAGATAATCCCTGAACTGAGCCAGCAGCAGATGATTGCGTTCGAGAGCCTGATACTCGCCCTCATCCTCATCATCGTCATCATCAGCAAAGAAATCGTCGTCGTCGAAATCGTCATCATCGTCAGAGAAAAATCCTGACAGGTCATCAGGATCGATCAGCAGGGCGGCCTCCCGTTGGTCAGTGACGGTTTCCGACGATCCGATCGGCACAATGCCGAGGTCTTCGATGCGCGGGAAGAGGTCAGGCGCGCGCACCAACAGATAATTAAGTTGCTGCGCAAGAATGACTTCCGCTTCCTCTTGAGTCGCCTGCGCCAGGCGCTGCCGCGTGTCTTCCGGCAGCAACTGATACACTCGCTGCAAAGCCTCATCGGTCAGGCGAAACGCTGACGGATACCGCTCAAACCAGTCGAGATCGAACAGGTCATCGTCGTCATCATCGTCATCGTTATCGCGCTCCAGAGCATCGACCGCCGCCATCGCGAACGTGCCGTCCCAAACGCCGGCGCGGGCGTCCTGCTCACGAGAACGCTGGATCGCCTGTTGGAGTGCGTTGATTTCTTCTTGCAACTCGCGCGCAATCGGGCTGACCCGCGCGGTGGTGACCTGGCCTGGCCTGAAGACAGCCTGGCGATGGTCAAACAACCGTTCCCACAGCAGCGGGCTGCTCCGATCCCGCAGCATCAATTCGACATCATTGCGCAGGAACATTCGCGGATCTTCCAGCACCAGATATTGCCAGGGCTGACCCGGATAGGCCGCGCGCCATGGCGCAGAGGCGACGATCGGCAGGATGATCCGCTCAGCCAGCATGGGCGCTGCGCTGAGCCGTTGCGCAATCGCGTCACACAATGCTCGATCCTGCTGGGCGACCGCTTCGGCGCGAAAGGCCGCCGCAGGTTCGTAAGCCAGATGAAATTCGAGTTGCGTTTTGTAGCGCACCTCAACCAGAATGCTATCGCCGACCTTCATCTGATGCTGCTGAAACCACTGGCGCAGGTCAAGCGTTAGATGACCCAGGGGAAGTTGCCACTCGGTCTGCGGACGTTCGATCAGCGCCAGCTCATTGCCCTGTTCATCGTAGATGCGAGGAAACGACGCGCCGCGAAACAGCGCAAATGGATAAAAATGCGCTGCCGGCAACTGACCACTGTGAATGTCTCGCTCAAACGGCCAGCAACGAAACCGCGCGCCATCCAGCGCCAGCCGCAGGGGCAGATATTGCGCCCGCGCTACGTGAACCCAGCCATGCTCCGCTTCCGCCCAACGCAGACAGTTGCGCACTGTGCCCTCGGCAGCGCGCTTGTGCAGTCGCTCGTGGATCATTTCTGCCATTTGGCGCAGCGACACCGCATGATCCAGCTCAGCAGACAGAATGCGCAACGCCTGAGCCACTGTTATTTCGTTCTGCGACATCAATCTACTCCCCTGCCGGTACGCAACGTCGGGTTCAGCTTCATGCAGCGGCGCGCGTCCGCTCTCGCTGCTGTCAGCAGCTACAGCGTATCACCCGCAGTAGGCGGTGTCAAGCCTGACCAGGATCAGTGCTGCGATGACCACATCCGTTGTTGCTGCGCAACGAGTGCGATGCCGCTCTCTGCCGCCTATCTCCAGGTATCGAGCAACTTCCGGCGCAGACAGGTTCGCGAGCGGATAGATCCGAAGGATAACGCTGCGCGCAGATAGCGTTGAGATGCTCTCCATCCTCATCCCAGCTCCTCTCCCGCTACGCAGGAGAAGGGCGAGCTAACAGACCGATCCCGGCGCGATTCCCAATCCAGCATCGACCACTTCAGGTAGAGGGATCAGGCTACCGCCGCTCCTACTCAATGGTCATCACCTTGAGAAAGTTGGTCGGCCCGTAGCGATAGACCGGATGGCCGCCGCTCAACACCACCAAATCGCCGCGCCGCACCATCCCTGCATCACGCAGCAACCGCGTAATCTGCTGTTCCAGTTCATCGAGCCGATCACGCGCTTCAATGACAATCGGGGTGACGCCCCAATAGAGACTGGTGCGACGGGCTGTCTCTTCATTGGGGCAGAAGGCCAGGATAGGCACCCCCGGACGATAGTGCGAAACCAGGCGCGCGCTGGAACCGCTCTGGGTCAGCACAGCAATGAAGCGCACCGGCAACGTGTTGGCAATTGTGCAGGCCGCTGCCGCAATCGCGCGCGGGGTTGACTGCGACGGCGTAATCGACCAGCGAGATGCGGCATGATGCTGCTGGCTGTAGAATGTATCCTCCACGGCATCGGCGATCAGCGCCATCATCTGCACCGCCTCAATCGGATAGGCGCCGGCTGCCGTCTCGCCGCTGAGCATCACTGCGTCGGTGCCATCAATGATCGCATTCGCCACATCACTGGCCTCGGCCCGCGTTGGCCGCGGATTGTGGATCATCGATTCGAGCATCTGAGTGGCAGTGATCACCGGAATGAGCGCCTGGTTGGCCGCTTCGATGATCTGCTTCTGGACAATCGGCACCCGCTCTGGCGGCATTTCAACACCGAGATCGCCGCGCGCCACCATAATTCCATCAGCCTCGGCCAGAATCTCCGGCAAGACATCAAGCGCCTCTGGACGCTCGATCTTGGCAATCACCGGCGTCTGCTTGCCGGCGCGCCGGATGAATTCCTTCACCTCGCGCACGTCGCTCGCGCGCCGCACGAACGAGAGTGCCACGTAATCCACGCCGTGCTCCAGCCCAAACGCGAGATCGGCCAGATCCTTCTCGGTCGCTGCCGGCGCGCTGACCCGCACCCCCGGCAGGTTGATGCCCTGATGCTCACGCAGACGCCCGCCATGCACGACTTCCGTCTCGACTTCAGTGTCAGTGTGGCCGGTGACGACCAGTTCGATCAGTCCATCCGACAGCAAAATCCGGTCGCGCGGGCGCACATCGAGCGGGAGCGCGCGATACGTCGTGCTCACCCGGTTGCTGTCGCCAATGATCGGCTCGACGGTAATCACAAACCGTTGCCCGGCTACCAGCTCAACCGGTTGACCGTTAGCCAGCGGGCCAGTGCGAATTTTAGGCCCCTGCAAGTCTTGCAGAATGGCGACATGCCTGCCCGCTTCCGCCGCCGCGCGCCGCACCATCGCAATGCGCGCCGCATGATCGGCGTGTGTTCCATGCGAGAAGTTGAGCCGGGCCACATTCATGCCTGCCCGAATCAAGCCGGCAATCCGTTCGGGAGTGCTCGTCGCCGGCCCAAGCGTGGCAACAATTTTCGTTCGCCGCATATCCTCTCACTTTTTGCGCTTGGTTTGACTCCAACCCAGCCGCCAGCTCCGTTCAGCCTGCCGGTGGCGCAACCTCGATTGCCCTGCCGGGCTGATCATGAGCCGGGCCGGTCATCCCACCGCGAGTATATGCGACGATGGCGATTCGCGCAAGGTTGTTGACGCAACTGTTGCCTATGGCTCAATTGTGACCAGCGGCGCAATCTGGGTAAAGAGCTTTTCGCCGATGCCGCTCACCTCACGCAGTTCTTCAACGCTCCGATACGGCCCCTGACTCTCGCGCCGCGCCACGATACGCGCTGCCAGCGTTGCGCCAATTCCTGGCAACTCTTCCAGCTCGGCAGCGCTGGCCCGGTTGAGGTTGATCAGACTGCTTGCGCTCTCGGTTTCCGGCAATGCAATGGTTTCTCCCATCCGCGCCACCCGCACCTGTTCGCCATCGCGCACGGGCGCAGCTAGATTGAGCGCGCTGATGTCGGCAACTTCGGTCAGACCGCCGGCGGCCTGCAACGCATCGATGACCCGCGCCCCGGCTGGCAGCCGGTAGACATCAGGCGCCGCCACTGCGCCGGAAACGTACACGACCAGCAGCGCTGTAGTGGGTGTCGGCATAACCTCATCCCACATCGAGTCGGTTGATGCTGCGGCCTGCGTTGCCGACCAAAATGTCGCCCGCGCTTCCGGCCCGAAGGCAATCAACAGGCCGCCGATAACAGCGCAAACCACGGCCAGCAGCCGCTGGGGCCGCCGATACCACGGCACGAATTCCATGTCCATCTTCACCTCCGCGCGTTTCACGATCGCTCATGAAAGAAACCGTTGCAACATGCCAAAAGTCGCGCAATTCCAATAGAACGTTAATACTGCGCTAGTGAGGCGCAGATACCGTTCTGCTACAGTACAATCAGCACGAGATAGGAGGTGGACGTATGTCCTTCAATACAAATCGTTTTACACAGAAATCGTATGAGGCCATCGCTGCGGCGCAGGCAGCCGCCGAGCGATTGGGAAACGCCGAAGTTCAACCTGAGCATCTGCTCTTCGCCTTGCTCGACCAGAGCGATGGCGTGGTGCCGCAGGTGCTGGCGAAGTTAGATGTGCCGGTCGGCGCGCTGAAGCAGCAGGTGAATAACGAAATTGCTCGCTTCCCGCGCATGAGCGGCGGCGGCGCGCAAGTGCAGTTCAGCGCGCGCGCGCGCGCGGTGCTGGTCAGAGCGCATGATGAACTGGCCCAGTTCGGCGATGAGTATGTCAGCACGGAACATCTCCTGCTGGCAATCCTCGATCACGCTGGCGGCGGCGCCGAGCGTGTGCTGAAGCAGGCCGGCATTACCCGCGAGAAGCTCTTGCAGGCGTTGCGCGAAGTGCGCGGCGCGCAACGGGTCACCAGCCCCAATCCTGAGGGCACTTACGCCGCGCTTGAGCAGTACGGGCGGGATCTGACCGAACTGGCAGCGCGCAATAAGCTCGATCCGGTGATTGGCCGCGATGAAGAGATTCGGCGCGTAATCCAGATTCTCTCGCGCCGCACCAAGAACAACCCGGTGCTGATCGGTGAGCCGGGTGTCGGCAAGACGGCGATTGTCGAGGGGCTGGCGCAGCGCATCGTGCGCGGCGATGTCCCGGAAGCGTTGAAGAACAAGCGGGTGATCGCGCTCGATTTGGGCGCATTGATCGCCGGCGCAAAGTATCGCGGCGAGTTTGAAGAGCGGCTTAAAGCCGTGCTCAAAGAGATTCAGGAGCGCGACGACGTCATTCTATTCGTTGACGAGCTGCATACCGTCGTTGGCGCTGGCGCCGCCGAAGGCGCAATGGACGCCGGCAACATGCTGAAACCGATGCTGGCTCGCGGTGAATTGCACATGGTCGGCGCGACCACGCTTGATGAGTATCGCAAGCACATCGAGAAAGACGCTGCGCTTGAACGGCGCTTCCAGCCGGTCATGGTCGATCCGCCGTCAGTCGAAGATACCATCTCGATCCTGCGCGGTCTGAAGGAACGCTACGAGACTCATCACGGCGTGCGCATCACCGATGGCGCAATCATTGCCGCTGCCATGCTGTCGGATCGCTACATCTCGGATCGTTTCCTGCCTGACAAGGCGATTGACCTGATCGACGAGGCAGCAGCTCGCCTGCGTATGGAGATCACTTCCGATCCGCAAGAGCTTGACGATCTCAAGCGACGGATGATGCAGTTGGAAATTGAGCGGGAGGCGCTGCGCAAAGAGAAAGATCAGGCGAGCAAGGAGCGCTTAGAGAAGCTTGAACAGGAGCTGGCCAACCTGCGTGAGCAGCGCGCTGCGCTGGAAGCGCAGATCCAGCGTGAACGCCAGGAGCTGGAACGCATCCAGCAATTGAAAGAGAAGATCGAACAGACCCGCGCGGCAATCGAGCAAGCGCAACGGCAGTACGATTACAACCGGGCTGCCGAACTGCAATACGGCACTCTGGTCACGCTCGAGCGCGAGTTACAGCAGGCTGAGGCGAAGCTGAACGAGCACAGCCGTTTGCTGCGCCAGGAGGTGACCGAAACCGATATCGCCGAGATCATCTCGAAATGGACGGGCATTCCGGTGACGAAGTTGCTTGAGGGTGAGATTGAGAAGCTGGTGCACATGGAGGAGCGGTTGCATCAGCGCGTGGTCGGCCAGGATGAAGCGGTGACCGCAGTGGCTAACGCAGTGCGTCGCGCTCGCGCCGGTCTGCAAGACCCGAACCGGCCATTGGGCAGTTTCCTCTTCCTTGGCCCGACCGGTGTCGGTAAGACCGAACTGGCCCGCGCGCTGGCCGAGTTCCTGTTCGACGACGAGCAGGCGATGGTGCGCATCGACATGTCGGAGTACATGGAGAAGCATTCGGTGGCCCGCCTGATCGGCGCTCCGCCCGGCTATGTCGGCTATGACGAGGGTGGCCAGTTGACTGAGGCCGTTCGCCGCAAGCCCTACAGCGTGGTGCTGTTCGACGAGATCGAGAAGGCGCATCCCGATGTCTTCAACGTCTTGTTGCAGGTGCTTGATGACGGGCGCCTCACCGATGGTCAGGGGCGTGTGGTCAACTTCAAGAACGTGGTGGTGATTATGACCAGCAACATCGCCAGCGCCACCATTCAGGAGTTGACCCGGTCAGGCGCAGATCAGAGCGAGATCCGGGCCGCCGTGATGGAAGAGTTGCGCGGTGTGCTCCGACCTGAGTTTCTCAACCGGATCGACGAAGTGATTGTCTTTTCGCCGCTCAGCCGCGAGCATATCGATCGCATTGTCGATATCCAGCTCAACCGATTGCGCCGTTTGTTGGCCGATCGCAAGCTGCAACTGGAACTCACCGCCGCCGCGCGCGAGAAGCTGGCTGCTGAAGGATACGACCCGGTGTATGGCGCGCGACCGCTCAAGCGGGTCATCCAGCAACGCATCCAGAACCCGCTCGCGTTGCAACTGCTGCAGGGCGCCTTCCCGGAGGGCAGCACGATCGTGGTGGATGTGGCAGGCGACAACTTCGTCTTCCGACGCGGCTGATAGCCTGCTGACAACCCGGAGCGACGTTGCGCGCCAACGTCGCTCCGGGCAGATTCTTCCTACCGCCTGCCACCCCGTCGCAGTGCGACAATCACCTCCTGCACCAGATCGAGCGGCGCGCGGTCATCGGTTGCAATCGTCACATCGGCCAGCTCGGCATACAGCGGCGCCCGCCGCGCGCGCAACTCGGCCAGCCGCGCTGCCGCATCACCCTGCAACAATGGCCGCTGCACAGCATCGGCAGCCAGCCGGGCCAGGATCGTTGCATCTGACGCATCGAGCCAGACCACCGTGGCCCGCTCGTGGAGCAACTGCCGATTTTCGGGTTGCAACACGATTCCGCCGCCAGTTGCAATCACCTGCGCTTCCTGCAACGCCTCCGCCAGCGCTGCCGTCTCGCGGGCGCGAAATTCGGCTTCGCCGAATGTCTGAAACAGATCGGCAATGCTCATGCCTGCCGCCGCTGCCACCGCCGCATCAGTGTCATACCACGGCCAGCTTAGGGCGCGCGCCAGCAACCGGGCCAGGGTTGATTTTCCGCATCCGCTCAAACCAATCAGCGCCACCGGACGATCGAGCCAATCAGGACTCCAGACCATAGCGTTCTGCTCCTATGCAGAGGTTTGCCCAACATTCGGGTGAAGTTTCAAACTCCAGATGACCAGCGCTGATAACGCATAGGCCAGCGCCGCAGCCACTATCTGCGGCCCGTAGCCAGAAACCGGCGCAACCCATCCCCAGATCACTGCCGACACTGCCCAACCGCCGGCCCAGAGCAGACTCATCAGGCTCATGGCCAGGCCACGCTGCGCAATCGGCGTTGCGCCCATTACCAGCGCGTCATTCATCGGGTAGCTGGCCGCAATGAAAAACCCGCGCGCAAAGAAACCGACAATGGCGACCGGCAACCACGGCGTGAGCATGAGCAACATCGCCGGCGTGGCGCCGAGACGCAAGAGCGCTGCGCCGCGTTGCAACCCGATTTTGCGCACAATCGGAGCCCCGGTGAGCGCGCCAATGCCCGCGCCCAGCGAGGCCAGCGCCAACGCCACCCCGACGCTCGCGTCGCTGAGGCCGAATTGATCGCGGAAGAAGAGGTTCTGAAACGGGAGGATCGCGCCACCGCCAATCCCCAGCAAGAACGAAGGCACCGCAAACCAGACCAACTGGCGGAGCGGCAGGCGAGCGCGCTGACCCGACTCGGCAATCGCGCTCCCACTGGTTTCAACGATCGCCGGCAGGCGCTTCAACACTGGCAGCAGCGCCACAATACTCAATCCAATCACCGTCGTCAGCGCCAGCCGGTAGGCGCCGGTCGATTGGGGATCAGCCGCAATAATCTCGGCAGCCAGCAACGGCAACACGCCACCAACCGCGCTGCCCAACAGCCCCACCACCAGCGTCGCCGAGGCATTCATCCCGAACACAACCGGACGCTGCGCCTCGCGGGTGACCAGCGCCAGCAGCGGAGTCACCGCGGTCGATGCGAGCAGATAACACGCGCCAACCACAAACTGCGCTGCGATCAACCACGGCAGCGCTGGCGCCTGCAACAGGGCCGCCCATCCCAGCGCATACCCGACGACCCCGCCGATCATAGCCCGCTGCGGCCCCAGCCGGTCGATCAGCCAGCCCATTGGTAGACCCATGATCATGCCTGCTGCCCGACTGACCATCGAGAGCAGACCTACGTCACTAAATGTGTAACCCTGACTGACCAGATAGAAATTGAACAGAATATCGGCAATGCTTAAGGCAAAGCCAAACAGAAAACTATGGGCGAGAATACGCCATACTGACGACGGGATCTGCGCAAGCGAGAGGCGTAACTGTGAGGTCACCGATGTCATAACGTGCTCCGTCAACCGCCGACGTATATCGGCGCCGTCTAGCATACCACAAGTTATTGACTGAGCAACGATGAACCTGCTTCATGGATTCAGCACTCCATGCGATCACTCTCAGCTCGCAGCCAGCATGGACGCTGACATGAAACTGTGCTTCTCACCTAAGTCTGAAGCGTATAATACCAACGTTAGGTGTCCAATCATCTTTAGATCAGCGCGCGGCGCTTCCCGCGCGCCCGTGCCATCCTTCGGTCTGGTCAGGAGCGTGTG
>FWWL01003717.1_pt1 | contig 27118 bp, 26 predicted proteins | sample 2228331 | NCBI WGS metagenome assembly FWWL01 (sample SAMEA103939775, study PRJEB20133) | metagenome
GCATGCAGAGATATCCGAAACCCTTCGAAGACAATGAATCACGCCGAATGCCCTGCGGCGAGCGGGTTTTTCAACAGCCTGCTAGAGCTACCACCAACCAATACCACGGCCGCCCGCGGCGATCGCAACCAGGGCAATGAACGCGCCAATCGACACCGCGAGCGTACCCTCGGCCGCCAATTCAATTAGCCATGGTACTTTTATCGTGAGGCGATTGCGTTGTCGGTTCATGTTGCCCACGCTGGCATAGCTGTTTATCGAGGCGGACCCGGACACGCATCCGGGGTGGCATTTATTGTAATCAGGTTGCCGCGCGGCACTGGGACGCCTCGAGGTCGGGGCGTGTCAGTCCCGATGTGCGAGCCTCTTGCGGAGCTGGTTGATTGCGCTTTTGGGCCAGTGCCTGGTTAAGGTGACCACAGCTTCAATCTGGTCGACGAAGTCCTCCTCTCGGACCCATTCTCCCTTCTCTGCAGCCCAGTCCAGCATGAGACTTTCTGACACGCTGATCCGTACCTTGGCGCTCGGAGTCTTCCCGTATTGCTCCAAAAAGGCGACGAGGCAGCTGCTCAGCTCTTCGTGCAGCTCCGTGCCCTCCGGCACTTCCTCGAACCATTGTGTCAGCTGCTTTTCTGTCCGCCGACCGTCCCGCGGATCCTCGTTGAGATATTCCTCGGCAGTCATCCGCTCATAGCCGATGAATTTCGACGGCCCGAAACGCCAGTTTCCATCGCTGCCGCGATCGGCGTACCAGGCGCGCGCAAAACCGAGACGGGCCTGTAGGCCGGGACTCGCATCGAGCTCTCGGATGAAGCGATTGATATTGGCGAGCGCCTGGCGCTCAGAGGCGACAATCTTGGACATGAAATCTCAGGTAAGTTACGCTTGCGGAACTCACCTATAATCGACGCGGCAAACTTATTCAAGTCTCGCCGGATGAAGTCCCCTGAGTCCTCTGGACAGAGTACTCATATATTTGATAATATCCTTTATCAAATAAAGGATATGGCGATGTGGGAAGGCCGGCGTAACTATCATCTGAACTCAGCGACGGTGCTTCAGGACGTTTACCGGCTTCTGTCGATCGTCATGGGCGATCAGGCTGTGATGCGTGCTTCAGAGCCAGGCGACCGCGTCCGCACCCTCCGCAATCGCTTTATCGAGGACGAGTTCGTTCATCTGTTGATTTCGACGGCTGTTGCCAACCGCACTCAGCTCGAACATATGGCGGGCCCCCGGAATGACCCCGATGAGTTGAGCTTCAGTCCGCTCGAGCAAGATTGCGGACGGCTGCAGCAGAATGTGGATGCGATCACGCGGGTGCCCCTGAACTTCCGTGAGGCCTGCAATAAGATCATCCATGCCGAGTCGATTACAGCTCAAACATCTGGCGAGCCAGAGCATACGCCAGTGGGAACGACGGTGGCGCTCCGCGGTCGGTCAGGGAAAAAGACCTGGCTCGCCCATCTCGACGTTGTCGACTATGCCCGCGGCTCCGTGCGCAATTTCGAGGACGGGCTATGAGCCAACTCGTCCCCCTCGGTAGTACGAACGTTCCAGCATCTATCGCAGCCGCCGGCGAGCGCGCTGCCTACCGCTTCCTCGAATTCTTCGCCGCCCAGATCCGCAATCCGCACACGCGGCGATCCTACATCCGGGCCACGGCCGACTTCACGGCCTGGCTCGAGGGCCGAGGGATGGCGGATATCCGCCAGATCAATTCCGTGGTGATCGCGCTCTATGTGGAGCAGCTGCAGGAACGATATCCGGCGCCTACGGTTAAGCAGCGCCTGGCGGCCATTCGGAAGCTCCTGGACTGGCTGGCCACGGGAGGTGTCCTGGAATTCAACCCGGCGACGGCCGTGCGCGGGCCGCGGCATTCGGTCAAGAAGGGCAAGACCCCCGTACTGGCGCCTGATGAGGCTCGCCAGCTGCTCGACAGCATCGACGTTTCAACACCGATCGGCCTGCGGGACCGGGCTCTGATTGGGCTGATGGTCTATTCGTTCGCCCGGATCGGCGCCGCGATCGCGATGACGGTGGAGGACATCTACACCCAGAACCGCAGACTCTGGGTCCGGCTGCAGGAGAAGGGTGGCAAGCAGCACGACATGCCCTGCCACCATAACCTTGAGGAGTACCTGGTGGCTTACCTGGACGGCTGCGACCTTCGGCGAGATCCCAAGGGCCCTCTGTTCCGGACGATCGGCCGAGGAACCCACGCCCTCACACAGACCCCCCTGCCCCAGCCGAATGCCTATGCCATGGTAGCCAGGCGGGCCGCAGCTGCCGGCATCGCCACCAGCATCGGGAACCACACATTCCGGGCCACCGGGATCACGGCCTATCTAAAGAATGGCGGTGTGCTCGAGCGGGCGGCGACCATGGCCAACCACGCCTCCACCCGGACCACCCAGCTCTATGACCGGCGATCGGACGACATCACACTCGACGAGGTAGAGCGCGTTCTGATCTAAGCCCCAGGGGGGGACCACTGCATCACCCGGGGCTGTGCTTGGGGACGTGCCATGCGTTCGACCTCAGCTCAGCCATAGGCCTAGGGGTGGACATGTGGACGCTGAGGGGGGGATTTGAAAAAAACATGCCCCGGAGGTATGCAGAGGAGGGACCAACGGGGCTTACATGCTCCATATAGAGCAATCAACGAACCTATACAAGAGAATCGCTAACCTGCGCCCTTCAAGCGGCGGGGCGATACCAATCTAATTTGCTTCTTTATCAAATTTGGGTGAAGCACCGGAGCCGATGACGCAATAGTGGTAACGTCAGTGGCTCGTCAAACTTGATTTCCACCAGTAAAACCGCATTTTCTTCACACAGCCGCCTCTTGATCACATCGCGTTCTCGATTGCGTTGTAACGCATTTTCGCCTCCGAAAGCGCTGATAGCTTTGTAGTGCTGCTCCCCCTGGTGTTCTAGAGCGAGGCCTAGGGCAGGAAGGTACACGTCTAACCGTTGACGGCCCAACCATGGTGGCGATGCCTCCCGCAATACAACCTGTTCCGGGAATAATTTTTTAACAAGGTTATACATTTCAGCTTCTCGTATCCAGCGGCTGAGACCAAGAATATGTTGAACTTCAGAACGCGCGGTGGGCTTGTCGATATCATCCGTCATCATTAACTGGTCAATGTACGGGTTCACAAATTCTTGTACAGCATCGCCATAAAGCTCAGCCGCTTTTTCTGGCCCCGAGCGACGGGCAATACAGAGATGACAAATATTCTCATTGTAAATTGATTCGGAGAGCAATTGCATGACCTGATGAGGCCACGCATTCCCAACATACTGAGAGACCCTGCTTTTTACTGACGCCTTCATTTTTTCATGGGCAGTACGCGCACACGAGCAAAAGTGCCGCTTTCCGCTCACAACATGGTCGAATGATACAAACTCAAAGCCATCGATACCCACCTCGAACCCACCAGATCGGGGGCCCGGTCGAGGGTTTGCGATAAATGGCTGTTCCAGCGGCGGCATTGTCTCGACGGCGCGTATAGTTTCACTAAAAGTGCTGGGTCGGATTACCACATGATTAAGTCGCAAAACGTGGTTCGTTTGCGTTTTTAGTTTTTTCGACCAGAATTTATGTGCAATCAATCCTGCTGGACCGTAGTTGATAGATCTCAGCTCCATCCCAATGGCCTCAACCTGTACGCTTTCCACCTCATGCTCTTTCGCCGTGGAGAATACTAGTTCAGGATACCACGTGGCGTATCCGTCGCGAGCTAACCACGACAGCGAGGCGTAGCGCTCTTTAAAGTACATCGAATGGAGCTTTACTGAGGGCGATTTGCACAGATTTAGAGATGCGGATTCGCCAAGATTGCCGACAAGCGTTTGTGTCAACAATTGCTCCACAGCATCAGCTGGCCTAACGCCTGGTGTGGCGATTCTCAGAGCGAGCGCTTTGGCAAATTCTGCCTCTACAAAACCGAACGATATTTTCATTTTCATCCGATGTTATGAAATCACTTCTTTTCAATCAAAATTGCCCACGGTTACTTGCATTGAGCAATTCTCCTATCAACAGACGGACCGTGCATAGATTAAGATTTTTGCACCAGGATCTGTGAAGGATGGAGCTGCCCGATTGCCATGACGGGTTGTCCCTCTGTCGGTGGCTCAGATTGCATCGAGCGCCATCGTGTTGCGTCGCGATTGACCCATTCTTTTGGGGCGCGTCGTTCGAGCGCTACCCAGTCGGGTCGGTGGTACAAACGCAGGACAAGCGCAACGGTCGCGTTGGTGAACCTAAAGCGTGGGTCGCTGACAGGGTATCCGGCGCCCTCTGGCAAATCCGAGGTCAAAGTCGCGCACAGCCCACTGATGCGCGTATTTTCGAAAGACATGCCATGCCGGGCGTGCGCAAACTCATTCCGAACCTTCCGTACGAGCTCGATTTCAGAATGTTCGAAGGCGTCGATCAGGCCTAGGGCGTGGCACAGCTGAATTCGCGCCGAGAAACTTCCAAGCGGCGCATTTCCATCGCTCAGCAGTCGAGCCGCCCGGTATGTTTCACAAAAGAACGCTGCCAATGTCTCACTGAGTTTCTCATCGATGAGCGCCGCCGCGACAAGTGCCAGCCCTCTATCAGACTCGCGCTGAAGCTCAGCCGTAAATGATGCCAAGTCCTGGGCCGTTTTGAGCAGCATTCTATGTTTCTTTCTTGTTTAGAAATCGAGATGCTTGCCGCAATGACCAATCACAATGACCTGTTCATCAGCTATCCATTCAAAATGGATACGAAATGTTTCAGCGAAGCTGTCTTTTACCCCGTGCTTTAGATGCTTTTCCATAAGCAACTCTTCATTGTTATACCGAAACGTCCTACTTTTCCTCCCATCTCCGCTGAGAGTAGATGCCTCTTTCGCGGCGAAGCCAGTCCTGCCGAAGCGGGATCTGGCTTGTTGGTCACCCTTACCTTCGACAATATCGTCCCAATACCCACCGGCGAGGTCCATCAGCATTTCGAGAGCCTTCGAGCCATATTGAAATCCGCGCCTATCGCTATCTCTCGCCGATGAATAGGCCGTGGGCAAAACCACCAATCGTTTGCTAAAAATAGCGTTTACTATAATCAGTGCTTGTTCCAGCGAAACTTTTTTGTCTAGGGCCGCTCGAATGGATTCGGACAGCGCTTCTGAAATACCATCCGAGGCTTCAGCAATATTAGAGGTCGCCTGAATCGAACTTAGGGTATATTTGAGGCTATCGTTTTCGGACGTTATCTGGTCGATACGTGCTTCACGGGCTTCGATATCGAGCCGAGCATTGTCCAGTTCACGGTTTTTATGAGCCAGTTGCTCAGAGGCTTCCAACAAAAGCTCATCGTAGGCCGCGACGTCAGGAGCGGCACCGATCTTCGCCGTCGCGTTTTGAAGCCGCAGACGCAGAATGGCTTCCCGGACTCCATCATTCGAGATGTGACGCCACGAGTTTGGCAGGTTGGTTTGATGAGTGATTATCGCAAGGATCTCGGACTCAATTGCGACCCCTGCTTCGGTTAATTCATCGAGGCGATCTGGTTTGATAAGGACGGTCTTGCAGAAGCCACCGCTTTCGGACTGTCGGTAACCAAAGATTATATTGATCGCGCCACCGAAAGCCGAATATTTGCGCCCAACGATCTCTTCTATGCGATATGTATTGGCCTCTGCCGGAACCTCGACGACTTGAGCCAAGCCAATTAGGACGGATTGCAAACGCTCCGCCGCAATAGGCAGCTTTCCATCCCGGTCACAGCTGATTTGCACGATCGGGTGGCGGCGGCCTTCAACTTCGATATCCTGACCAAGCGCGGCGGCATTGGCCTCGGTCATTTTGAGAACTGCAAGGCCTGGCGTGGTCGGCGAAGGATGGCATCGGCTGAGAAGGTACTCGACAATACGGGGCCTTGTGACCTGAATCGGGTCGATCACGCGCGCGCTGATCTCATCCGTTTTGAGAAGCACCGAGCACTGAATTTCCTGCTCTGGCGCAGCTTGCCGCATGCCGATTTCAGTCACCCAGCGCCGGCCGGGAACGCCAGGTTGCCCATGAGTGAGCCTCGCGCTGAAATGATACGGAAAGACTGGGGACCCATGATCGTCCAAGGTCACCAGAGAGCTTAAAGCGGCACCGTCATCGAAACGCAAATCTCGGATGCCCGACGCTAAACGGCTCGGGTCAACATAGCTCTTCCGAGCGCCCCCTACCCATGTAGATATCTGGACAATTACGTCGTTGACACCACCCGGAGGGTTCAATGCAAAGCTGTTCGCATAAACAAGCATTATAAATACACCCCCCAGACGTGATTATTAGCCTGCCGCTTATAGGCACGGCTTCATTTGCTCAAAGTCTATCATAATCGCCTGCAGGCCCGGCATTAAAAAGATTCTACCTTAGATTGAGAGCCGTCACGGCCAGCGCGGGAAGTGCAGCTTGTCCGGGTTGCGAAGCTGCCCGCGCGGGTGATTTCCCTCGACGCGAATGATGTTCGTGTTATGTTCTCAATATGCGTCACGATAATCAATCTGCCGTGCTGTTGCTCGGGCCGATCGCCCATGGCGAAATCTCCCTGCCGATCGCGGGCACGCGCATTTGTGCCGGATTCCCCTCCCCGGCCGACGACTTCCTGGACGGCGAAATCGACCTGGCGCGCATCCTGACGCCGAACCGGGCCGCGACGTTCCTGTGGCGGGTTGCCGGGCATTCGATGAAGGAAACCGGCATTCACGACGGCGACGTCGTGGTGGTCGATCGCAGCCGGAAACCCCGCCACGGCGACGTGGTGGTCGCGTCGATCAACGGCGAGGTCAGCCTGAAGCTCTTCAAGAACGACGGGCGCCCTACCCTCTCCTTCGCCAACCGCGACATGCCGGTGTTTTTTCTGGCCGACATCGCCGACGTCGAGGTGTGGGGCGTGGTCACCTGGACATTGCATCAGCCCCGCCTGCCATGACCGGCCGGGTGTTCGCGTTGGTGGACGGCAACAGCTTCTATTGCAGTTGTGAGCGGCTGTTCGCTCCGAAGCTCCGCGATCGGCCGGTCATCGTGCTGTCGAACAACGACGGCTGCGCCGTGGCGCGGACGCCGGAGGCCAAGGCCCTCGGCATCAAGATGGGCGCGCCGTTCTTCCAGATTCGCGACCTGTGCCGGGCGGAAGGCGTTGCCGTGTTCAGCAGCAATTACACCCTGTACGGCGACATGAGCCGCCGCATGAACGAGATCTATCACCAGTTCGCGCCGGAGGTGGAGGTCTACTCGATCGACGAAAGCTTCCTGGACATCACCGGCATCCGGGAGGCCGACCGCACCGCCTATGGCTTGGAAATCTGCGCGAGGGTCCGGGAATGGACCGGCATCCCCACCTGCGTCGGCATCGGGCCGACCAAGACCCTGGCGAAGCTGGCCAACCGGACGGCCAAAAGCCACCCGGAGCTTCAAGGGGTCTGTGACTTCACCGACGAGGGCTTACGCGAGAGCCTGTTGCCGAGCATCCCGGTGGAAGACCTGTGGGGCATCGGCAAGGCTTCGGCCGCCCGGCTGACAGCTGCCGGGATCGCCACCGTGGGCCAGCTTCGCGACATGGCGCCGCGCTATGCCCGTCAGCTGCTGACGGTGGTCGGCGAGCGGATGGTGCTGGAGTTGAACGGGGTGTCCTGCCTGCCGCTGGAATCCGTGGCGCCGCAGCGCAAGGGGATTGCCGTGACCCGCAGCTTCGGCCGGTCGATCGTCCGGTTCCCGGAGATGCGCGAGGCCGTGGCGGCCTACGCGACCCGCGCGGCCGAGAAACTGCGCCGTCACCGCGTCGCGGCCGTGCAGGGCTACGTGTTCATGCACACCAACACCTTCAACGGTGACCCCTTCCGCCATGTTGGCAAGGCCCTGTCGTTCCTCGAGGCGACCGACGACACCCACGAATTGGTGACCGCCGCGATAGGAGCCGCCGCAGCCGCCTGGCAGGACGGGTTCCGGTACGCCAAGGCCGGGCTGGTGCTCACCGAGTTGATGCCGATCGAGACGGTGCAGAAAAGCCTGCTGGTCGGGTTCGACCGGGAGAAGCGGGCGGCGCTGATGGGGGCGCTGGATTCCCTGAATCAGCGCTACGGTCGGGGCACGCTCTATCCGGCCGCCGCAGGAGTGAAGCGAGACTGGCAGACCAAGTTCGAGCGGAAATCGCCGCGCTATACGACCAGCTGGCAGGAGCTGCCTATCGTTCGGAGCTAGAACCTGGCGCGCCGCCCGCGCGGCCGCCAAGTAAGGGTATACCGCCGGGAGGCATAGAGTCGTTCTTCCGCCGCCTGTCTTGCGACACCTGCGATCACAGCATCATAATCGCGTTTGACCTCCGGGGTCATCATGGTCGCACTGCCGTGCGCGGTACCGACAAACTCCTCCCGGCCGATCTTGAGGACGACCGCGCGCGACCCGATCGCGGGGAGAAGGCACCAGAGCGGAACCGTTAGAGCCGCCAGTTCCGGGTCGAACCCCGTCTTTGCCCCGTCGAAGTCGAAGAAGACCGGCTTGCTGCAGCGCGTCCAGTTCGAGTGGAAGACCTCTTTCGGGAAATTCAGCAGGAACGCATGCCGACCGGAGCGCACCCGCTCCTGCATTTCCTTGGCAAATCGCGGGAAGTCGCGTTGGAGCCTGGCGCCGGACACCACCCACAGCATGTCGCCGTAAAAGGCCTCCCGCGCCGCGATTTCAGCCTGATCAAGATGTGAATACTGGAATTCCAGCGTCAATCCGTGCTCGGTCAGCACGTCCGCGACGTGGCGCTCTCCGGTCGGAGAGGTCTGAATCCGCTCCTGCCAGGCGAGCGGGAATCTGGCCTGCCAGGCATAATGCCAATCCGTCTTGGGCTCCCACCATTGGTCGCAGACGCGCTGGCCCCGGTGAGCCCAGTGATGAATCCTGACGTCACCGCAGCGGGCGATGACATCGCTTCCGCAGACCGGACAATGCCCGGTGGCGCCCCGCGTCGGCAGGGCGCGTTCATTGTTCACAAGGGCCAGGCGCATGCCTACCTCCATACGAGTTGCAGCCGCGCGCGAGCGCGCTGGCGGTCAGCGGAAGGTGAAATGGCAGCGCGGCGCGGCTGGAGCCGGGGCTGTTCTCTTTCTCTTCAACGTTCGCTTGGCGCCGTCGGTTATCTCGGCAAAGGCCGGCGTCTCTTGGGGACGCAACGGAATGACACCGCAGATCGTCGTTTGCGTCAATCCTGGCAGGACGGGATGGAAGGCTATGCTACCGCGCTACGGGCGCGGCATGCACAGCTGGAAACGGCCGGTCGTCGGGTTGCGGAAGAAGCGCCCATAGTCGTCCGTCGTTGAGCACTGTCCCCCGACCTGGGACAGTTTCACGTCATTGGTCGCGACCTTGGAGCTGCTGACGGTGCCGGTGGCGCTCACGCCCGGTCCGATGAACCGGCCGACCGTGTCGAGATACGCGGTGCCCGCGACGCCTCCGGTGGTGAAACTCACGGTCCCGCCAGCCATGGTCACCACGCCCGAGGCAGTACCGGAGGTAATGCGGTCGCCGAGGGCCGTGCTGGCGCTAGTGTTGGCTGACCCGATGAAATTAAAGGCCTTACCTTCAGCGTAAAGTGTCGGGATTGATTTATTATCGCAATCCCCGGCCGACGTACTGTTACTATTAGTGTCTGTGGAATAAAATGAAAAGAACGATTTATCGGAACTATATCCAATTTGCGTTACAACAAGACTTCCGGTCTGCACAGTCGCTTCTGTCGCTCTATAATAGTATCGCCCATCGTCATCATACGGACTAAAAGTCAGATAGAAAATCATTGCGTTATTTGAGCCGCCCAGCGTGCATCGAATGGCGTCCGGCCAGCCGCTCACCATGGTTGTCGTACTCATCACCTGCTGAATCGGCAGGGCCGTCCAGCTTGATGTGGCCGCGTTGAACGCCAGCACACTGCCGCTGACCGCGCCGGTGGTCGTGACATCGGTCAGGCTGGCCAGCCGCGAGGCCCCTCCCCCGCCAGTGATGGCCACGCCGTTCACGGTCAGCGCGGTCACCGAGATGTTGGTCGCGGAAATCCGCCCGCTCACGGTGAGAAGGCTGCTGGTGTTGTCCCACAAGAGACCCGCCGAGGCATCGAAGGCGCCTGCCGTGTTGTACTGGATCTGGCCAGTGCTCCCTGCCGCTGTGCCACCGCCACCACCCGACAACGGGTTGTTCCAGCCGTTCGAGGTGCCGTTGAACTGGCAGTAGGTGACCGCGACGTTTTTGGGGCGGGTCTCGCCCGAAACGGGTGCCTCAGACACCTCCGTCAGGGCAAGCCTGACATTATCGTTGGCTTCCAAAACCGCAGCCGCCCGCAAGCGCGTCGCTCCCGTTACAACCCGACTTCCAGCGATCGGTGCGTTACCTCCGTCGAGCCATCCATAGAAATTGCTACCGTCAAAGCCCATAGCCGTATGGTGCTTGTGGCTGGCGAGCAGGTCAGCCTGTGTCGCCCCCGGGCTGCGCGTCCCGTCCGGGTCATTCCCTGCCCCATTGTCTATCCCGCGCAGAAACCGGCCCCGTGCGGCGGTATATTCGCTCCAGCCGGTCGGGCAGGTGGTGCTGGCGAACGCCGAGATCGTCCCCGCCGGAATCCCGACCCCCATGGGCTGCCAGCCGGAGCCGGTGCAAAGCTCCAGCGTGGTCGTCGGGCTGTTGTAGCGGATGGTCCCGGCAGCGGTGCTGTTGCAGGCCGTGACAGCCGTGGGGCTGGCCAGTTGCAATGAGGCGCCCGCGTAGATGCTGGTGGCCGAGATGGCGCCGGTGGTGGACACCCCTGCCCCGACGAAGCGGCCGACCGTGTCGAGATACGCCGTGCCCGAGGTGCCGCCGGTGGTGAAACTGACCGTACCGCCCGCCATGGCCACCACGCCCGAAGCGGTGCCGGAGGTGATGCGGTCGCCGAGGGCCGTGCTGCCGGAAATCAGGCCATTGCCGCTGGCGAGGAGCGAACCTTGGAAAAACGTGAGAACAGGATTGCCATTGATGGTAGTTCCACTACCGTTATGGCCGTATGCCTCCAAGTAATCCGTGGTCCCGTTCATATCGACAATGGTAGCTGTCTGAGCTACTGCGCCAATACCGGATGCGTATGAGTTTGTCTGAGCTATCATGATTCCATTTTTGAAAATGGACGGAATACACTGTACGTTTGAATCCTGGCAATAAACGTTGAGAACGACCAGGTATTTACCGGCTACTGCAGGAGTGAATCTGTTCGACGCAAAATTATTGTACGTGTCATATGATTCATTACTCCATGTTAGAAGCGTATTGGTGTCGGCAGTAACGATTTGAGCCGTTCCGTTTTTGTGAACGCTGAACGCGGGTACATTCGTCGGGCTGGCCGCCCCACCCGAACCCGTGATGTCAACCCCGTTCACGGTCAGCGCGGTCACGGATATGTTCGTCGCGGAAATCCGCCCGGTCACGGTGAGAAGGCTGCTGGCGTTGTCCCACAAGAGCCCCGCAGAGGCATCGAAGGCGCCCGCCGTGTTGTACTGAAGCTGGCCGGTGCTGCCCGCCGCAACGGTGCTGCCGCCTGAGAGCGGGTTGTTCCAGCCGTTGCTGGTGCCGTTAAACTGGCAGTAGGTGACCGCGACGTTTTTGGGGCGGGTTTCAGCGCCGCCCGTGCTGTTTGTGAATGTAGTGCCGACGTCAGGTCCATTGCCTCGAATAAGACGCGACCCGTTGAGCGTACCACCGTTGCGATAATCGTTAATGTCATGAGCGTGGCTGCCCAGCAGATCCGCCTGCGTCGATCCAGGCGCTCGCGTGCCGGAAGGATCGTTCCCCGCCCCGTTATCAATCCCGCGCAGGAACCGGCCGCGCGCAGCGGTATATTCGCTCCAGCCGGTCGGGCAGGTGGTGCTGGCGAATGCCGAGATGGTCCCCGCCGGAATCCCGACCCCCATCGGCTGCCAACCAGAGCCGGTGCAAAGCTCCAGCGTCGTCGTCGGGCTGTTGTAGCGGATGGTACCGGCAGCGGTGCTGTTGCAGGCCGTGACCGCCGTAGGGCTGGCCAGCTGCAAAGAGGCGCCCGCGTAGATGCTGGTGGCCGAGATGGCCCCGGTGGTGGACACCCCCGGCCCGATGAAGCGGCCGACTGTATCGAGATAGGCGGTCCCCGAGGTGCCGCCGGTGGTAAAGCTGACCGTGCCGCCCGCCATGGCTACCACGCCCGAGGCGGTTCCGGAGGTGATGCGGTCGCCGAGCGCGGTGCTGCCGGAAATCAGGCCGTTACCGCTAGCCATTAACGAGCCTTGGAAGTGAGTAACATATGAAATACCCTGAATAACTGCAGGGTTACTCTCGTTGAGAACATATGCCTCGACATAGTCAGTGGTGCCATTCATAGACACAACAACCGAAGCCTGTGCGGAATAATTATACTGAGACGCCCTGGCAGTTGCAGCGGAAATCGGGCTGCCATTTTTATAAATCATTGCCACGCAGGCTAAGCTGGAACCAGATGACTGGTCACAGGCAAGATTCAATTGAACCAGGTACACCCCCGGAACTGCAGGAGTGAATCGGTTACTGTTAAAATTATTATATGTATCAAGATCTTCCGTAGGCCACGTTAACAAGGTTGTGACATTTGAGCTAACACTCTGGTTAGCCCCACTTTTGTGGACCCGAAATGCCGGTACATTCGTCGGGCTAGCCGATGCCGAAGGCAGGTTGGTAAGCCCGCTGCCGTCTCCGGAAATGCGAGTCGCCGAGATGTTCGTCGTCGAAATCAGCCCGCCCGGCAGCACATAGGCGCCCCGGTCGCAGACGAGATCGTCGCCGTCGGTCACGCAGATGGTGTTGGTCACCATGCGCGACACACCGGCCGGGGTCATGGACACCGTCGCCACATCCACCGCCGTGGGGGTCTGGGCATGCGCGGCCGAGCCCAGCAGGGCCAGCATTGCCGCGAGGACGATGAAGCGCATACCGCAGCATGCCCTTAACCTGCTGAAAGGTCAGCGTCCCCTGCCCTCTTTGGCGGCACCCACGGCGGCAATCTTACAACAGCCGCTTCCAGACCGGCGCGAGCATCAGCAGCCAGAGCACGGCCGACACCGGCACGGCGACCAGCAGCAGGCCATGACGGCGCCACCACGGCCAGCGGGGGCGTTCCGCCCTCACCTTCCGGTTCTCTTCGGCGATTTGGTGCCAATGGCCCATCGGCGGACAGCCTGACAGGCGGCTGGCGCCCGTGCAACGTGGGGCTGGAGCGCCGCCGACCCTCGGTCTCCCCTGCCCTCCCCGGTTCGATATCGAGCAAGACAGGCAGTTTCAGTCTGGTCAGAGGGTCAGCCCGGTTTCCCGGAGGGCTGCACCGCGCGGCCAGCACGGTCGGAGTGATGCGCCGGACGCGCCGCCCCGCAAGGCATCCAGCCGTTTCCTAAAGGACATCCTCGGCCGGAGCCTCCTTGCGGGTCGGCTTGTGCGTTCCGTCGCCTTGATCACCCGACCGGCCGCGATTGGCGCAGGCCGGAAAAACCAAACGGGAGACCCCACAATGACCACAACCAGCAACCGCCCCTCGCACGTCGTATCGATCGTGGATGGCGAGGGCGACAACGCCACCTGGACGGAGATCGGCGCCCTCTGGCCCCATAAGGACGGCAAGGGCTTCAACCTCAGCCTGAAGGCCGTTCCGCTCACCGGCCGCCTGGTGATCCGCACCCGCAAAGAGCAATCCGAGAAGGAGGGGGCCTAATGGCCCCCCGCTTCGCGGTGACGCTGATGATCGGCCGCACGGTCACCGCCGAGATCGAGGCCCGCGACCCACAGGCCGCCGAGGACATCGCGCGGTTCATGGTCGGCTACGATCCCCGGTTCTTCCGGCACCGCGCCGAGGACATCGTGGACGTGACCATCGAAGGCACGAGTGAAGGAGCGGCCTCATGAGCCGCTTTTCTCGGCCCCGGCGGCTTGGCCCCGTTCCAGAAATCTGTGAGCCCCCTGCCCTGCCCTCCAGAATCCTGCACGGCGACTGCGTGACCGTGATGGCCACCCTTCCCGCCGCCAGCGTGGACCTGGTGCTGACCGACCCGCCCTACGGGTGCAACTACCGCGACCGCGCCGGGCGCCGGGTCGCCAACGACAACCGCACGGATTGGCTGGAGCCCGCGTTCGCCGAGGTTGCCCGTCTGATGAAGCCGGTTTCCGTTTGTGTCAGCTTCTACGGCTGGCACGTCGTGGACACGTTCATGGCCGCCTGGCGGGCCGCAGGCCTTCGGCCGGTGGCGCACCTGGTGTTCCCCAAGCGCTATGCCTCCCGGGTCGGCACGTTCGAGGCCCGGCACGAGCAGGCCTATGTGCTGGCCAAAGGCCATCCCAAGGTGCCTTCCCCGATCGCCGACGTGCTGCCATGGTCTTACACCGGCAACAAGCTGCATCCGACCCAGAAGCCCACCGAGGCGCTGGCGCCGATCATCGCCGCCCTCACCCGGCCGGGCGATATCGTGCTTGACCCGTTCGCCGGGTCAGGCTCGACCCTGGTCGCGGCGAAGCAGCTTGGCCGGGGCCTCATCGGTATCGAGCTTGATGCAGCGCACGTTAGCACTGTTCACCGGAGGCTGGCGGGCTAGCCCCCGCCTCTTGCCTCATAGCCGAAAAGCAGGGCACCCTCGGAGTCCAGTGGGGGATATTCCGTGACGCGACGACAGACCTATCGGGTTGCGCGCCGGACATTTCGGATGCCGATTTATCTCGCCTTAGAGGCGGCCTGGCTCGCTTGCGCTTTGTATGTTGCAGCTGCCCTACTCCCGACGCCGGGCCCTACATTCTCGACGTGGCAGCTTGTACTGGTCATCCTGGCTATCGCGCATTCGTCTACGATGACGCTCCATCAGCCATGGAAGCTCATCAAGGCAGCGCTCGGCGCCTCTGCTGTTTTCGTTCTCGTTCGCTTTACGACCGGCGCGATTGACCCGATTTCGGCGGCAGCCCTGGTAGGGTCCGCGCATTACCTCTGGCTCGGAGAGCAATGGACAACGGCGAGAGCTGAAGCCGAGCTACAGAGGCCAGAGCGATAGCTGTGAGCAGCGCCGGCTGAAAAAGGGCGGCTAACCGCCTTTTCGTCATGGCATCCCATGATGCCATGATACAATGACGCTCCGGGCCGATTCGATCGCAGCGAGTTCGGCGCTGATCCCATGATGGTGGCATCATGGGACACCACCGCACCATGATGGTTGTGTCCTTGTATAGTGGTAGCGACCGACAGTTCAGAACGTCATGGTATCATTGTATCCTGTGATACCAGTGTCCCATGAGCCACATGACCCGGACCGGAATTGCTTAAAGGCGCATTAACCATTCGGCGCGCATACCATCATCATTGTATCATGGGACCACACGATCATGGGACGCCACAATCCAACGGCACCATGACACAACCGCACAATGATCATTGGATAGTGTGACACCATAATCCAATGATTACAACGACAAGGAACCCCCGCCGATGAAGGTGATCTCATTCGTGACCCAGAAAGGCGGTAGCGGCAAGAGCACGCTTTGCATCTCGCTCGCCGTCGCCGCCCAGGAAGCCGGCAACAGCATCTGCATCCTCGAGATGGACCGTCAGGGCACCGTCTCCGAGTGGGCGCAGAGCCGCACCGCCGAGGCGCCCGAAGTGGCGCAGGTCGCCGCCGACAAGCTCGACAGCGTGCTGAAGAAGCTCAAAAACGCCGACTACGATTACGTGTTTCTCGACACGCCCGGCGTGGACAATCCGGGCACCACGGCCGCCATCCGTGCGGCGGATCTGTGCCTTGTCCCGTGCCGGCCGACCCCCGCCGACCTCCGCGCGTTCAAGCCGACGCTGGCCGCCATCCAGCGCCTCGAGAAGCCGTTCGCGTTCGTGCTCAATCAGACCCCGCCGCGCAGTTATCGAGTCAGGGACACGGCCGAAGGGCTAGCTGTGCTGGGCATGATCGCGGACGTGAACATCGTCATGCGGAACGACCACCAGGACGCGATCGGCTTCGGGCAGGGCGTCACCGAATTGAACCCAACAGGACCGGCGGCGGAAGAGATCCGCAAGCTCTGGGCCTGGACCGCGAACCGCACGAAAGTGATCCCCCATGTCAAGGCTGCCTAAGCTCAACCTGAAAGACATCATCAGCCAGCCGGAGCCGATCCAGCAGGTCGCTGTTGAACCCGAAACCAGCCTGGCGCCGGAACCTCAGCCCCAGGCCGCGCCGGAGGCGCCGAGCCGCGTCGTGGCACTGGACACCGCCCGGCCGGCGACCCGGGCCGCAGCGCCCAAGACCAAGGAAGCCGGGAAGGGGAGGTTGGTCGATCGCACCAAACAGGTCGCGGTCTATCTCGAGCCGCCGGTCCATGACCAGCTGCGGGAACTCGCGTTCCATGAGCGCGGCAGCATCCACGGGCTTATTCTCGAGGGGCTGGACCTGCTGCTGAAAAAGCGGGGATTGAAGTCGATAGCCCAGCTCACCCGCGAGGTTCAGAGCTAACCGTCATTGTATCATGGCATCATTGTACAGTGGTAAGTTTAGGCAGAACGCTTGGCGCGAATCGACGGGCAGGGTAGGGTGACGCCATGGCCCGCCCGAACCTCACACTCATTCCCCGCGACGCGTTCGCGGAGCTCGGGCTGCACGAAAAGAACGCCTATCTCCAGGAGATAGCCGACAAGTACGCCGACGAGAACAACCGGGAGAAGGCTGTCCTGGACAAGGACGCCCTCAGCCGCCTGCGTCGCTACTACCTCCGCCGCGTTTGGTCGGATCTCAAGCTCAAGCCCGAGATGTCCGGCGGCCTCCAAGCGGCGATCGCCTCGCTTGGCGAGGCCATCCGCATGGGCACGATCAAGGAGGACATGGCGGCGGCGCTGGTCAGCGAGACCACGCCGAAGCGGGTGCTGCGCGCCCCGCCGACCGACGACGCGCAGCTGATGTTCTTCGTGCCGATGATCTACGACGCGCCCATCAAGGACGACGTCAACCTGATGGACGTGGCGCCGTTCAGCCTGAGCAAGGGCAAGCGCAAGGGCGTCATCAAGTACGAGCTGAAAGACAGCCTCATCACCATCGAGGGCGGCGCGGAAACCGGCCTGGCCACGATCTTCGACTACGACATCTTCCTGAACATGGTGAGCTACCTGGCCGAGGAGGTCCGTCGCTACCGCGTCGAGGAGGCGAGGGGGCTCAGACCGACCCTGCCGGCGCGGAGTTACCGCCCGAACGCCTCGCACATCCTGAAATTCTGCCGGCGCTCGGATGGCGGCCAGTCCTACGAGAACCTCGAGGGCGCGCTCGACCGCCTGACCAAGACCACCATCAAGGTGGTGAACCTATCCGGCGGCAAGCGCCGGCAGGTGGACAGCAGGCCGCTGATTGGCGGCTATCAGGTCGTGAGCCGCACCGGCACCAACAAGATCGACACCATCGATATCACCATCCCGGACTGGGTCTATCAATCCGTGGTGCGGGCCGACAAATCCCTGCCGCTCCTGACCCTTCACGAGGACTATTTCCTGATCACCTCCGGGCTGGGGCGGTTCATCTATCGTCTGGCGCGCAAGGCCGCCGGTAAGGACGACGCCAAATACTCCGTCAAGGAGATCTACAAGCGCAGCGGCTCGACCCAGGAATACCGCTTCTTCCAGCGCGATCTCCGCGACCTGGTAGCGCGCACGGCCGCGTTCCCCATGCCGGACTACGACCTCGCGATCGTGGCCGGCCAGGACGGCCCGATGCTGACGATGAAGCGCCGCGAGGACGGCGACGGGCCTACCGACATGCCGCTTCTCGATGCCCTCGAGGCGTAAGTTTTGTCGGACAGATTCCGTACATCACCCACGACAAAAACTGATTCGGACCGGGCAGGCCGGCGCCTCTTTTGTCTGCCAAATCCCGTATATCGCCCACGACAAAAACGGCTTGACTCGGCAGACTTCCGCGAAGGAATCGGGCTGTGGATAGTTTGGGGATATGTCAGAGCCGACCGTATAACGCCCACGGGGCTCCGTATATCGCCCACGACATTCCGTACATCACCCACGACAAACCGTATAACGCCCACGCCATTCCGTATATCGCCCACAACTCACTGCGCTAAGCCTATGTTCCACAAAGCGAATTCGGACATTTTCGGCCCTAAAACATTATTAAAACCTATATAAAACATATAAAACATTGTTGAAACGTCGTGCCGACCAGGTTTTTTCAATTTTGATTGATTTTTGGAAGAAGGCCAAGGCTCAGCAGTTCGCCAGGACCCGACCAACTAAAGACCCGCCTGAAGCGGCGGGCATTCTCTGGACGGTCATCGCCATCCCTGGCTGTACCGCGAAGCCATGCTAGCCGAATTTGTCTGGCAGGTGAATCGAATTGCCCACGCAAGCAGACGTATACAATCCGCCATTCTCTGGTTGAAAATCCTAGCGGGGGTCCGGGGGCCGGCAATGAGGCCCCCGCGTCGCTCCGCTCCATTGGGCGAAGGCACGAAAGGTGGGGGTCCAGGGGGCTTGCCCCCTGGGCTTTTAAAACGCGCCGTAGGCGCGCGATCGTCCATCGGACGCGGCCGCCTCAGACGCGTTTAAAGCCCGCCTGGTGTAGGGGGGCCAGCGATGGACCGGATGATGACGACAAGGCCATGTATGGCGCGGCGGTGAGCCGCTGAGGCAGCGCCCTGAGGGTGCGGCTCGCTTCATTAGTCCCACAGGCGACTTGCCTTCGGAACCACCTCGAGAGCGAGCCGGTGTCATTTCAGCACTGGCATAAGAGCCACGGCGGCGGGGGCAAAAGAACGTTGAAAAGGTAATGGCGCACTTATACATTGCTCCGCAACATAGGTGCCGCGCCGCCACGGGGACGTGGCTGATGGCGCGATAGCTTCGCCTATCGGCGACATCATGAATTCGGCAGGAGCGGATGGCCTCGTACCACTTGAGTGTCCAAATCGTCGGCCGATCGCCCCTGCGGGGAGGGCGCGAGGGGAAGCCGCGCAACGTGGTCGCGATGGCGGCCTATAGGGCAGGGGAGAAGCTCACCGACGCTCATTCCGGCCAGGTTGCCGACTTCAGCGGCCGGCGGGGCGTGGTCCACAGCGAGATCCTCGCACCCGAGGGTAGCGCCGAATGGCTGCGGGACCGGGAGCGACTCTGGAACCACGTCGAGGCCATGGAGACCCGCAGGGACGCTCAGCTGGCGCGCGAGATAAATATCGCGCTGCCGCACGAGCTTGACGACGTCGGCCGGCTGGAGCTGGTGCGGGCGTTCGTAAACGAGCAGTTCGTGTCGCAGGGGATGGTGGCCGACATCGCCATCCATGCACCTGTGCCCGAAAAGGGCGACGACCCGCGCAATCACCATGCTCATGTTCTGCTGAGCCTGCGCCAGGCCACAGCGGACGGGCTGCGGCGGGTCAAGACGCGCGAGTGGAACTCGGATTCGCTTTTGAAAAGCTGGCGCGCGGCCTGGTCGGACGCGCAGAATTTGGCCCTGTCCCGGGCGGAACGTCGCGAGCGTGTCGATCACCGGACCCTCGAGGCCCAGCGCGCGCAGGCGACCGCCGAGGGCAACCGCCAGAAGGCGGCCGAGCTGAACCGAAAGCCGGAAACCCACATCGGGCCGAGGGCCCGCCAGCTGGACGGGCGAGCGGCCCGGGACGGCTATGTGCCGCCGAGCAGCCGGAAGACCAGGCCGACCGCCCGGCCGAGTGGCGGTCAGTTCCGGTCGTCACCCGACCGGGAGAAGCGGCATCGCGACATCGACTATCCCCGCATCGACCAGCGCCGCACCCGGGCGGCCTTCATCCGTGAGCTGGTGGGAGGCGAGCAGTACCGGACGCGGGAGCGCGCCGATCACTACGAGGCCCGCCAAGCGAGGATCCGCGACAAGGGAGCCCGGGCGGAACGGGCCCGGCGCCAGCTGGAGTCCAGGCCGTCCGGGCAGGTGGCTTTGGCCAGGGCGCAGAGCGAACTGCTGCGGAAGCGGGCGGCCCAGGCCCGCGCGCTGAATGCCGAAATCGAGAAAATCCTGGCCGGGTTCAGTCTCAGTCGTCAGCGGGGCTCGAGGCGGTTGGAGGAGCTGTTGGGCCTCAGCCGGATTTTTGGCCGGACGCGGGGTGGCGGCCGGAGCCGAGGGTGGCTGGATTTCTAGGACGCCCGCAAAAACATGACCCCGCCAGGGGCGGGGTCATGCGGTGACGTTGTCGAATGCAGCCAGGAAGGCCCGGCTGCCATGATTGGCCGCGATGGTAGCTGCGTCGTGCCCGTCCCGATCGCGTAGACTGGGATTGGCGCCGGCGGCCAGCAGCATGGCTGCGGCCTTGTCGGCATCGTAACGGGCTGCCCAGATCAAGGCAGTCCAGCGCTGCTTGCGCGTTGCGAGATCGAGGCTGGCGCCCTCGCGCAGAAGCCAGGTCAGGCTTCGCGTGTCGTCGTGCCTGGCCGCGCGCATCAGCGCGGTTCGGCCAAACTTGTCGGCGGCATTGGGATCGGCGCCGAGTGCCAGGATCAGCGCGACCAGATGCGGTTGGCGGGTCTCGGCCGCGAGTAGCAGCGGGGTAAGCCCATCGCCGGTCACCACGTTCACGTCGATATCGGGCTCGAGCAACAGGGCTCGAGCCACGTCGCGGCGCCCGGATGCGATCATGTCGCACAGCATGAGCGAGAGAGCTTCGTTTTTGGGCAAAGGAAACTCCTTGGCCCCACATGCGCCGGGGGCGATGCGGGGCCGGAGGCCGAACGGGAACAAGATAGACTTTGGCGGGATTCTGGGCGTGTCCGGCCGTTCGGCCAAGCTCCGGACTCGATATGCTGATTAAAGCGTAGGCAGCGTTCAGCCCTGCGGTCGGAGGCGCAGCCATGCCAGACGCGAGCGCGGCTTCTTGAAGCCCCGCCAGTAGTCCCAGCGGCCCTTGTAGCGTCGCTCCCGGAAATACACGATCTTGCGCGCCTTGATGGGGTGCCGGACCCCGGTCAGGAACACCAGAGCCTCGTCCCCGGGCATTCGCAGGATCTCAGATGGGTCCAGCAGGGCTCGGCCCGTTTCCGACCGACCGATTGAGGCCTGATGGCTGATCAGCGCCGTGCTGGCCTGGGAGACACCATCGGAATGACTGACTTCCGTCTTGCGGCCGATCATCTCCGACAGGCGCTTGGCGGTGTCGAGTTCGGTCACGCCGAAGGCCACGAGGGCCGTCGCGTTGGCGATGATGGACTTGGCCTTCGGATACGTGCGTTCGATCTGGTTGAAATCCTGGAACACCAGGAGCAGGCGGGCATAGGCTGCCAGATATCCGGCGCCGGTCTCGAGTTCCGGAATCCTGCCGATCGCCGCTGCCTCGTCGATGACGAACAGCGTCTTGTGCTGAGGGATGACTTCCTTGTCGCGCATCTGCGCCATCAGGGCGGATCCGAGCATGACGCGAAGGAACGAGCCGTAGACCGCCAGTTTTTCCTCTTCGACGATCAGATAGAGCGAGGCCGTGCGCTGCTTGAAAAGCGCCATTGAGAAATCGCTCTGCCGCGTTACCAGGCCTCCAGGCCGATCGGACGCGAACAGGAGCAGTGCCTTGTCGGCATTACTGACGATCGAGCGGATCTCGTCCGTGCCCTTGTGCCCGCGCAGCGACGCGACGATGTCCCGCAGGGTTGGAGAGCCGAGTTCGGCTGCATCATCCAGGACCTCGATCAGGCCCTCTACGCCGAGAGCCGTCATTGACTTGATTTTGGCGAGCGTGCGCAGCTCGGGCCGGCTCGCATAGCGCCGACAGACGTAGATAATCAGCCCCTGCAGAAGCTCACGGGCTTTGAAATCCCAGTGCTTCGCGCCGTTGAGTTCTTCATCGACGAGCAAGTTGGCGAGCGCCAGCGCGTCGTCGGCTTCATGGATATCGCCGACGCGGATCTGCTCGAGGGGGTTGAAACAGTCCGAAGCCTCCGGATCCGACAGATCAAGCTTGAACACGGGTCCGAGTTTGCGCCGATCGCGCTGCGTGACGTCGTAGTTTTCAGCCTTGATGTCCGTGACAATCACGCTGCCCTTGCAGGACAGGATCGACGGAACGATGACCCCAGTGCCCTTGCCGGCCCTGGCGGGCGCGACGAGCAGGGCATAGCCGGGCAAGTTCAGCCGAAAAAAGCAGCCCAGACGTTTGCCGAGGATGATGCCGTGGCCGCCAAAGGCTCCGCCCCGCCACATCTCCCAGGCAGTTGCCCAGCGGGCGCTGCCATGGGTGACGGATTTCGGCCGGATGGCCCAGACGAACCCGGCTCGCGCCGAGCGATAGAGCCACCGGAGTAGCCAGAACGCCGTTTTGCCGCCCCAGACCAGGGCGTTGCTCAGGAGGGCGAAAATCAGATTGATCACGGTCATGATGATAGGTCCGGATTGAAAAAGGGGAGGGGGCTCTGCCGATGAAGGCGGCAGTCAAACCATCGACTGCCCGGTTTTCCTGCCGAGCTTCTGGGCAGGTTCATCGGATGATGTGAGCTTGCGCCGCATCTCGTGATCGTCGCGGCGGATGGCCTGTGCCTGAAAAGCGGCCTGCATTGAGGCGACTTGGCTGCGGAGCCCAGCCAGGCGGCGGAGCGCGTCTGGCAGCTGCGCAAGCGCCGCTTTCACGTCCGGATCGCGAGACGGGAAGAATCCGAGGAACTGGCGCTTCTGGGGGCCGAGGTGCCAGTACTGGCATTCGCCGCCAAGGATCTCGATCGCCCGCTCGACGCGGCTTTCCTTGATCAGTGTCAGCAGGTGGGACTGCGCGCGTTCCGGATCTTCAAACGCCCGACTGATCAGCTGGTCAACTTCGGCGCCGGCGATCAGTGACTTGGTCTGAACCTGGCTCAAGGCGAGCTCGAGATCTTCCAGGGTCATTTGGTCGATTCTGCTTGATGACATCGATTTTACACTCCAAAGTTGTGAATAAGATGAGACAGCTATGGCGCGACTGGTTGAACCGGCGGAGGGAGATCCGCCGCATCGAGGCTGAGTTGAGGGCAGGTCGCCCCACGGGCCTGGTGTTCATGGACGCGGTGTCGCGCGACATGCGAGATCACCCGAACCGGCCGGCCAATCTCACCGCGAAGGCCGAAGGCGAGCGGATCGCCCGGGCTATTCGCGGCGAGCGGGTTTTCGACGCCTAGGCGCAGCTGACCATCGATAGACGGCCGAGGTACTGGACGAAGACGCCCGGCAGAACACCCAGCAGGATCGCGCCGCCGAGGATGGCGATGCCGGTACCATCCCGAAACCCCGAGACGGCCGACATGACGACACCGACGGTGCCGAGGACCATGGCGGCAGTCATGGCGAGCATCGACACCACCCCGAGCGAGCTGCAGGTAAAGCCCAGCTGATAACCGAGCTTGGCTGCGAGCCAGTCGATGGCGAAGGCCCCACCGAGAACAACGGCGATCAGTGCCGCGCCATTGCCGATGATCGAGGGCGCTGAAAGTTGACCCTTCATGGTGCCCTCCATCAGTACCGGAACGGGCGAGGACGCGGCAACGAGCGACCCGCCTTTGCCTTCGGGGGCTCCGCGAGGGCAGTCGCAGGCGCCGGTGGCGTCGTAGTGGCCTGGCGCGAGCGCCAGGCCCGCCAGAGCGCGCTGAAAAGCGCCAAGGCGAGGCGCATGATCAGTCCGGCCACGGCGAGCGCCACCATGATGGTCACGCTCGCCAAGGCGATGCCGGCCTGCATGAGAACGGAAAGCAGGGTCCAGAGCATCGATCCCTCCTTACCGCTTCGCCAGCACGGGCTGGACGATGCCGCGGAAGAGGACGCTCGACGCCCCGCGACTGAGCAGCCAGCGCGTCAGGAAGGCGCGGTGCTGTTCGGTCTGCCGCTGCGCGAACTCCGGCCGGAGCAGGTACACGAACTCGACCTTCACGCCGGTCAGGTCCGCTTGGGCAATCGCCGGCAGAGGGGAGGCGAGATAGGCCTGCCAGAGATCGCCACCCCGGAAGTGCGAATAGGCGCCAGGGGTAAGCTGGAGCCCATCCGATAGCACCACCAGCCGCCGATCCTTCAAACGCCCGTCAAAGTCGGCGCGCGCGGAAAAGGCCGTGATGGCCTCGAGGAGCGGGCTGGAGTCCTTTGACGTCGGCAGCTCGCGGGCTTTGTCGAAGCTGATGGCCAACGGCTGCGCATAGCGCACCCGCCAGATCTGATCGATCGGAGCAGGGGAGGGACGATCTGTGAACGCCCCCTGTTTCGAGCCCGGGTTGCAGCCGGCGAAGAGCAGCGTGACCGGCCTGGTCTCCAGCGTCGGCGTGAGCGCCCCGACCAACACCTTGGTGCTGATCGGCGTGGTCCGCAGGATGTCGCTGCGGATCGCCTCGAGCTGGGTGAGATGCTCCGGCGCCGGCGCGTCGGTCAAGTCGATGAGAACACCGACCGCCGCCTCAACGGGTTGGTGGCGGGAGCACCCGGCGGCATCGCGCTGACCGGAGGGTGTCGGCGCCGGGGCGCCGATCACTTGAGTGAGGCCGAACACGGCCAGGAAGCTCACCAAGGCGAGCAGGATCATCAGGGAGCGGTTCACAGCACGTCTCCCAGGATGTCGGTTGCGGCATAGGCCGACGGACCGTGGTTATGTTTGCTCGCTTCCTGGCTGGCGGCGGAGATTCTTCGCGAGAGCTTGGCGCGCAGCTCGACGAGCCGCATGCGGATACGGACGGCGACGTCGAGGTTGCCCTCGTGTATTCCCTGGAACTCGATAGCCCGAACCTTGAGATCGGCGGGGTCGATCGGGAGCGGGGCGATAGCGCTCGTCGGCAGATACGCCGTGGCGAGATAGTCCGGCAGATCGGGCCGGATTTGCTGATAGGCCTCCTGGTGGATGCGGACAGCCGTGTTGTGGGTGTCCAAGACGTCCTGGGTCGCAGCACGGTACTGGCTCGCGATGACCGCGATCCGATCGGCGGCTTGCCTGACGGTTTTGATCGTGGCGGCATCCTGGTCCAGGCGTTCTTGCAGAACGGCGAGATGGCGCTCATGGATGGCCCTTTCCATCGCGCGGAGCTCTTCTTCGCGCCGGAGCAACTCATTCTTGGCGCTGTTGAAAGCTTTCTGGACGCGGGTGAAGCCGGGAACGGGGTCTGAGAAGCCGGAATAGGCCTTCCAGGCGGCGAAGACGCCGCAGCCGATCGACACCATGGTCATCAAGAGCCCTTGCAGGGTCTGGAAGTCGAACCATGCCCATGGCGCCAGATGAGCCACGCTGAGTTTCGGGATCACGTAGGCCTCGCTGACGGCCGCTGCGGCGACTTCGTCACGATAGTGGCCGACGAGAAGCGCAGAACCGGCAAGCAAGATCGACCCGGAAGCCACTCCCGCCCAGGCAACCCCCCGCTTGAGCCGTTGGATGTTGGATGGAGCCTGAGGGCCGTTGAAGGCGTGCCTGGCTGAGGCTCCGGTCAATCCGCCAGCAGCGAGGGTGGTCGCCGTCGAGAGCACTGAATAGATGACGGCCTCGAGCAGGCTATTGGTGACATCGGCGAAGAGAGCGAGGCCGAGCAAGACTTCCACAGCGACGACCACGAAAGCCAGCGTCACAACGCGCGAGATAATCGGCAGGTGCGCGTCCCGGGAAAGGTTGCCGTGGTCGGCCTTATGCTGCCGCAGCCGGCGATCAGCTTCGGCTTTAGCGCTCGCCGCTTCGCCGAACCCTGTGGCGTGATCCTGAAACGCGACGGCGCTCTCGGCCTCGGCCTCGGAGACCATTTGCGGTTCAGACAGTGTCGTGACCAGCAGGCCATCGATGTCGGCGGCTACCTCGACACTGTCGGCGCTGGCAGTTTGGTGGAGGGTGTCCAGCTGAAGGCTTGTCTCGCTGCGGATCCCCTGCAGGGCGCTGCCGAGGATCGAGGAGTTGTGCCCTTCCATGGCCGCTTGCCTGGCAGCCTCCGGACCGCCATGGCGCTGAGCGAGGTCGCGCGCCTTGGTGGCCTGGCCATCGGGGGTGATTGCCGTGATTTTTTCTCTGGCATTACCGTACCGGACGTCGGCCTTTCGATTGAACGATAGAATGCTCATTGCGATCTCCAGATTGAATAAAAATGGCCCGGACCGACTCTCTGGGTCGATCCGGGCCGCCGTTTGGGGGACTTCAGGATCGATTAGATGGAAAACTCACCCATGTTGGCCTCCTCTTCTCTGCGGCGACGGCGCCCTTTGGGGCAGCCGATCGCGTTCCCCAGAGGAGGCTCCTCTGGGGTGGTGAAGGGCTTGGTTGCCGTCACTGCCGCGATGAATGAGGTTGTAGGATTGGCCAGATCAGGAGGCGATGGCGGCTTGCAACGAGCGGAATTCTCATTTGTTGCAGGGCCGGATTGACACTACCGTGCAAATTCACCTCGGACCTTCCTGAGGTGCTTTTGAGAGAATTCGTTGGCTATTCTGCCCCATCAGAACGACGAGCTGTTCCAAATCATGGCGGCCCTGGCGTCGCATATCATCGCGGAGGGCGCTGATCCGATCAGCCTATTCGATCCGCCACAGTACCGCCAAGGTATGGACCGTCAGGCTTTTGAGCAAAAGAAGCGAGAGATACGGGCTTTACGTGTCAACTGGGCCAAGTTCTTCAATCCGAAAGGCCCAGAAAAGGATCATTTGGCCTCGAAGGGGCTGATTAGTCTTATACTGTCCCGCTTGGAAGCGAGACTGGAAACCGCTGCGAGCGATTCGCGCAAAGGCCACGTTCTCGTCTACCAGCTGCGGAATCTGGCCAATGAAATCAAAGAGGGGAGCGGAGGGGACGCCCCCAAGCGCCAAGGTTCAGCGCAATTTCTCACGGGTCCTCAAAAGCGAGCTCAGCTGGAGCGAGCTCTTGGCGACATTCCAGAATTTCGGACAGGCTTAGAGCAAGAAAATTATCAACAAGTTGTTGATAATGTAGACCATTTCAAGCGAAATGCTAGAATAACTCTTTGGAGTTCGTTGGAAGAAGCCGCTGGGGATCTAACCAAAACGCCGCAGGCGACTTTAGACCTTCGTTCGTTTGCTGTTTGCAAAGGGTTATACCAACGGCCGTGATCGCTGACTCGCGGGGGATTCCCACGGGCTCGCGGGCGTGATTCATATGTGGACGCCCCCTTTGG
>FWWL01003719.1_pt1 | contig 27114 bp, 18 predicted proteins | sample 2228331 | NCBI WGS metagenome assembly FWWL01 (sample SAMEA103939775, study PRJEB20133) | metagenome
GGGCGGGAATTGCTATAAATAAGATGCTAAAAAGCAAACAAAAGTTACCTAACTCAAAGAAGAAAGACTCTTAAAATAAGCCTCTTAAAATGGGGGTACACTAGGGGGCGAAAGCCCCCTACGAACTCTCTTAGGGAGGGAGGGTGGGAGTTACCCTAAATAGGATGCTAAGAAAAATTCCTAAGTAAAAATTCCCGTGTTATTACTTTTTCGTAGTAGAAATTAATTTAAAAAAGTTTTTAAAATTATTTAGTTATGGTAGATGAAAAGACTAATAAAAGTGTTTTTATAGAGACCTTAGGATGCGCAAAGAATGTTGTTGACTCAGAAAGAATAGCGTTTCTACTAAAATCCAAAGGTTTCGAGATAGTAAAAGATCCCCGAAACGCTGATTACATAATGGTAAATACTTGTGGATTTATTGAGCAAGCAAAACAGGAGTCTATAGATTACATACTATCCTATGCTAAGTTGAAGGAGGAATTAAATATTCTTAGAAAGAACAATCCTCAAAAGCTAGTAGTATTCGGATGCTTAGCGGAGAGATATAAAGACGAAATTAAGAAAGAAATCCCTGAAATAGACCTAATTTCTGGCGTTAGAGATTATCTAAAGACAATTGCACTAATTACCCAAGAATCAGACAATTCTCTAGATAACAAAGCCCAGGAGTACAAAGATATAATATTTTCTGAGAAAAATTACCAAAGGCTTGTTTCAAAAGATAAAAGTTATGCTTATCTTAAGATTTCAGAAGGATGTAATCACATCTGTAGTTTTTGTGCTATTCCTACAATAAGAGGCAAATTGAGAAGTAGAACAATAGAGAGTTTAGTCGAGGAAGCCAAGTTTCTATCCGATCAGGGCGTAAAAGAAATAATAATCGTTTCACAAGATACCACTAATTACGGTATAGATATTTATAAAAGACCCATGATTTCTGAACTTCTATACCAGATAAGTAAGATAGAAGATATAAAATGGATAAGGCTACATTATCTTTACCCAACTGAAGTTAATGACGAGCTTATAGAAGCCATTTCATCTATAGAAAAGGTATGTAAGTATATAGATATGCCTTTACAGCACGCTAGTGACCGTATTCTGAAATCTATGAAAAGAGGTGGTAATAGGGAAAAATATGAAGAAATCATATATAAAATAAGAGAACGAATACCAGAAGTTGCCATTAGAACAACTTTTATAGTGGGATATCCAGGTGAGAGTTATAAAGATTTTCTTGAACTCAAAGATTTCGTTGATAGGATGGAATTTTCATGGGTCGGTGTTTTCGAATACTCACATGAAGAAGGAACAGATGCTTATGTTTTAGAAGACAATATATCTAAAATATCCAAATCCAAAAGAAGAATATCAATTTTGAAAACTCAGTTCAAAAACACTACAAAGTTCTTAAGGTCTCTCGTTGGTAAAGTTAGAAAAGTAATCATTGATGAAGTTCTTGATGACAGAAACTACATTGCTAGAACAGAATACAGTTCACCTGAAGTTGATGGATATGTGCACCTAGTTTCATCGAGGAAATTGAATATCGCAGATATAGTCGATTGTCATTTAATAAAAACAACAGGCTACGACATGTATGGTAAATACATCTAGAATAAAAAAATATTTACCTAATGTTATAACCATTTTTAGAATAATTCTAGCTCCTTTTGTGGTAATTCTTCTTCTAAACCCATCTCTCTCTAGCGTAATTCTCTCATTACTGATATTTGTGATTTCTGCTATCTCAGATGCTTTAGATGGGTATCTAGCAAGAAAATATAGTGCCAAAACAAAGTTTGGTTTCATAGTAGATCCGATAGCAGATAAAATAATCGTAATATCTGTATATACAGTTTTTGCATTTATAGAAGTTCTCAGAATACCAATTGTATTTGTTTTGATTATTGTTTTAAGAGATATCTTAGTAATTATTTTGAAGCCTATTTCTGATAATTTAGGTTTTCCCATAAAAACAACATTCTTTGCTAAAACCAAAACAACAATACAGTTTATCTCTATACTGGTATTATACTTCTATTACATCTGGGTAATATTTACTTTTGGTAACACATCTTTTGATAGGCTAGAAAGTGCCATAGGTAAATGGATATATATTCCTTATGGCACAGTTTTGATAACTACACTGATCACTATAATTTCTGGTTTGGAGTATATTTACCTCTTCATCAAAAGCTATCAGCAACTAAAAAGAAATCATGATTAATAAGAATTCTTTAATCTACTTTACTCTACAAGAAAATATTTAAAAAATTTTGTAAGCTTTGTAAAACACAATTTTTTGATTACAGTAACTTAGACTTTTTGAATCTTGCGGGAAGGACAGAAATTTCTATTTTAGAATTTTTAGACTCCGCTAAAGTGATCAATCCCCACCCACCCGCCCTGAGGCTAAGGAGGCTAAGCCTCTTTTTTAAGAGAATGTCTTATACACCCCAATTATTTAAGGAAAGTGCCATAGGCACTAAGCCTCTTTTCTTAGAGGGACTTCGTCCCTCTATAACTCTCTTTTAAAAGGAAAAATTTTTGTTAAATAGAAATTCCTGGTGGGAAGGAAAGAAAAATTTACCATCAATTAAAAATTTCTTTAAATTGATTCCTTATGCTTTTATTTAGATAAAAGGAGGTTCACTATGAAAAAATTATTTCTAGTGCTGCTAATATTTTCTTTTGCCTTGACTACAAGCATAATGTCTGCGGCTCAAGGTAAAAGTTCTATAACCATAAAGGGTTCAGACACTATGGTGATTTTAGCTCAAAGATGGGCTGAAGTTTACATGGGAAAGAATAAGGATGTTAGTATTCAAGTTACTGGTGGTGGCTCTGGAACAGGTATAGCTGCGCTTATTAACAATACAACCGACTTAGCTAACGCTTCCAGGCCAATAAAGGATAAGGAAAAAGAGAAAATAGAAGAGGGTGGTAGAAAACTCATTGAAATACCTGTTGCACTAGATGCTTTATCAGTATATGTTAACTCTCAAAATCCACTCAACGAAATAGACATTGAAACACTAAAATTGATTTTCACAGGCCAGATACAAAATTGGAAAGAACTTGGTTGGGATGACAAGAAAATAAAGATTTATTCCAGAGAAAATAATTCAGGAACATATCTGTATTTCAAAGAGCATGTTTTAGGTAACGAGAATTTTTCTCCTTATGCTCAGTATATGCCTGGTACTGCTTCACTTCTCAATGCAGTTAAGAAAGATAAGTATGGAATAGGTTACGGCGGTATTGGATATCTAAAAGGAGCAAAATCATTAAAAGTTTCATCTAAGAAAGGAGAACCAGCTGTAGAACCAACTATGGAAAATGCATTAAGTGGGAAATACCCATTGTCAAGATATCTCTATATCTATGTAACTGATGATAAGCTCAAAGATCCAAATATAAAGAAATACATCTTATGGATTCTTTCTGATGAGGGGCAAAAAATAGTAGATAATATCGGATACTATCCTCTTAGTAAAAAAGACAGGCAAAATATACTGGCTAAAATACAATCTTTCTAATAAAGTATCTGAAACCTTACAGAGAGGCGATTGCCTCTCTTTCTCTCTTGCTTAAACCAATTTTATCATTTCTGATTAAGCATTCCTGTTATGAATGTTTCTTACGTAATAATTAAAATCCTACTACCAAAGTTAATTGATTACAATAAGTTTTATTGAAGGTGTGTTTGATATAACTAGAATTTATATGCTACTGGCTTTTTCAAGCCTATCGAAATAAGATAATTTTTATCTATTAACTTTCTTAAAATGATACCAAGACGACTTGGTGGAATAGCAATCTTGATAGGCATTGTCATTAAAGCAGTAGCTTTTCTCAGGTTTAGTTGTATAACTATACCCTTAAAAGACAATTTCAGTTCTTTTAAGGGCTTATTGTGCAGTTTCCTGTATATATTTTCTCCGCAAACTTCGCCTTCTTGAATTGCTATCTGGGCTAGCTGATATGGTGGTATTTTCTGTCCTTCAGGAAATGAGATATCACCAACTGCCCAGACATTATCTAAACCTATAACTCTGGTGTACTTATCTACTGATATTCTATTCCCGTTTACTATCTTCAAAGAAAATTTTTTGCTTAGCCCCTCAACTATATTCTTCCCTCTTACTCCAGCAGACCATACTAATATATCGTAATCGATTTTTTCTGATTTATCGGATTCTACGTAACCATCCTCAACATTACAAATTTTACAGTTCTTAACTACTTTAACTCCTATTTTATTCAGATACTTTTCTACATGTTTTGACAACTCCGGAATCGACGGCATTAAGATTTCTTTAGCTTCCAAAACAGTTACATCGGGTTTCATATCTTTTTTCGTTAGAAGTTCGTATGTTTCACTAGCAACCTCTACACCTATTGGACCAGAGCCAACTATCACTATCTTTGGTGATTTGCCTTTATTGATGAACTCTCTTATTTTTCCGATATAATTCTCCAGATCTTTGTGGTTCCAAAAAAGTATTGCCTTCTCTCTGACACCTTTTACTCCAAAGTCGGTAGGTTCTGCACCTAAACCTATCACTAGCTCATCGTATTTTATAGCTTTACCAGACTTCAGACTTACAATATTGCTAGAGAAATCAATATCAGTCACCTCACCTTTCACAAACTCGAAATTTTTCAGATCCTTAAAAAGATAAAAATAACTTATAAGTATCGGTGTTGAAGGATTTGATATAGCTGCAGGCACCGATGGAAGAAGCACATGGTATTCTTCTTTATCAACTAGTATTATTTTCAAGTTTTTCTCCCTTCTGGCGAGAGAAAGAATAGCTTTAACATTAGCATAACCACCACCTAAAAATACAATATTCTTCATACTACTTATCTCCTTCACCTTGATTTTATTTGTTTGCTACCAATTAAATCAAAAAAATCATCGGGTTCACAGGAATTTCTACTTAAGGATTTTTATTAGCATCCCTCTAGGGTAACTCCCCGCCCACCCACCCTTCAGTTACGTACAGGGGGCTTCGCCCCCTAGTGTACCCCCATTTTTTGATAAGTTAATTATAGGGGAGTTCACCCCTAAGTGTACTTCCCAACTTGCTTGAATTATAAAGTAACTTCGTACCTAAAGTTAACTATAGGGGTTTCATCCCCTGAGTCTACCCCTGTTTCAAATAGGTTAACTATTTTTCTATCCTTAGCATCCATCTGGGTAACTCCCACCCAACCCACCCCTTAGTTGCTTATAGGGGGTTCCACCCCCTAGAAATACCCCCATTTTAAAACTAGGATAATATACTTACCTACCCTAAAAGATTTCATAGAGGATTTCGCCCCCTAAGCATACCCCCTTGAATTAGAAAGTAACTACCATTCACCCTAAGAGATTTCACAGGGGGCTTCGCCCCCTAGTAATACCCCCATTTTTTTAGTTAGAAAAGTGCCCTAGGCACCCCCTAAGATTACCCTAGCTTTAAACAAGTCTCTCAAAAATTTGAGACTTTCGCATTTTTAACTGGAAACCTTTCTCAAGGAATATCCCCACAAAAACCACATTATCATTCCTATAGAAACCACATAGATTGTGTTGTCAAACACATTGTGAATAAAAAACAAAAACGACGTTACCACAGTGCTAAGAACTACTATATCAACTTTATTACCGCTTTTATTCGTTATAAGCCTTTTTACTAATTCAAATACTATAAACCCTAATAGAGAAAAAAATATCATAAAAGAAAATACACCCATTTCAACTAGTATACTTAGGTATATGTTATGTATGTAGTTTCCAAAATTTTGTGATAAATGTGAGAAATTCATAATCCCTATTCCAAAAACCCAGTTATCCTTAAGGTATTCTAAAGCTTTTTTGTATCCATCGATCCTTACATTAAAACTTGCAAAATCCTTTCTGTTAAAAATATCAAGACTCCTCCTCAAAAGAGTATCGTCTATTAGGTAAATAGCCATATAGTAAAATACAGTTATAACCACCAAAACCAGGAAAAATTGATAAAACCTCTTCTCGATCAGAAATACAAAAAAAATAGCCACAGGAAACATAATAACCATAGATCTGGAGCCCGAAAGAAAGCCAATAAGAATGTAAGCTAAAATAGCTGCTAAAAACAATAATTTTCTTTTCTCCCTTATTAGATAAAAGATAACTAGGGGAATTGAGTATAATACAACTGTCGAAAATATCACAGGATTAGGTGTAAGAGATGGCGGTCTTAATCCACTACTATACGCAGAAAAAGATTTACTTGATGGTATGTTTATTATCTTCAAATCGCCTACCTTTAAAACAAAATCCAATTTTGGAAAAATATACTGAACAACAGCAAAAAATGTCATAATAAAAGTTATTGCTAAAACCGCATGTATTACTAGCTTTTCATCTTCTTCGGCAAGATTCAAGTTCTTACTAACAGCAAACACCACATAGTAAATAACTATCACAAAAAACGCACTCAAAGATATACTGGGATTTTTCGCCAGAAGCGAAGATATCAAAGCAAAAAAAATAAAAATGTAAAAAAGTATATCAAACCTATCTATTTTTAACTCCCTATTTCCAACTTTTAGAAGAAACAAAAATAAAAACACTAATATGGGTAAAACTATAATCTGAGAAGTAAAAATACAAGTAACAGAGACTATTATCACAATATTCCGGAAAAGTTGAACTCTATCCATCACAATTTTACCCTAAACAAACAAAAACTTACCGCTTTATTATATATGATTCGTGGTTAACTCATAAAAATAAAATTCTAATCTTTAATAGAGTACGTAATTTTTTAGATAACTTAATGAAAAAGTTCTTATACAGAGATTAACTTTCCATACCAACCTAGGAGTCTCTATTTAACAAAAATTTTTCCTTTTAAAAGAGAGTTATAGAGTGAGTTCGTCCCCATAAGAAAAGAGACTTGGCCTCGTGTCTAAGGTGCCTTAGGCACTTTTCTTAAAACGGGGGTATTCTTAGGGGGTGGAACCCCCTATAAGTAACTAAAGGGCGGGTGGGTGGGGAATTACCCTAGATAGATGCTAAAAAATTCTTAAGTAGAAAAGTAGAAATTCCTGCCACCAACCTCTAACTGTGGTTTTAGGTGGTTTCGCCACCTATTATACTTTGTATTTCTTTTTCAGATATCGCTTTGGATATGAATATATTGCTTTCCTCAGCAAGCCTTATGGTTTCACCCTCCTCAACCCTAGTTCCAAATTCATCGTAAATAATTTTAACGACAGGTCTGAACGGGGAGACAGGATCAGTTGAAATTACCTTAGCTATTGCTTTGGTGCTCAACAAAACATATGACCCGACTGGATAAACCGACATCATTCTTAAAAATACTCGCAATATATCAGGATCGAATTTGGTGCTTCCTTCAGCAAGAATAGTTCTCATAGCTTCATAAGACATAAGCTTATCCTTATAAACTCTTTTGCTAGTCATAGCTTCATACGTATCAACTATAGCTGCAATTCTGGCATACTCTGATATTTGGAGTTTAGAAAGTTTTCTTGGATATCCACTGCCATCAAACCTTTCATGGTGTTCCAGAGCTATTCTACCAACCTCGTGAGACATATTATTATCTTGAACTATTGCTTTGTAACCTAAAACTGTATGGGCCTTTATCCTATTAAACTCTTCATTGGTGAGTTTACCTTCCCTTTCTAGTATAGATATTGGCACAAAAACCATTCCCAAATCCATCAAAAGCAAACCAGTTCCCAAAATCCTCAACTTAACTTCTGGATACCCCAGTTCTCTAGCTAGTAAAACCCCTAAAATACAACAGTTAACGGCATGTGAGCTTAAGTATTTTGATTCTTCAGCAGAATGAATAAGAGATATAAAGACATTCTTGTCATCAACTTCTAGTATTTTCTTGAGAATGCTATCAAAAAGATCAACAACCTTCTCAGGTATAAGTTCCTTAGAAGATTTGTAATTTGTATAAATAGAATCAACAGTAGAAATCCAAAGTTTGTAATGCGTTTCAAGCTTAGAAGTCTCAACTTCCAATTCATCCTTGGAAGTTATATCTTCTTTCAGTTTAACTATCTCCTTAAGCTCTCCAGAAGTCTCAACAAACTGCACACCTTTTCTTTTTAGATTTTCGATGTCCCTTAAAGTTATAGGTTTTCCAGCTTCAGCAACTATCTCGTAATTATCCCCAAAAACCGACCTTGTAAAAACCATCCCAGGTTTTAAATCCTCAATAAATATTTTTTTCATTGTTGGTTTACCATCAAACATACTTACACTCTCCCATTCCAAATTACAGGGTCACCTAAGAGATATTTTTTCATAATAATAGCATCTTCTTCAACATTTGAACTTTCACTAACCACCACTCCATTACAGTTAAATTCCCTTAAAACCTCTAAAATAATATCGTACCTAAACCCAGTTTCTTCAAATGTAGAATGGTATTTTTCGCCTTTAACCCCATAAACTATCCCTTCAAGATGAACATGCATGTTATTTATAGCAACATCTCCCAGATTTTTGTAGACATATTCAATAGCTCTTATTATATCATCTTTAGTAGAATACCCCCCGTTTGTCCTAGCTTGAAGGTGCCCAAAATCAATACATGGTAACACATTCGGAAAAAGTTTCGATAACTCAACAACTTCTTCAAGAGAACCAAACTGAGTAGGTTTACCCATAGTCTCAGGTCTCATCCAAACATTGAACTTATGGCCAAGCTTGTCAAGCTCTATATTGATTTCTTCGAAAGCTTTTGTAACTCTACCCAAAACTTCCTTAGGATCATCTCCCAAATAGAAAGCAGGATGTATAGCCACACTCCAAGCACCAAGTTTCTCTGCAGCAATCATACTCTTTATCACATGCTCCTTACTCTTAAGATACTTATCCTTTTCTCTAGCATTTAAGTTTATATAATACGGTGCGTGAACAGTCAGGATCACTCCTCTTTCCTTTGCATAATTGCTCATTCTTATAAGTTCATCATCCCTAGTCCTAACACCATGAACAAACTCAACCTCCATACCATCCAAAGATAGCTCCACAATCCTATCTATACCTTTATAATAGGTCTGCGGCTGAGGAGTAGATAAAGGAATACCTGCAGTCAGTATCAGAATTCCACTGAAATTCCTAGGAATATCAAAAACCATACTTTCATAATATAATCAACAAAACAATTTCAAATCAAATTCTTAGAATCATATAATCTTGTCGAAAAATCCTCAAAAGAACAAAAACCTTATCAGAAATCTCTATTTAACAAAAATTTTCCCTTCTAAACAATTAGGGTGTGCTTAAAGCACTGTGCCTAAGGGCGCCTAAGGCGCTTTCTTTAAAAAACAGGGGTATTACCAGGAGGCGAAGTCATCTAGAATTAAGAGAAGAGGCTCAGCCTCGGGGGTATTCTTAGGGGGCATAGCCCCCTATAGAATTTCTTAGGGATGGGTGGGAAATTACCCTAGATGGACGCTAAGAAAAATTCTTAAGTAGAAATTCCTGAGCAAAAGAAAGAAAAAGAGAAAAAAAGAAAACCTCATAAAATAAGATTAAACATAAAAATCCCTAAATTTAAACTCCAATTCATAAACGAAAATCCTTAAATAGAAATTCCTAGCTCAAAAAAAGTAAAATGGTAGAGAGGTACAAAACATGCTCAGTATTCTAGATTTAAAGAAAAGGTATCTGATTTCAAAAAATGTTTACATAGATGCGATAAATGGAATTTCTCTCGAGGTTAAAAAAGGTGAATTTGTCGCTATAGTAGGACCTTCCGGTTCCGGCAAAACAACTTTTCTCAATCTTGTTGGTTGTGTAGACAGACCTACCGAAGGCAAAATAATTATCGATGGCATAGAGGTTAGTTCTATTTCCGAAAATGAAAGAACAAAAATCCGAAGAACTAAGATTGGATATATATTTCAATTTTTTAACCTGATTTCTACTCTCACAGCCTATGAAAACACAGAACTACCTTTGTGGTCTCTGGATTCCGAAGCTAAGAAAAAAGGTATAGAAAGGATAAAATATCTATTTGAAGAGTTAGGTATTTACGATCTTAGAAAAAGATTTCCTAGAGAACTTTCAGGAGGTCAAAGACAAAGAGTAGCTGTAATTAGAGCTCTTGCTAACAGCCCTGAGTTAGTACTGGCAGACGAACCAACAGGTAACCTGGATTCCGAAAATGCTCTGTCTCTTATAGAGTTACTAAGAAGAGAGAATAAAGAATTCGGCACAACTTTCATTGTGGCTACTCATAACCTAGACTTACTTCAATATTTCGACAAAATCATATACTTAAAGGATGGTAAGGTGAGTAGGATAATAGAACAAACCAAAAAGGAGGTTTAGAATGATCATAAAGCTTTTAAAACTCTCGATTAGGTCTATTCTTAGAGACAGGAGAAGAAGTTTACTCACATTTCTGATCACTTTCTTTTCGTTTGTAATTTTAGGTTTATACCTAGGAAATATAAAAGCATTTGAATACATGTATAAAAAAGGTTCTACCAGGGGAGATTATGGTCACATACAGGTATTAAATGAGAAGTCTAAACCAGCAGGAGAATTATTGGATTCCAAAACATACGACACTATGATAACAGTAGAACAGTTTAAAAAAGTAAAAAACTTCATCTCAACAAACGAATATTTTGAGTATATTACCCCTAGACTTGATATAACTGGAATAGTTGGCACAACAAAAGCTTCCAAATTCTTCTCTGGAAACACAGTCGAGGTAAAAGATGCTATCAATCTTTATTCTTTCTTGCCTATAGTTAGAGGTGAATTTGTGTCAAGTGAAGGAGAAATTGTTATAGGAAGTAAGATAGCCGAAGCTTTAGGTGTTGATGTAGGAGATGAGGTTTTACTTATGATAACAAGCGTCAGAGGTAGCCTCGAAGCAATGAACGCTAAAATTGTAGGTATATATCAGTTAGGTAGCGACTATATAGATAGTTTGAAAATGTATGCTCTTTTAAGTGACATGACAAATCTGATAATGACAAATGCTTTTTCTAAAATTCTCATTATTCTAAATAACGATGAAGACGAAGTTATGTATAAAGTCCAAGAACAGCTAAATGATTTTTTCCAAAAAGAAGGATTACCTTTGAAAGCATACACTTACTACGATACTGCTGTCTTTCTAAACCAAGTAATTTCATCAATGAAAGGTAACTTCCAAGTAGGTCTGGTAATACTCTCGATAGTCATATTTTTCGCTCTAATGAATACACTTTACATGTCTATAACGGATAGAGTAAACGAATTTTCCACAATGAGAACCATAGGAATGTCCAGAAGCACAGTTTTTTCTATTATCATATTGGAAGGATTAGAGATAGTTTTAATTGCAGTGTCAATAGGCTTATCGGTCTTGCCATTACTATGTGAGGGAATAAACAATCTAAATATAAAACTTCCACCACTACCAGGGTCCAACCAAGAAATACCTTTTTATATTTTCTTTGACTTGAAAAATACATTATACACAGGAATAGTTTTTCTAGTAATAGGGTTTTTAGGTAGTATTTTGCCTGCTATTTCGGTCACAAAACTCGAGATAGTTAGAGGATTTGAAAGAGATTAGAGAGGTGGATATATGAAAAAGTTGACCCTAATTATATCTTTCTTCCTCACTTTGCCAAATATCTACGCAATAACCAGAGAGGAAATACTCGAACTTGTAAGAAAAGGAGAAAATGCCTTCAAAGAATATGTATGCTTCTCCAGGATAAAATATTTCGAAGGCACCAAACTCTCTCAGGATGCTACATTTATCGGGGGTATCTCAGATAGAGGAAGTGTATTTGTTTATCAAGAACCAAAAGTAGATAAGGGAAAGTCCATACTCCAAAGAGACACTGATTATTTCTTTTTCTTTCCTAGCACTAAGAAGTATCTCAGAATGAGTTTTAGCTCGAAACTCTTCGGTAGTATAAACTATGGTGACCTAGCAAAACCACCTACACTCAAATATTACACCATGAACAAATATTCAATTTATACTAACTCTGAGAACGAAGAAATCTGTATAGCAGATTTCTCACTCAAAGATAATATTCACGGCATTACATATTACCACAAAAAGATGTTTGTAAACATTACAAAGAAAGAAATAGAAAAGATAGAATCCTATTCCAAAACTGGAGTTTTACTAGGAGTAGTTGAAAACTACGCCTTTACCAATCTAGGAGAGGTAAACTTCCCAATAAAATCTAAAATCTTCGATGCAAAAAATCCAAATAACTACGCTATCTTTGAAGTCTCATCCGTAAAGGAGGTTACATTCGACAATAAGACATTTAACCCTGAATACCTTCATTACGTAGAGAGATATCTCCTGAATAAGATAAAACAGTAAACCAATTTATATCAGACAAGTGAAAAATCTACAAACAAAATGCTCTAGGTATAGTAATCAGTTATTAACTTAGACAAAAGTTATTAAAAGGTTTAAGAAAACCACATTGGAGGTATAATAATGAAAATACCGAAGTTTTTATGGATTTTGACATTTTTAAGTTTTTTTTGGTTTTTTGGGCATAGCTCACATATAAATTTTGGTTTTTTTGGTGAGAAATACTACTTTGAAATAGACAAATCTTCCTCTAGAAATCCTAATAATAAGCTAATTCTAGATAGAAATATCATATATTTGTCGCCTTTTACAAAAGGAGTAATGTCATTTTCTGAAAGAATTTCAGCAGATTTTTATTTCTTGATCCAAGATAGCATCAGCTTTACAGATAATACAAATAAAGAAAAGTTAGATTATTTTATAAATTCATTTTTTCTAGAATGTGAAATCCTAGATTGGTTTTTCGTAGGTATAGGTAAAAAGCAGGTTTTCTCAATAACAACTGAACTTGTAGATGACATAGTCAATCCTTTTAGAGATATTATAGAAAAGAGAGGTCCTGATTTCACAAAAGGTATTATAATGTTCAACTCAAAAGTTTTCCTTGGTGATTTTGATATAGGATTATCATTTATACCAAAAAAATACATAGATAATACAAACTACAATGAATTCCAAAATTTCCAAGAATATAACTCTCTACTACTTTCAATCCACTCAATTATTGATACATTAGATATAAACTCCTATTTCAAACTGGATATAAAAACAGAACATAACACCTTTACAAACTCCGAGATAAAAGTTGGATTTAGCATATCTTACATACCAAGCTTCTTTTCTCGGATCAAGATCTACTACGACTCAATACTACTACAAAAAGAGACTCTATACTCTCTCGAGAAAAAGACAACTTATCTTTATTTTCCTTTCTACACAAACGAATACAGTTGGTATGAGATTTCCTCAAATGATTACTACATCGGGTTACCAAGAAACATGATCTCTATAGAATTAAACTTATTCGATAATTCTTATTTGAAGTTTAGTCTCATCCACAACTCTTCGAGTCTCAGCAGCAAAGAAGTAAAAGATTACTTTAAAGCTATGGAAGAAGATGAAAACTTTTTCTACAGAATAGCTAGCATAAGTGCTAGAGAAAACTACTTTTTCTCTAAGTATTACATGAGTTTAGGATTAAACTTGATAGGATTATGGAACAATCAACTTTCTTTGAATTTTATTTACAGAATTAATCTATCAGATTATAGTTCTATATTGTTTACTGGCATTTCAGCAACACCGGGTAAATCCGATCATGGAGATCTATCAATATTCATCAACAATCAGGTTAGAATAACAGGGGATAAAAACACAGAGTTCGGTTCTTATTACTTCCATAGTTTTGTATCCTTTGGGATTAAGTATGAGTTTGGAATTAGTGTAGAATAAACTAATCATCCACGATTACTCTAGGACAATAATGGGCTTTGCTCCCTAAGATTACCCCTTTTCAAATAGGTTAATTGTTTTCTCTATCTTTAGTAACATATTTAGGGTAACTCCCACCCACCCAACCCTAAATTGTTATTCTAGCTAAACTGCTATTCTAGAGGGCGGAGCCCTCTAAGAGTACTCCCTTTGAGGGGGCTCCGCCCCCTAGTAATACCTCTGTTTTTTGGTAAGTTAGTTCTAGGGGGTTCCACCTCCTAACATTACCCTCTTATTATTCTGAGGCTTCACTCCCTAGTAATAACTCATCTCCTAATTGGATTTTTTCTATTGGCTTCTCACTATTTCCTTAGTATAGGGATTTCACCCCCTAAGAATACCCCTATTTTTTAAGGAAAGTGCCTAAGGCACCTACCCTAATTGTTGTGCTAGAGAGCTAAGTCCCTTATCTTAAGAAAGTGTCTAAGACACCCTGATTATTTAAGAAAGTTTCACCTCCTAAAAAGTATTTTCTGAAGCTAACCTAAAGTAGTAAAATGCAACATTTTAACTCAAAAATTAAATCATTTATTGATAAAACTACATTTTTAGGAACCAATTTATATAAACTAGGTTAAGATTATGAAAAATATTTCAAAAGTGAATCTTCTATCAGCGTCATCTATAATAGTATTCATCTTTTCAGTAATTTTCTCGCTCGAACTCGGGCCATCAAACATAAAATTCCTAGAAATTTTAGCTAAACTTATACAGAACCACCCCCCTACTGGCATAGAGGTAATATACAACATCAGGCTACCACAGATACTTTCAGTAATTATTTCAGGCGGGTCGTTAGCAGTTACTGGTCTAGTGCTTCAGAGAATTCTAAGAAATCCTTTAGTTGAACCTGGTATCACAGGCGTATCTGGAGGAAGTGCTTTGGGAATAATAGTTGTTTCAAATCTTATAACAGCTACAAATATATACGCTTCGGTGTATAAAACCACAACATCCTTCATATTCGGACTAATTGTAGGAGCAATACTTTTATACATTTCCATCAGATACCGGGAAACATTATTAGTGATAGTAGCAGGGGTAATCATAAATTCGTTTGTGTCCGGGCTAATCTTACTACTCCAAACGCTACTTAATCCATACAAGATAAACTCAGTAATGATTTGGATGCTAGGATCAGTTGGCATCGTAGATTATAGTATACTTTCTCTAACACTACTCATTACTTTTATATCTTTCAGTCTAATAATATACTTCTCGAGATTCTTAGATATTATCTCTCTCGGAGACATAGATGCTCATTCTCTCGGTGTCGATATAAACTTTTGGAGAAGTTTTTTCTTAGGAATCGCAATTCTCCAAACATCTATTTCTGTTTCTCTGACAGGCATAATAGCCTTTGTAGGTTTCGTAATACCTAACATGATAAATATCATAATGAAAGATAGAATTATCTCTACCAAAAGAGCTATCATTCTGTCATTTCTTCTTGGTGCTTCTTTTACATTAATTTCTTTCACTCTTTCAAAAGTCATAGCTCGACCGTTTGAAATGCCGATAGGTGTGGTAACAGGACTTCTCGGTGCTCCAATTTTTTTCATAATCATACTAAAAAACATTAGAATTCACTCAGCCTAATTCAACTCTCAATTTTCTTGATATATTTTGGAATTGTAATACACTCTCGAACCTAAAATTATCTTTTATCTTCATAATTACCCAAGGCATCCTTCTGAAAAGTGCGAAAATAAAAAATGATAAAAAAGCATTTGCATCAAAAATAAAGAAGAGTCAAGCTTAGCCTCAGTACCTGAGAACCTCTGAAACACTTTTTAGAATAGTAGTGTTGTTATGAGGTGGATCTACTTTAATTAGGATTCTAAAAGAAAAAAGAGGTGGTGTACCCCCGATTCTGTCGCGGTGGTCATCCATCTGATCACCTAAGTTACCTTAGGTGATTTTGCTTTCCACCCGTAACCTAGGTATTGGTCACCTCAAAGGTTACTGCTTGAAATTGTACCTTTAGCGTTGTGCCCATCTACACTTTCACAAGTATAGATAGTGAGCTCTTACCTCACTTTTTCACCCTTGCCGGTAGAGAAATCTCCCTACTTAGGCGGTTTAGTTTCTGTGACACAACGCGTTTTTCACTGGCTATTAACCAGTAAAGACCAATATGTATCGGGAAGTTCCTCCGGTTTTCTACTGGGAGAAAACCGGCGACCACTACACCACCTCTTTAAGCCATAGCTTCTATCATTTCCAGTAATCCTCTTCCAGCAGGAACCATCGGTAGAACATTTTCTTCCTTATCTACCCACACATCTAAAATAAACGGGGTTTTAGCCTCTAACATCTCTTTAAGTGCGGTGTCCAGATCTTGAGGTTTATCTACCCTTAAAGCTTTTATATTATATGCGTCCGCCAATTTCACAAAATCTGGTAAATAATAATTCTCCGAACTTGATAGAAACACCGAAGAATAACGTCTTTCGTAGAATAACTCTTGCCATTGTCTGACCATACCAAGATAAAAGTTGTTAACTATTATAACTTTAACAGGAATATTTCTCTGGGAAACTAGTGCCAAGTCCTGGAATGTCATCTGGAATGCACCATCTCCAACAAAAGCTATAACTTCGGTGTCTGGTAAAGCTACTTTGGCTCCTATTGCAGCCGGAAATGCATACCCCATAGCTCCAAGACCACCCGAGGTAAACCAATTTCTTGGTTTTTGAAACTTGTAAAACTGGGCAACCCACATCTGATGTTGCCCCACATCACCAGTGATTACTGCTTTACCGCTTGTTAACTCAGAAACTTTCTCAACAAGGTATTGAGGTTTTATAACCTTGTCAGATCTTTCATATCTGAGAGGGTGTTCTCTTTGCCATTCTTTTATCTGTTCAAGCCACTCATCAGTGTCTAATCTATCTACCATGGGAATTAATTCTTTCAATACCTCCTTAACATCACCAACTATAGGTATATCCACTACAACGTTTTTACTTATTGAAGATGGATCTATGTCTATATGGATTTTCACCGCGTTTGGGGCAAATGTCTCTATTTTACCTGTAACTCTATCATCAAACCTTGAACCTATAGCTATAAGCAAATCGCTGTGGCTAACCGCGTAATTAGTTGCCACACTGCCATGCATGCCAAGCATACCAAGAGATAAAGGATGAGTAGCTGGTACTGCACCTAATCCCATAAGTGTCATAGTAACTGGAGCATTTAACTTCTCAGCAAACTCAACAAGCTCTTTAGAAGCATTAGAATGAATAACACCTCCTCCACAATATATAACAGGCCTTTTAGATTTCTTTATCGCTTCTGCAGCCTTTTTAACCTGAACTGGGTGAGGCTTATACTGAGGTTTGTAACTTCTCAATTCTACTTTATCTGGGTATTCAAAATTTGCTTCTAAAACTTGAATGTCCTTTGGAATATCTATAACAACCGGTCCTGGTCTACCACTGGTAGCTATGTAATAGCCCATTTTTATTGTACTGGAAAGTTCGTTTACATCTTTTACCATTCTATTCCACTTAGTTATTGGTCTGGTCACTCCAGTAGTATCAACTTCTTGAAAGGCATCGCTTCCAACCATAGTGGTCGAAACTTGCCCCGTAAAAACAACAACAGGTATAGAATCCATGTAAGCAGATGCTATCCCGGTAACAGTATTTGTTGCACCCGGACCACTCGTAACAAGAGCAGTTCCAGCCCTACCTAAAGCCCTAGCAAAACCATCCGCAGCAAATACCGCATTTTGCTCATGTCTGACAAGATATACGTCTATATTGCCATCCTTGTAAAGCTCATCAAATATAGGCAAAACTGCTCCGCCTGGGTATCCGAATATCTTGGTAGCACCTTCTTTCTTTAGAGATTCAACAAAAATCTTCGCACCACTGTACTTCATAAAATATCACTCCCTTTTGTATAAAAGTTACAAAATAAACACCCAATTTTTCAAGATAACTAAATTCCCAAACAGAAGTTTCTACTTAAGAATTTTTCTTAGCATCCATCTAGGGTAATTCCCCACCCACCCGCCCCTTAGTTGATTATAGGGGGCTACGCCCCCTAGAATACCCCCGTTTTAAGAAAAGTGCCCTAGGCACTCGCCCTAATTAGTTTCTTAGAGGGACTTCGTCCCTCTATAACTCCCTTCTAAAAGGAAAAATTCCTGTTAAATAGAAATTCCTGAATTCCCAAACAGAAGTTTCTATTTAAGAAAAAAATTCTCTAACGGAGAAAAGGAAAGTTTGAGAGGAAAAGCCTCTCTTCTTAATTATAGGGGCAGAGCCCCCTAAGAATACCCCCAGCTATTTAGAGTAAACTCACATTCCACACTTAAGTTAGTTAATCATTTAATAAGTATCTTTGGCCTAAGATCACTACCTATACTAAACCTTCTAAAGTGTAAGCAAATTGTTCTTTTTTAAGTTAGGTAAACTCTTATTTGCTTTTAGCAACCTGTTTATAGCAACTCCCACCCACCCTTCAGTTTGATTCTAGGGGGTTCAACCCCCTAAGTGTACCCCCGTTTTGCTTGAATTATAAAGTTAATTCATACCTATATTTAAGTTTAATTCTAGGGGATTAACACCCCCCAAGCATACCCCCACTTTGTTTGAATTAGGAAGCAACTTCCCATCCACCTTAAAAGATTTCACAGGGGTTCTACCCCCTAAGCACACCCCCATTTTAAAATTAGGATAATATTCTTACTCACCTTAAGAGATTCTATAGGGGGCTACGCCCCCTAGGCATACCCTCATTTTAGAAAAGTGCCCTAGGCACAGTGCTTTAAGCACCCTTAGGCACTACCATTTTTTAATATGCGAAGCCAACTAAAAATCACCGACTTAATGTGATGTCTAGCAGAACATCTCTACTGAAACAATCTATACAATTCTGGTTTTATAGGTGGTAATTCTATACCTATATTCTTCTTTGATTTCACTTCAAAGCTTATATACGGCTCAAAGAAAGCTATATTTCTCACTGTGTCTTTCTGTAACTTAATCCCTCCCCCTAAACTAGCTATCCAATCATAAAGGTCGTAAGATAGAAAAAAGCTAACACCACTGTTCTTAAAAAGAGTTCTTCTGAGAGCGTTTATATCGAATATACTAATAGCGTCTATAATATCTTGTATTAAGTTAACCTGAGTAACATTGTATTTTTCTGCGTATTCTCTGACATACCTGAATATTTTAGTATTTATTATTGAAGTGCTAGCGGAGAATGTTAATTTATCTGTTATTTGCCCAGATGTCGATAAGTTTAGAGAAAAGGAGTTATTTATGGGATTTATATAGTCGAAAGATACAGAATAAGACAAATCTATCGAAGATATTTTATTTATCAATGTATACGGATATATATCTCTCACACCAACCGAACCATTTATAGAGGTTCCACTAGGTAAAAGGGTTATGTTCTCATTCGATACAGTGATCCGGTAAGAAAACCTCAGGTTCAACCACCTACCAAACGATATGTTAAAACCTATAGGGTTAGAAATTTTGTTTGTCCAGTAATACTTGTCATTAACATACTGTATTTCCCTTCTCAGGTAAAGGAAATTATAACTAATTCCTGTTGAAAAGTTCACCGAGTTAAATTCTAAAAATCTTAATACATCATTAGACAGAACCGATAGGTCCAAAAATCTCAAAGAAAAATTTAAACTTCCTGCGGCTTCTGTAATATTATCTATATACGGATCATCTTCAGGTTTTTCAAATGGGGGCCTTGTAAGTCTGATCCTTAGAGAATGGGATACAGAGATGCTAGGCTGAAAGAAAAATAAAGTTCTTTCGAAAAATTTCGGACTAATTTGTGAGGAATTCTGCATACTAAGAGAAGTGCCACTGTTAAGATCATCACTTCTTTTTCTGTATGGATCCGGAGATCTGCTCCATATGTTCACGTTATTTACTAGCAAGCTATTTCCAAACGAAATTATCGAATCAAAAAAACTGAGTGAAGAGGATAAACCAATATTTTCCCTGTGTGAGAAGCTATCTTCAAGAGGCTGTCCATCTTCTATTCTAAATATAGAATTTGCATTCATAGAAAATGACCCACTTGGCGATACCGCAAATGACAGTAATCTGTTTTTTACTATGTTTGTCTGCTCAGTAAATTCACCCAAGGAGAGAGAAACATTAGTATTTGTATTTACATTCGTGGATTGAAATTTCAGCAGGAAATCCTGTATATCTTTCATTTGATTCGTTACTATAAATGTTTGAAAAGTTACATTCGTTGAAATACTACCTTCATCATTAGTAGTTATATCCACGTTTGTTATGATATTTGTGAATATCATATAGATAGGCACCATATCTTTGTTTGTTTTGGTGAAAATTTCGTTTGTTATAGATATATTAATAACTTCTCGCTTTTCTTCTTTCTGAATTTTAGATACATTTGTAGTGGATACTTCTATTGAATAGCTTATTATATTTCCTGGCGAAAATGAGTATGAAATATTGGGGCCAGCGATCTTCTGTAGATCGTACCTATAATACGAGTTATCATACTTGTTTGTTCTATCTTCTATTACCACTACACCAAATGTGTTGGTGTTAGTTGTGCTAAAGCCTTTTCTAAGTTGATACACCCAGTCAAACGAAAAACTAAACGAAGAAGGTGGTAATGAAAAACCTATTTTGATATTTCTAGTTATGAAAGGCTTTTCACCTGGGAATACCCAAAAATAGTTCTGTTCAGGAAAAAGAAATTTTTCGGTATCAAATCTTTCCCTTCTATATGAAAATTTCTGTGGTAACAATGGGTCATTAAGGTCTTCAGTGCTAAATTCTACACTTGTTCCTGACACTCTGTAGGACAGGTTTAACAAATAATGCCATCCAAATGTTCTGTATTCGGTATAATCTCCAGTGCCATATTGGTCGATATAGTTTACTATGGTATTACCTTTAGATTCGAATTTTTTATCATATTCAAGGTTCAATATACCCCTCACAGAAAGATTTGAAATTATTTCAATTGACGGAAACTCAAAACCTAGATATTCTCCCAACCTCTCATAGTGATCAAATTTTAACTTAGTATTTTTGAATATAGAACTAAAAACACCACCTCTTGGAAACACTGTGTTCTGGACATAGAACCCAATATTTCTTTCAATACCAAAATCAGTAAATATATCAGTATATCTAAACAACTGGAAATATGTCGGGAAATATAGAAATGAGCTTGTCCCTATTGTGTATCTGTTGTTAAGCGACAAAAGGTAGTCACCTCTGTAATACCACACATAGCTTGATTCTACCTTATAGGTTGGAAAAACAAGATCACTTTTTGTGAAATATACATCTTTAAAAAAAAACTTGCCATCGGAAATTTGCATCGCAAAATCAGCAAAAAAATATTGATCATCCATAAAAGTCCTTACTTCATACATTACAATCTTTCCCATAGGCACAATATAGAAAAATTTGTTACCCAAATAAACATTGTTACCTTCCCTAAGTAAAACGTTCCCAGAGCCTGAAATCTCCTTAACTGTGTTACTCATAACTATAACTGTTAAATTATTACAAGTTAAAGTTTTATCTTGATGATAAAGCCTTACTCTGCCCTTAAAGTTAATTTCATATATATTCGACTTCACAGATATTCTTATATCACCAAATTTGTCTATCACAACATATTTGTTTCTATCTATATCCGATAATTCAATCAAACCTGATAAATTACTGTATACTAGATAGGGACCTGAATTAGTCTGATTGGTAGTTGAATTGACATTCTCTATCACTATGTTTGTTTTGTTTAATTTTATCTCGTTAGTATCATTGTTCTGTTTGATAAAACTAGCGCCTTGAGCCCATGAGATATTAATAGTAGAAAATAACAAAATCAAAGACGAAAAAACCCCGAATAACACCGTTTTCAATATCATTCCTTGCGAAATTATCAATAAGATCAGAAATTCAATTCAACAACGTGATAAGCTAAGTCAGAAATTTCTATTTAACAAAGACTTCTCCTTCCAAAAGGTATAATTAGGGTGGGTGTCTAAGACACTTTTCTTAAATAATGGGGTAATCTTAGGGGGTGGGACGATTTATAAGTAGCTAAAGGTAAATTAGGCAGGAAGTTACTTTCTAATTCAAGACGGGGGTATTATTAGGACGTAACTCCTATAATTAAGAAAAGAGGCTTAGCCTCAGGGTGGGATGGGTGGGGAATTACCCTAGATGGATGCTAATAAAAATTCTTAAGTAGAAATTCCTGTAAGCTAAGTCTCAAAAGAGTTTTCTGAAAAGCTTTTGTAGAAATCGATTTCATAAAGTCTGAAAACAATAAAAAGCTTGAAGAAAAAGCTATCGATGAAATACCAAATTTGCTAGCAATTTGTTTTTACTATATTAATGTGAACTTGGTGTTTGTATTATCTTGCTCCAAGGATCCTTAGAAGTCTGTTTAGACCTCTATCTTCCTCTTTGACTTCCATTTTTTCAATTCTCTGAGCTATATGTTTTACGTGGAGCGTTGCTTGAGAATTGGGAAATGCTATAACAAAAGGTTGTTGTTTTCTTACTGCCAATTCCACCACTGGATCTTCTGGTATCACCCCTAAGCTTTCCATCTTTATACTCAGGAATTGCCCCGTTACGCTTATTATTCTATCAGATACTTTTTTACCTTCAGGGATGCTTTTTACCCTATTTACTACCAATTTTAGGTCAGACGATACCTTAAGAGATTCTACAGATATAGCTTTTATTATTCCATAAGCATCTGTTATGGCTGTAGGTTCCGGGGTTGTGATTATTATTGTTTCGTGAGCTGCCAATACGAAAGATATCACATTATTAGATATCCCCGCCGATGTATCTATTATCACTATATCATAGTCGTACAATGCCTTCAATTCTTCTATAAACCTTTTTCTTTCTTTCTCATCTAGATTTGCGAGTTGTACAAATCCTGAACCTCCTGCTATTATATCTATACCAAATTCGGTTTCTTTTATTATATCCTTTAGAGCCATGTTTCCCTTTAGCACATGGTATAGGTTATATTTAGGTATAATACCCAAAACCACATTAACGTTAGCAAGACCCAAATCTCCATCCATCACTACAACTTTTTTACCCATTTTTGAATAAACTATGGCTAAGTTTATCGCGAGATTAGTCTTACCAACGCCACCTTTACCACTGGCTATGGAAATAATTTTTGGTTTACTTATGTCTCTAGCTCCAACGAGGTTTCTAAGACCCTGAGCCTGATCTTCTGTTATCATAACTCCAACCTTATTATAAAAATTTGTTTCTTAAAAATCAATCAACATCTATACAATATCGTCAAGAGACATTTGAACTAAATCTATCGGTTTTAATGTCATTATATCCTCAGGCACTCTTTGTCCGTTTGTTATAAATGATATAGGTATTCCAGATTCGTATATAGCACTAACTACAGAACCAAGAGTATTCGTTTCGTCTATTTTAGTTATTATCAAATTCGAATATTCGAGTATGCCATATCTTTTTATTATATCTACTATGTCTTTATACTTTGTTACCGCACTTATCACTAATGAAATATGACAATCGTATTTTCTGAGCAACTTTACATGTTCACTAAGGTCTGTTATTGTCATAGTATTCTTCTGACTCGTTCCAGCGGTATCTACGAAAATTATGTCATGCGTCGAGGCAAAATAATCCAAAGATTCAACGAGGTCGTTTTTACTTGTCACTGTTTTCATAGGCACAGAAAATATATCAGCATAGGTCTTTAGCTGTTGAGAAGCACCTATCCTGTATTTATCGAGAGATAGAAAACAAAACCTAGCTTTTCTGTTAAACCCCCAAAGCGTAGCTAGCTTTACAAGTGTAGTAGTTTTACCAACTCCTGTGGGACCTACCAGCATTACCAGTTTTGGTTTTCTATTAAGAGATATGTCAGTGGAAGTTACCTTTATACCTTCTGCTATTATGTCTCTGACTTTGTTGTATATGAAGAAAAAGTTTTGTTTATCTTCCTCTGAAAACTTGGAATCTATTTCCTCTATTATCTTGCTTACAAAGCTTGGCGGGAAATCTTTTTCAAGTAGCTTCTCTCTCAATTTATCAAAACTAGCCTCTTTTGCCCTCAAAACACTAAATGTTACCTTCCTAATCTCTTGGTTTTCTCTTATAACTTCTTGCATCATCTTTCTTATATAATCAAGTTGCTCATATATAGAGTTATCCATGACAACAGTGGTTTCCTGTGAAGTGGTAGACTGAGATTTCTTCTCTAACGTTTTGGTAGGAGAATACTCATTATTCTCTAATGTTTGAAACCAAACTTGATATACAACCTTCGAACCAATACCTAGAAATCCTTTCTTTTTCACTGGTATTTTGGAAAGTATAACAATCCTGTCAGGAGACAATCCTCTCTTTCTAGCTTCTTCATAAACTTTGCTTTTAAGTTCGCTCATATTTTCAACTTCGATTTTAAAATACCCCATACCTAACTCCTGACTTCTATGTTAACTGTAATAAAATCAAACTGTTCCACACCAAAAGGTGGGACAATTTCGTTGTAAGATAATACTACCAACTTTCTGTAAACCCTTACTGATACTTCTTTTATCAATCTTCTTATCCTACTCGAACAGAGAACTACCGGCGTAAGACCTTTATCTAACATAGATTTAACCTTTTCACTTAGCACATCTAAAAACTGTTTCAGAATTTTAGGATCAACTGCATAAATGAAAGAAGTATCAGTTTCTCTTATCGAAGAAGCAAATACTTCCTCAAGTTCTGGGTCTATAGTTAAAACATTTACAGTGTTATCCTTATCCGCATAAGGTTTTACTATTTGCTTTGCTATAGCTTGCCTAACATATTCGGTTATAACCTCGGGATTTCTCGTTACCTCCAAGCTATCCGCTATGCTTTCTAATATCGCAACCATATTTCTTATAGAAACCTCTTCCTTTAATAGGTTTTGTAACACTTTGAGTATGATATTCAAGTTTTTAGCAGGATCTACTGCTTCTACTACCGCTGGATATGACTGTCTCACTGCGTCTAATATAGACCTAACCTCTTGTCTACCAATTAAATCATGTCCATTCGTTTTTATAACTTCCGTCAGGTGAGTAGCTACAACAGATATAGCATCAAAAACATCAAAACCTTCTATTTCTACTTGTTTTCTTTGGTCCTCGGAGATCCATCTGGCAGGTAGGTTAAAGGCAGGTTCTCTGACATCTATTCCAGGCACAGATATCTCTTTTTCTCTAGGGTTTATCACTAAATATCTGTCAGGGTAAACCTTGTACCTAGCCACCTCTGTGCCCTTTATCTTTACAACATATTCGTTCGGGTCAAGAGATATGTTATCCCTTATTCGTATTGGCGGAACTAGAAGCCCTAAATCCTGAGCTATTCTTCTTCTTATAACCTTTATCCTGTCAGGTAAGTCTCCACCCTGTTCCTTATCAACAAGCGGAATAAGGTTATATCCTATTTCTATTTCCATAGGTTCAACAGAGACTATTTCTTCGATTGTCTCGAATTGTTTTTCTTTTCTAGGTTCTTGAGCTTTTTTCTTTTCTTCCTCTTCTTTTATTCTCATGCTTCTTTCTGTTTGAATTCCCAGATAAAGAAGCCCACCACCCAGAGCAAAAAGCTGTAAAGTTGGAAACCCTGGCAACAACCCTAGCACTGAAAGAAAACCCCCAGTTATATACATTATCCTCGGCTTAACCGACAGCTGCTTAACAACATCTTGACCAAACCCCTCCCCTGCCGCTGATCTTGTGACTATTATACCAGTCGCAGATGACATCAGAAGCGCAGGTATCTGGTTGGAAATACCATCACCAACTGCAAAAATCACATAGTTTCTCAAAGCAGTACCTATCTCTTCTCCTCTCATTCCCACTCCTACACCTATCCCACCCAAAATATTTACAAATACCACTATCAGGGAAAGAATAGCATCTCCTTGTACAAACCTTGAAGCACCATCCATCGCACCGTAGAAATCCGCCTCCATCCTTAGTTCTTCTCGCCTTTTTTTAGCTTCCTCCTCAGTTATGATACCTGCGTTGAGATCCTCGTTAATACTCAGTTGCTTACCCGGTAAAGCATCTAGCGTAAATCTTGCTGCCACTTCCGAAACTCTCGTAGCTCCTCTTGTGATAACTATAAGCTGCACCAAAACCAAAATTATAAATATCACTAAACCAATAACAATGTTATTACCAACCACAAAATTACCAAAAGCCTTTATTATCTCAACATCTAGCGCAGCACCTTTAGCTAAAATAGCCCTAGTCGTAGAAATATTTAAACCTATTCTGAATATTGTAGTAAGCAAAAGCAAAGTGGGAAATACATAAAACTCTGCGGGTTTTCTTGTATACAAAGTAGTTAAAAATATCCCTAATGTTACAGCAATATTGAAAACGATTAATGTATCGACAAATATAGAAGGAAGGGGAATTACCATCATCAAGACAGCAAAAACCGCAGCTACTGCTATGTATATGTCCGTTGATATACTAGAAAAAGGATTTTTCAATTACCCCTCCCATTCTCCTAATAATCAAATTTTGTCATTTGAAATGAAAATTTGTCAAGCATAATAAAAACTTGAACCAGAAATTTTTATTTAACAAAAATTCTCCTTATTAAAAGAAACAATTAGAGCGGGTGGGGATTAATCTCTCCAGCGGAGTCTAAAATAGAAATCTATGTACCGTTATCCAGAAATTTCCACTTAAGAATTTTTATTAGCATCTATCTAGGGTAACTCCCACCCACCCATCCCTAAGAGATTTCACAGGGAGCTTCGCCCCCTAGTAATACCCCCGAGGCTAAGCCTCTTTCTTAATTTGAGTTATGTAACTCTCGTTTGCTTTTTAGTAACCTATCTAGGGTAACTCCCACCCACCCCACCCTTTAGTTAACTAATAGGGGGCTTCGCCCCCTAAGTGTACCCCCGTTTTTTAAGGAAAGTGCCATAGGCACTAAGTCTCTTTTCTTAATTGTAGGAGTTACGTCCTAGTAATACCCCCATCTTAGAAAAGTGCCTTAGGCACCCCCTAAGATTACCCCTGAGGCTAAGCCTCTTTTCTTAATTGTAGGGGTTTCACCCCCTATTTTAAGAAAGTGCTTTAAGCACCCTTAGACACCACCCAAGTTTAAAAACCTTTCTTCTTTGAGTTAGGTAACTTTTGTTTGCTTTTAGCATACTATTTAGAGTAACTTTT
>FWWL01003720.1_pt1 | contig 27112 bp, 24 predicted proteins | sample 2228331 | NCBI WGS metagenome assembly FWWL01 (sample SAMEA103939775, study PRJEB20133) | metagenome
CCTGCAGGTCAATAGCTATCGAAGAAACATTATTATTTGGTAAACCATTAAAAGCGTCATAAATAGTCCAATTTACTCCATCAAACTTTGCAAGCCCTCCTACTTCTGTCCCAATCCATTTGTTTCCCAGATGGTCTATGACTATTGAAGAAATACCATCATCAGGTAAACCAGAATTAGAAGTATTATAAGAAGTCCAATTTATCCCATCAAACTTCACAAGCCCATGCCAAGTACCAATCCATTTGTTCCCCTGCTGGTCTATAACGATTGAAGTAACCCAATTATCTGGCAAACCAGAATTATAAATGTTGTAAACAGTCCAATTTATTCCATCAAATTTTGCAAGCCCTCCAAAAAAAGTCCCAATCCAAACATTACCTTGCTGGTCTATAGCGATTGAATGAACATCATTATCAGGCAAACCAGAATTAGATGTGTTATAAACAGTCCAATTTACCCCATCAAACTTCGCAAGCCCTCTATTAGTCCCAATCCATTTGTTACCCTGCTGATCTATGGCAATTGATTGAACACCATTACTTGGCAAACCAGAATTAGATGTGTTATAAACAGTCCAATTTACCCCATCAAATTTTGCAAGTCCTCCAAACATTGTCCCAATCCATTTGTTCCCTTGCTGGTCTATAGCAATTGAAAGAACATTATCATCAGGCAAACCAGAAGTAGATGTGTTATAAAAAACCCATATACTAACTCCATCAAACTTTATAAGCCCTCCCAAATAAGTTCCAATCCAAATGTTTCCTTGTTGGTCCACAGCTATTGAATAAATAAAACTTATCAAATCAGAACTATAAATAGTCCAATTTACCCCATCAAACTTTGCAAGTCCCCCATACCAACTCCCAATCCACTTATTTCCCCCTTGGTCTATAGCAATCGCATTAACCCAATTATCACGTATACCCTCAGCTTTAGTAAAAAACTGCGCTTGTCCAGTTGCTTTATAAAGCTTTGCAAGTCCTCCGCTTGTCCCAACCCAAATATAATCCCCTTCTTCTGCGAGTGAAAGAATATTCTTCCCAGTAGTATAATTTATCCATTCTGGATTTTGTGAGAGAAGAAGATTTGAAGTTAAAATGAGAGCAAGCGAAAATAAAATAACCTTGCACCTCATTTTATCCTCCGTGATTTTATTTCTTGCCTCTGATTTGAATCTAAAACACGAATTTTAAAAAGTCAAATGATAGGGATCACAAACATTGTGGAGGTAGTAAGAGATGTAATTATCGATCACCCCAATTTTCTCAATCCGTTAAAAAATGCTTTTAATAAACTTTGCGCTTCTTCTGCCATTATCCCGCTTACAACTTCAACCTTATGGCTTAAATTTCCGTCCTCGGCGATATTGTAAACACTTCCACAAGCCCCCGCTTTGAAATCATAAGCCCCGAAAACAATTTTATCAATCCTTGAAAGAACAATTGCCCCGGCACACATCGGACAAGGCTCAAGCGTGACGTAAATTGTACACCCAGTAAGTCGCCAACTTTTAAAATAATTATATGCAGCGGACAAAGCTATTATCTCAGCATGGGCAGTGGCATCTTTAAGAGTTTCAACTTGATTATAACCCTTAGCGATAATAGTATCTTTGTAAACTATAACCGCCCCAACAGGAACTTCTCCTAAATCAAAAGCCTTTTGCGCTTCCTTCAAAGCATATTCCATCCAACGTCTATGTTCTTGCATCAATTCAACCTCTTCCTTGGTTCAAATCCAGCATCTTTTATAGCCTTAAGCATCCGATCAAGCGTGATTAAATGCTTCGTCCCAGCTGCACTTACAACATTTTCTTCTATTAATAAACTGCCGAAATCATCCGCTCCAAACTTTAATCCAATTTGTGCCATCTTCAACCCCTGCGTCACCCAAGAAACTTGAATCGTCGGAATATTGTCTATGATCAATCTTGAAATCGCAAGCGTCTTCAGATAATCAAAGCCAGTCGATCTCTCCTTTAAATTGTCCATATTCTCGGCAAGTTTTGTATTCCTCGGCTGAAACGTCCACGGTATGAAAGAGGTGAAACCACCAGTTATATCCTGAAGTTCGCGGATTAAAAGCATATGTTGAACCCTATCTTCATAAGTTTCGATGTGTCCAAACATCATCGTCGCGGTCGTCTTCAAACCAAGTTGATGAGCCTCATACATAACACCAAGCCATTCATCAGCGGTGCATTTCTTAGGTGAAATCTTTTCTCTAACTCTATCAACCAAAATTTCAGCACCACCACCCGGGATCGATTGCAAACCCGCATCGATTAACCTTTTCAAAACATCTCTAACCTTTAACTTTGAAACAACTGAGATATGTAAAATCTCCTCGGGAGAAAGAGCATGAAGCCATATCTGTGGATAATTTTGCTTAATCCAACGGAATAAATCCTCATAAAATTCAATTCCAAGTTCAGGATTCAATCCACCTTGCAATAAAATTCTCGTCGCGCCAAGTTGAATTGCTTCCTCTATCTTTTTACCTATCGTATCATAATCCAAAGTATAACCTTTAACAGTATCTCCAACCTTTGCGTAAAAAGCACAAAAAGTACACTCCGTGGTGCATATGTTTGTGTAATTTATGTTTCTATCAATTATGTAAGTTACAACAGGCTCTGGATGCAAACGCCATCGAACCATGTCAGCCATTATGCCAATCGTTATCAGATCATTTGATTGAAAAAGTTTAACCCCGTCTTCAAAGTTTAATCTTTCCCCGTTTTCGATTTTTCTATATATCTCAAGTAAATTTCTATCCATGCGAAGACTATGTTTTGTTTTCCAAAATTTTTGGAAATTTAAAAATTCATCGCATAAAATAAAAATTCTACCCCAACCCCTCGAAATTATCCTCCAACTAAACCAATTTCCTTCAAAATCAAATTTACCACTTTTTTACATGCGGTTTTAACCTTGGGTGAAATTGATGCCCCAATTTCAAAATTTTCCCCAACGACGCCATAAATAATCAATCTCCTTGGCATTTTCCCAAGTGATTGCGCAATCTTAATGTAATCACCAACTCCAAGCGAATGCGTTGAATAAAATTCACCTTGATAAGAGAACTTCTCTCCAACTTCAATTCTATGTATACCACCGATCTCCCCTTTTGACACAACTGCATCAACCAAAATCATAAAATCCAATTTACCAAACAATTCCAGAAGTTCCTCAAAAGAAATATCAATTCCGACGATTTTAACTTTATCTCCAAAACATCTTCTTAAAAATCTCGCTACTAAAATCCCGGCTCCATCATCACCTCGGTAGATATTTCCAACTCCAACGATCAAAAAGTTTTTCTCATTCTCTCTCAATGTATAACTTTAAAAAGTGAGTTGCACATGAAATGCAAGGATCGTAATTTCTAATCGCCTGCTCACACTTCCAAGTCAATTCGTCATCCGGAAGACTTAAATTAGTGGTTACAAACTTCCATAGATCGCTTTCCATCATCTTCAAATTCTGAGATGTCGGAGGGACAATTTTTGCGTCAAGGACTGTTCCTTTCTCATCGATTTTATATCTATGATAAAGTATTCCTCTCGGAGCTTCAGTGCAACCGTATCCAATCCCGGGCTTAACTTCGAAGTCAATGTATGGCTTGTCCGGCTCAACATATTCATTTATGATTCTCAACGCTTCATCACACGCATAAACAGTTTCGATCATTCTCGCAATTATACTTTTGAAAGGATTCTTGCAAATTGGTTTGAAGTCGATTTCAAATGCAACTTCTTTTGCTGTTTGTGAAAGTTTATCAAAATTAAGGTTAAACCTTGCGAGAGGTCCGACGAAATAAGCACCTCTTTCCAATACCTTTGAATGCAAAGCGTTGGAGTGTGGCACATGCTCTTCGATGAAATAATTGTCATACTCGTGTACCGCGATATTAACACCTTTATTTGAAACGATCCTACCCTCATTAAACGGATACTCATTTTCATGCCTTAAAGCAACAAACTCATAATCTTGTTCAAAATCTGGAAACTCCAGTTTCGATATCCATTTCGTTGCCTCGATAGAAAAATCCAATGCCCATTTCAGATCATCTTCAAGTTTTCTTAGTTCGCTCTTTTTTGGAGCCTTATAAAATCCACCCACTCTAACATTTACAGGATGGACTTCCCTACCTCCAACGACGCGAACTATCTCATTGCCAATTTTCTTAAGCCTCAACGCTTTTTGAACAATTTCAGGATAATCCTTTGCCATCTGTATAACATCCTCATAACCAAGAAAATCTGGAGCGTGAAGCATAAACACATGCAAAGCATGGCTTTCTATCCATTCACCACAGTAGATCAATCTTCTTAGTTCGCGAATCGAACTGTTTATTTTAACTCCCAAAATATATTCAATTGCATGGATTGAGCTCATCTGATAGGCGACCGGGCAAATACCACAAATTCTTGCTGTTATATCTGGAACTTCCATAAAACTTCTACCACGCAAAAATGCCTCAAAAAACCTCGGCGGCTCAAAAATTTTAAGTTTCACATCAACCACATAACCATTTTTAATCTTAACATAAAGTGCTCCCTCTCCTTCCACCCGTGCTAAATAATCTACTTTGATTACTTTATCTTTCATATGCTTCACTCCCTTTTCTGAATGATTCTGCGTATGAGTTAAAGTTTCTTAAAATTCTGACGATATCAGTAGATTTCAATCCAATTTTGCTGAAATGTTCGGTCAACGCGAAAACATTCGGGGTTTCCTTTGGACCAAAGCATCCATAACAACCCCTGTTAAAAGATGGACAAATTGCCCCACACCCAGCCTGGACAACAGGACCAAGGCAAGGCGTCCCATTTGAAACCATAACGCAAACATTTCCCTTCCTTTTGCATTCCATGCATACGCTATAAGTTGGAATGTTAGGCTTTCGACCGTTTAGAAATGCACTTATAACTTCGATCAATTGATACTTATTTATCGGGCAACCGCGAAGCTCAAAATCGACGAACACATGGTCTGCGATCGGTGTCGATTTGCTCAACGTTTCAATGTAAGATGGGCTTGCGTAAACGATCGAGATGAATTCCTTAACATCTTTGAAATTTCTCAACGCTTGAATTCCACCTGCGGTCGCACACGCACCTATCGTTATAAGATATTTCGAAACCTTTCTTATCTTATGAATTCTTTCCGCATCATGTGGAGTTGTAATTGAACCTTCTACAAGTGAGATGTCATATGGACCTGAAACAACCGCTCTTGATGCCTCGAGGAAATAAGCTATCTCAACCGCTCCGACGACATCAAGAAGTTCGTCTTCACAATCAAGTAAACTCAATTGACAGCCATCACATGAGGCGAATTTCCAAACTGCGAGTTTTGGCTTCTTCGTTTTCATTTTAAATTTCCCGTTTAAATATCAAATGTTTTACTTGATTGTAGCTAAAGACAGGACCATCTTTACAGATAAACACTGGTCCAAATTGACAATGCCCACATAAGCCAATTCCACATTTCATATTTCTCTCCATCGAAATGAAGATATTATTCTCGCTCACTCCCCTTTTGATAAGTTCAAGTGCTGTAAAACGCATCATAATTTCAGGACCGCAGACAAAAGCAACAGCATTTTCCGAAGTAAAAGGTGCCCTAGGGATTAAAGTTGTAACAACACCAACATTACCCTTCCATCCGCTTGTTCCTCTGTCAACCGTAACATAAACTTCGAAATCAAATCTTGACTTCCATTTTTCAATTTCACTCTTGTAGAGGATATCCTCCGGAGTCCTTGCTCCATAAAGAAGAATAGCTCTGTTATACTTATCTCTGTTCGAAAGGATATAATAAATTGCCGGTCTCAAAGGAGCAAGCCCAATACCACCTGCAACAATTACAACATCGTATCCTTCATATTTGTCAACTGGCCAACTTGAACCAAACGGACCCCTTATACCCAAAACATCTCCTTTTTTCAATCTCCCCATCGCCTTCGTCACAGTTCCAACCATTCTTGTTGTATGAGTTATACGCGATGCTTTATTAGGGTCGCCACTTATCGAGATCGGAACCTCGCCAACCCCGAAGACATAAATCATATTAAATTGCCCTGGCAAAAATTTAAATTCGATCCCTTGTTCAATAGGTTCAAGTTCAATTGTGAAAGTATCATGTGTCTCTTGTTTTCTTGAACGAATTCGAAAAAGTTGAGGAAACATTGGATTTTTGATTATTTCGATTGTTTCTTTTTCACGGAGTAGTTCCATATAGATCCAGCAATTGTATTCTTGTTGCTTGAAGTCGCTGTTCAACTATTACTACAAATCTTTTTAAAAGTTCGTATCCCAAGCTATGATCTTCTTCGCACTTATTTCTCAAGCATTTTGCATCAAAAGCAATTATTCTACTTGGCTCAATCACTCGAGCGTCAAAATGCCAATAGTAAGGTGGAACAAGCCATGACCATCCCAAAACTTCCATCCCCTCTAAAGTTTGAATTATTATCGGCTGTCTCCCGGGATGTGAAATCTCAAGCGAAACTTTACCATCGCGTATGATATAAAACTCATTCGCCTCTTCCCCCTCTCTAAAAATAAAATCTCCCGGCTTATAAAAAACATTCTTTGCACACCCCACAATAAGTTCAAGATATTCTTTTTTTAACCCCTTGAAAAACGGGTGCTCAACGAGCAACCTTTCTAGTGTTTCAATGCTCATAACACCTACCTATTTAAATTTTAATGTTTCTTTAAAACTTGCAACATTCTCCACTATATCAATCCCAACCGGACACCATGTTATACATCTGCCACAGCCGACACAGCCTATCATTCCAAATTGATCTTTCCAAGTTGAAAGTTTATGTGTCATCCATTGTCTATATCTCGACATAACTGAATATCTAACGCTTCCACCATGGATATATGAAAACTCCATAGTAAAGCATGAATCCCATCTTTTTATCCTTTTTGCAGTTTGACCCGTCAAATCAGTCACATCCTCTATTGTATGGCAGAAGCAAGTAGGACATACCATCGTGCAATTTCCACAAGTAAGACATTTTTCAGAAACTTTATCCCACAGCGGATTCTCATAATTTTCCTGTAAAATTTCAACTACATCAGTTAAATCAACTTTTCTCTTGAATTTATTCACCGCATCAGCGATAATTTTTTCACCTTCTTCAATTTCCAAATCGGTTGCATCTCTAAAACCAAGCGATGTTAGTAATTCTTCACCAGTTTCCGAACCAGCCCTTGCAATGAAGTAGTGTCTATCGTTCGATATCACTTCGGTTAAAACAATATCGTAACCAGTTAAAACCGCAGGTCCTGTTCCCGTTGAAGAACAGAAACAATTATTCCCAGGTTCGTTACAATTAACAGCGATTAAAAATGTGTTTTCCCTTCTTTTAATATAGTTTGAATCAACATATTGCCCACCACCCAAGATTTTGTCATAAATTAAAATCGCCGAAACCTCGCAGGCTCTTACGCCAACAAAAACAAATTTTTCATCGTCGGAATTGCTCTCAAAAATTTTGATACTCCCATTTTCTTTTCTCGCTTCCCACAAAGTTGAAATTGGAGGATAAAGAAACCTTTTCCAAGAATGTGGTCCAACAACATAACCGAAAACAGCTTTATCATCTCTTTCCTTTAACCTATAACTTCCCGGGAATTGCTCATCTGTCCACCCAATAGGAAGAGCATCTAAACTTTCAATTTCATCATAAACAATAGCATTGTCTTTTATGGTTGGACCTAAAATTTTATACCCCCTTGATTTAAAATGGGAGAAAATTTTGTTTAAATCCTCAGGTACTAAGTAAAAAGTTCTTTCTTTTTGCATTTTCAAATCTATTTTGTTAACTCTCAAACAAAAGAAATGCAAACACTATGCCGAAATTTTCCCCTAAAAATTTCTTTTATTTTCAATCGAAATTAATTCAACCATAAAAGGCAAGAAGCCAAAAATGAGAAAAAGATAGACAAAACCGCACAATCAAACATTACACATTACCAGCGATAATAGTAGGGGTAATACTGATAAAACGGAAATTGACGATATTGGATGTTTATGAAAACATTGTTTGTAGGTCGATAGTTAAGCTCAAGACGATTTAAATAAATCCCGCTTATCTGATTTTGAAATCCTTTACCAAACGAACTAAACGGAGATGTAACTAAACTTATATCCGCCTGAAGATTGAGGTTGTCGGAGAATTTGTAAAATATTGAGTTTGTGTAGGAGTTTATCATCATCCCTTTGCCACCAATACTAAGATATGAGACAGAGAATGTATGCCTCATAAATAAATTAGCAGGATTAAACAAGCCAAGATAACTTCTATTCCCACCTTGGATTATTGACTGGTAAACATCCGGTTTTGATTCGATTTGCTCTTTAAATTGTGCAACCGCGAGGGCATTTGCAAGGATGACGAGGGATAAAACTAAAAAGAGTCTCTTCATTTCAAACTCCGTGATTTTGTTTTCCTTATTCTAAATATAAAAAGCCACAAAATAAATTTCAAGTTCCTAAATCTCCAAAAATCGTTTCATTTCTGCGTTTAAATTTTTAAATTTATTTTGTAAACAAACATAAAAAATTTTTACGGTAAAAGCATATGTTCAAAAGAATTTTCCTTGCGATCATACTGATTCAATCCCTCTCACTTGCTCAATTTAATTACAAAAACAATTTCCTAAACCTTAGAGATGATAATGGTTTACTCTCAAAAAGAAAATTAACCGCATTAACTTACTCAACTTTCATACCCGGTGCGGGGCAATTTTACCTTGGGCACAAACTCAAAGGTGCAATTTTTACCTTAGTCGCTTTTGGCTCCTTAACGACCACAATTATATCCCATAATAACTTAGTTGGCGCAAACGAACGACTTGAAAATCTTGAAATCCAATACCAAAGCACATTAAACTGGGAAAAGGCAGAACAGATATGGCAGGAAATGTTACAAGTAAAGTCCGACGCAGATAGAGATTATAAACGACGGAATTTGTTTCTTAAAATAACCATTGGTGTTTGGATTGCAAATATAATTGACGTTTTGTTTTTCACATCAGATAAAGGCGCTGGCGATATATTCGGTTTCAATGGCACAACGATTGAGGTGGAAAAAATAGACAATCGCTTTGCGATATCAACGAAAATTGAACTTCAAAAAATTAAAGCATTATATGCGCGAAAAAATTGAGAAACTTTTAAACGATTACAAAGATGGGAAAATCGGCGTCGATGAATTTATAAATGAAATTAAATGGCTCCCATTTGAAGATGTAGAATTTGCAAAGATTGACCATCACAGGATGCTAAAACATAACTTCCCCGAGGTCATCCTCTGCCAATGGAAAACTCCAGAACAGGTGATGGAAATAGCAAAGCGGATACTTGAAAGGTCAAATTTCCTTCTTGCAACAAGAGCGAGCATCGAACATTTCAAAGCAGTTCAAAAGGTTGCAAATGACGCCCGTTACAATGAACTTGCAAGGACGATAACCGTTGTGCGCGGGGAAATAAACAAAAACGATAAAAAAGGAAAGATTTTAATCATTACAGCTGGAACAGCGGATTTGCCAGTTGCCGAAGAAGCAAAAGTAACAGCGGAAATGCTTGGGAATGAAGTAGAAGTTTTATACGATGTTGGCGTAGCCGGGCTTCATAGATTGCTTTCAAATTTTGACAAACTTAAAAATGCAAGCGTCATAATCGTTGTTGCAGGAATGGAAGGAGCTCTTCCAAGCGTCGTTGGCGGACTTGTTGGTGTTCCTGTTATCGCTGTTCCAACTTCTGTTGGATATGGAGCTCATTTCGGGGGATTAGCTCCACTTCTAACGATGCTTAACAGCTGTGCGCCCGGGGTTGTCGTAGTAAATATCGACAATGGATTTGGCGCAGCATTTGCAGCGACGCTTATGAACAAAAAATTTTGAACACAATGAAAAAAATTGAAATTAAATATGGCAAAACAACGCTTGAACTTGAAGTTCCAGAGCACATTCAAATTCTAACCCAACACCTCAAACCACCGCAACAAGACGAAGCAGATATTTTAAGCAACGCTCTCGACAATCCTATCAATTCACCGAAACTTGAAAATTTCATCCACCCAAGCGATAAAGTTCTTCTCATCGTGCCGGATAAAACAAGAAAAGCCCGAATAAATTTCGTTTTAAAATTTGTTCTTGAAAGAATTAAAAACTCAAACATAAAAATCCTTTTCGCAAACGGTACTCACGCAAAGCAAACTGAGTTAGAAAAAAGAGAAATCCTTGGGGATAAAATTTACGACAGTTTTGAAATTTACGAACACGATGCATACAACGGTAACTTTTGTTATTTTGGGCAAACAACACGCGGGACGGAGATTTTATTAAATAAACTTGTTTCAGAAGCGGACAAAATTATCCTTGTTGGTTCAATAACTCACCACTACTTTGCAGGCGCAGGCGGAGGCGCAAAGATGATAATCCCGGGTATTGCATCATATAAAACCGCAATCCAAAATCATAAACTTACATTAACCCAAGACGGTGACATAAATCCCAACGCAACAAATCTAAAACTCGACGATAACCCAGTCTACGAAGATATAGTCGAAGCGTTTAAAATTTGCAATCTAAAAGCACTTCACCTTGGGGTAATTCTTGACGAAAGCGACAAAATAACGGGCGCGTTCTTTGGGGATGTAATCCTATCTCACAAAGCAGGCGTCGACTTTTTAAAAAAGTTTTTCACGATAAATGTAAAAGAGAAATTCGATGTTATAATATCAAGTGCTGGCGGATTTCCAAAAGATATAAACTTTATACAATCCCATAAGTCAATTCATCACTCATGTTACATCTTGAAAGAAGGCGGAACTCTTTTTTCATTTATCGAATGTAATGAAGGGATTGGTTCAAAGACATTTCTTGACTGGTTTAAATTTTCGAACATTGACGATATGAAAAAACATCTTCTGGAGAATTACTCGATGAACGGACATACTGCTCTATCGTTGCGAAATAAGTTAAAATTTGCTAATATAATTGTGAAAACTGAACTTGATACAACGATGCTAAATCTTATGGGCTTACGCAAACTTGACAATTTCGAACTCATTAAACAAGTTTGCGGTTTAATCGCTTTTATTCCAAATGCATCTATATATCTACCAATTTATCAAGGAGATGACAATGGATATAATTAGCGCTTTAAAAAGCAATAAACTTCTTCAAAATGTCCCGGATGAGGTGATTTCTGAAATAGCTAAAAGTTCTTATGTTGAAAATTTTAAAGCCGGAAGAATTATTCTTCATGAAGGCGAAACGGGAGATAAAGCTTGTCTACTTGTAAAGGGAAGAGTTAAAATTGTGAAACTTTCAGATTCAGAGGGTAGAATTTTATATGAAATGAGCGATGGCGACTTCTTTGGAGAGATGGCTTTAATTGATCTTCATCCGAGATCCGCAAGCGTCGTCGCTTTAACTGATTGTGAAATTATATCAATCCCGGCTCATATCTTTAGACAAATCATACACGAATGCCCTCAAATTCTAATAAATATCGCCGAGGGGTTAAGTGTAAGGCTAAGGGTATCGAATGAGAAACTTTTAAAGGATTTCCTCAAATATGAAAAAGAGGTAACAGACCAAATAAATAAATTACACTATTTCATCGAAGTAGCAAAGCGAGTTAATTCGACAATCCAGATTGATGAACTTTTAAAAATAATCCTTGAAATAGCGCTTGAGATAACAAATGCGGACAGAGGCACTGTATACCTTGTTGATGAAGAGGCTAGTGAAATATGGTCAAAGGTTCTAATGGGAGACGAAATCACCGAAATCCGACTTCCAATTGGCAAAGGAATTGCTGGCTATGTAGCTCAAACTGGCGAAACAATAAATATAAAAGATGCATACCAAGACCCAAGATTCAATCCCGAAGTTGACATGAAAACCGGCTACAGAACTAAAACGATTCTTTGTCAACCCATAAAGGATAAAGACGGCAAAATCGTCGGCGTCTTTCAATTGATAAATAAAAAAGATGGTTTCTTCACCAAAAGAGATGAGGAAATGTTAAATGCCCTCGCAATTCACGCTTCAATAGCAATTCAAAATGCGAAGATGGCACAAGAACTTGTAAACAACGAACGACTTGCAGTTATAGGTAGAATGGCAAGCACAATCGTCCATGACATAAAAAATCCAATGACGACGATTAAAGCCTATGCACAGGTCTTGAGGAAAAAAGTCGGAGAAGGCGAAGCGATCCAACTCGTCAATGAACTTATAAATCAGATAGATCGACTTGCAAATATGGCTCAAGAAATTCTCGACTTTTCAAGAGGGGTCACAAGTATAAGTCTTTCAAAAATTAAACTCAGCGATTTCTTAAATGGGACGCTTGCATTTCTCGAGAGAGATTTCGAAAGAAACAATATAAAAATCGAAAAGCACTTTGAATTTGACGACGAAGTTGAAATAGACATAGATAAAATGACCCGCGTCGTTCTCAATATCGCTAACAACTCAAGGGATGCAATGCCAGAAGGTGGCAAATTCATCGTTAAAACATGGCGTGAGGACGATTTCTTCTTTATGGAATTTACAGACACAGGAACTGGGATGCCCGAAGAGGTTAAAAAGAAACTATTCGAACCATTCGTTACATATGGTAAAAAGCATGGGACTGGACTTGGCATGGCTATAACGAAAAAAATCGTAACTGAACATAAAGGACAGATCTTCGTCGAAAGCGAACTCGGCAAAGGAACGACGATAACCATTAAACTCCCAATAACACAAACATAAAGGGGAAAGCACAATGGTTGATAGAATTTTTCTTCTTCTCATCATCGCGATGATACTATCGGTTATTTTTACAATCCTTGCATTTACACAGGAGAAAAAATTAAATGTTGGAATTCAAATTATAAAGTTAAAAAGCGGAGATGAAGAAATATCTGCATTTCTTGCGATTCCGAAAGCGGAAGGAAAATTTCCAGCGGTTGTTTTAATACATGAATGGTGGGGGCTGACGGATTGGGAAAAAGAAAACGCAATTAGATTTGCAAGCAAAGGCTATGTATCCATTGCTGTTGACCTTTATCGTGGAAAACTTGCAAAAACGCCAGACGAAGCAAGAACATATTCACGCTCGCTATCAACCGATGTCGTCATAAGAGATATAAAATCCGCAGTTGAATATCTAAAATCAAGAAACGATGTCTTACCTGATAAAATCGGCATAATTGGATGGTGCATGGGTGGTGGGTTTGCCTTAAGAAGTTTGATTGAGATACCAGATTTTTCAGCAGGTGTAATTTGCTACGGACGACTTGTCGAAGATGAAAAACAACTTGAAAAAATAAACGCCCCAATACTTGGAATTTTTGCAGAAAAAGATCGCGGAATACCACCCGAAACAGTGAAAAATTTCGAAGAGAAAATGAAAAAACTCGGAAAGAAAATCGAAGTGAAAATTTACCGCGATGTAAATCATGCATTTATGAATCCGAATAATAAAACAAACTACGACGAGGTGTCAACGAAAAGCGCATGGGATTTGATTGACAAGTTTTTCAAGGAAAATCTAAAGCCAAAAGATTAAAATCAATCCCGAACCATCTCCTCGATCAATAAGTCCACATAGTTTAACTTGTCGTTAATTGTATTCCAATGCTTTATGAAAACAGAGCGTAATGTGTTAAGCGAACTATCGTCAATTTCCAACTTCGGATTAATTCTCAAAGCGGTCGATTGATCAACAACAAATTTCGAAAGTATAAACTTGGCCTGTGGATTTTCTATCGAGAGTTGATTGTAAATTTTTAGAGTTTTCTCATTGATTTGACTTAACTTCAAACTTCCATCGTGTCTATAAAAACAGAAGATATCAAGATCTGGATGTGTAAGTGGTGAAAATCCGTCTAAATTCTTAATCCTTTCATAAAAATAATTTGCAGATCTCAAAGTTTGATTTAAAATTTTCCCAAAGCCATCTTTATTCAGCGGGATAATTCTATGGGTAAGCCAAACAGCCCCAGCGGATGCGCCCGGTCTTGAGCCTTCGAGTTGAAACATCCCAATGTTTGGTTTGTCCTTTTTATGATATGTGTAAGGCGATGTGTTAAGTATAACCTGCCTTAAATTTTCATCTTTGTATAAAACTCCACCCGCACCATACATCACAAGCCCATGCTTATGTGGATCAATCGTGAGCGAGTCAACTTCGGAAAGTGCTATTAAATTATCGTAGACATATTTTTTCAACGGTGCATTTACATTAGAAAATTCGATAACTTCGCCATTTTCATCAATTATCAAACTTCGCATATATCCACCGTAAGCAGCGTCGATATGAAGATGGAAGCCATATTTTTCTTTCAACTTTAAAATTTCAACTATAGGATCAACAGCCCCAACTCCTGTAGTTCCAAAATTTGCCATCACAAACATCACATCGTTATTTTTCAAAACATCCTCAAGTTGGTTCAAATCAATTCTATAATTTTCATCTACATCCAATTCGATGAAATCAACTTTCAAAATAGAACAAATCCTTCGCCATGAATAATGTGAGCCTTTAGAGAAAACCGCGATCCCATTTTTTCTAAAATCTCTAACTGCCCACAATGCCTCGAGATTTGCGAGCGAGCCACCGCTTGTAAGATGTCCCCACCCTTCCTTAAATCCTACTAATTTTAAAAGGTCTTCGACGACTTCCATCTCCATTTCCGTTGTAACAGGTCCACCTTCATATGCGTGATTATTTGGATTTGTCAGCATAATTGCAAAGTAGCCAAGCAATGCAGGAATGGACGGGTCTTTAAGCATTTGAGCGGAATATCGCGGATGAAAATATGGGAGATTTTTACCAAGTCTTTTCAAAAACTCATCGAATACTTCTTCGAGTTTCTGCGATTCAACTTTAAAAACTTCAGAATTAAAAAAATCTTCTGGATAAATAGATTCATCATCGAAGAAATTTTCTCGCCATTCTTTGTGCCATTCGATCGTTTTGTTTATCAACCTTTTGAAAAGTTCAATGTTTTCTCCTTTAGGTCCAAGAAAGAATGTGAAAATTGTATCCATATTTCGAAAGATATTTTTGTTTAAAATCAATGCGCAGGAGATAATTTACAAATCGAATGATTTAATCAAAATTTAGATTATGAAATTCCCAAGCAAAACCTAAGTCAAACCTGGAATCGACCACTGATTGCTTGATTTTCCCTGGAGATCAACTGCAAAAATTTTACCACGCACGGAAAATCAACTTTTTACCCAAAATCCATTAAAATTTTAATCTATTTTATCTCTCAAACCTTAGCCTCCGTCTCTTTCCTAACCGACTTGGATTACATCCAATATGTTTTTTATCGATAAAAAGTAGTACATATAATCGACCGCACTTTCTAATTTACATTCTATGCTCTTGATATTGATATACTTGGTGCGAGTCCGCTTCGCTTTTTTTATTTTAAGTTAACTATCCAATTGAGAACTTTATCTACTTTCTCTGGGTCGTCAGCCTCGCAGTAAAACCTCAACAATGGCTCAGTTCCAGATGCCCTCACCAAAAGCCATCCGTTATCGAAGAAAAATTTAAAACCATCGATCGTCAAAACATTGTTAACTTTATATCCGGCTATCTCTTTAAGTCCTTTTTTAAGCCTACCGAGAACTTTTTGTTTATGCGACTCTGTCGTATGTAGGTCAATTCTCTTATAAAAGTGAGGACCGATTTCAGCAAAAATTTCATCAACGATTTCAGATAGTTTCTTCCCTCTTTTAACCATCATCTCACAGATAGTCAAACCAAGGAATAGACCGTCTCTTTCAGGTATATGGGTTTTGACTCCAATTCCACCGCTTTCTTCGCCTCCGATCATTATGTCTTTTGTCACCATAAGAGTTGCAACATGTTTAAAGCCCACGGGGAGTTCGTAAACTTTCAAACCATACCTTTGCGCAAGTTTATCGACCATTAATCCAACAGAAACGGTTTTTACAACATCACCTCTTAAACCTTTATCTTCATAGAAATACTTCAACAAAATTGCAAACACTCTTTGCGGGTCGACGAAATTTCCCTTTTCATCGACAGCCCCAATTCTATCCGCATCCCCATCCGTTGCAAGTCCAACATCAAAACCTTGTGAAGGGACAATATACATAAGTTCGCCAAGATTTTTCGCTATCGGCTCGGGATTTACACCACCAAAAGATGGGTTAAATTCATTATGTATCGCCACAGCGGAAGGTATAAGTTCGTTTAAAATTTTTTGACCGGCTCCATACATCGCATCGTGGACAATTTTCAACCCGGAATTTTTTATCGCTGTTATATCAATTTTTGATTTAAGGTCATCGATGTAAATTCTCTTCAAATCGACAAGTTCAATCAATCCTCTTTCCCTTAACTGTTCAAACGATTTCTTGATTTTTTCGACTTCTTTTTTTGAAGTTCTATTAGCCTCCTTCTCAACTTTTTCGATGTTTTCAACTTCTTCAGGGCCACCAAAATCAGCTTTAAGTTTATAACCGTTGTATTTATATGGGTTATGGCTTGCTGTTATTACAATACCGCCAGCACAGTTAAACTTTGGAATTGCAAGTGAAACAGCTGGTGTCGGACAATATCCGTCGGAGAGCAAAACTTTGATCCCCAAATTTGCTATCACAGTCGCGACATGTTCCGCAAATTCTTTCGAAAGAAATCTTGTGTCGTAACCGATGACAAGACCATTTTTAATTTTTTTGTGTTTTTTATAATGCTTTGCTGTTGCTATTGCGACTTTCGTTAAATTTTCAAATGTGAAATCTTGCGCTATTATTCCTCTCCAACCGTCAGTTCCAAATTTTACTCTTGTCATGTTCTATTCGATTTTGTTTTTGAATTGTTTTTAATTCCAAGTTTTAGATGGTGAACTCAAATTTCGTAAATGTGTATAACAATGCGTTCCTACGATGTTAATAAAATTTAAAATTGCGAAAGGTTAAACTCAAGCCAAACCATGCTTTGAGATTTTCTTTCTATTTTTGATTACAAAGTCGATCATAACATCAACATATTTGAGCAAATCTGGGCATTCTATATATCCCTTGCTTAACAACTCAACCGCATTTTTGGAATCGTAGTGAACTTGGTGATCAAAGTAATCGATCAATTGAACGGGCATACCTACAATTTTTTGAACAACCTTCGGCGCCATAAGTTTTTTCAGTTTCTCCGGCGATATCTGAAAGTAGTTAAACTTTTTCCCAAGCCTTTGGGCAAAAATTTGCACAAGTTCAAAAACCTTATGTGGTTTCGGATCGGTCAAGTGAAAAACTTTACCTTCCGCTTCATCGCGTCCGCTTAAATAAGCGATGGATTTAACAACATAATCAACCGGGACGATGTTAACTTCAGCCTCGCCTGAGCCGACCTTCGGAAATAGAGAGTGGTTCGGAAGTTTAAGCATAAGCAAAATCACATAATAAGGTCCATCGAATTTTGCGGTCTCCCCTCTTACCGTATCACCGACAACTATTCCGGGTCTGTAGATCGTCGTTGGAAGTCTTCTCATATTTTCCCGAACTACTTTCTCAGCCAAAAACTTCGTCTCCTCATAATAGTTCTTAAATCCCTGCCCAAGGTCGAAATCATCCTCCGTGAAAACACCCGTTGCCCAGCCAGAAACATAAGCGGTGCTGACATAATGAAAACGCTTAAAATTTCGCGATTTTAAAAGAAAATTGATGACATTTTCCGTGCCTTTGACATTAACCCGATATCCAAATTCGAAACTTACAGCAAGGTCATAAACAGCAGCGAGATGAAAACATTCATCGATTTCGTTTTGAATCTTTTCCGGATTTTCAAGCCCAAGATTTGGCAAAGTTATATCGCCCTTTACGATCTCAAGAGATTTAAAACTTACAGGATAAGTGATACGAAACCTATCCATCACTTTTTGAGCAACGCCCATATACTTTTCTTGAACGAGAAGATAAAACTTTTCAATGTCGCCCCTATAACCAAATAGCAATTCAAGTAACCTCGTTCCAATGAAGCCCGGAAAACCTGTTACTAATGCAGTTGGCATAGCAAATTGTTTTTTATTTGTAAGCCCATTTTGATTTTGTTAAATTATACAAAAATTTTTTCAAACAAAAAATCTCAAACATTGCCAAAAAATATACGAACATTCCTAAAAATCCTGAAAGAACGAGGTGAACTAAAAGAGATCGAAGCAGAGGTTTCACCAGAACTTGAAATGACGGAGATTGCAGATAGAGTTGTAAAATCCGGTGGTCCAGCGCTTTTGTTTAAAAATGTGAAAGATAGCAGATTCCCGGTTGTGATGAATTTATTCGGGACCTATGAAAGGACTAAACTTGCAATAGGCACAGAGCCGGATGAAACATTTAAATGGCTTGTAGAAATTTTAACTGAGAAACCATCGATAGCAAGCATATTGAAAAAACGAAACTTTATCGCCAGACTTTTAAAATCGATTAAGCCAAAGATAGTTAAAAAAGCACCTGTTCAAGAAGTTGTAAATTTAAATCCCAATCTTTTTGAAATCCCGGCTTTAAAATGCTGGCCTGAGGATGGCGGAAGATTTTTAACGCTTCCTCTTGTCATAACGCACGATCCTGAAACAGGGAAAAGAAACATCGGAATGTATAGGATTCAAATTTACGATGAAAGAACAACTGGACTTCACTGGCAAAGCCATAAAACTGGGGCATATCATTATTGGAAATCTGAAAAACTAAACAAACCTCTTCCCGTCGCGATTGCTCTTGGTGGGCATCCCGCTCTGATTTTTTCAGCCATAGCTCCACTTCCTCCAAATTTTGACGAGTTAATGTTTGCCTCATATTTACTCGGCGAAAGAATTAGAGTTGTGAAAGCAAAGACAATTCCCTTGTTTGTTCCCGCTGACGCAGAATTCATAATCGAAGGCTACGCTAAACCATTTGAAAGAAAAATTGAAGGACCCTTTGGAGACCACTTCGGCTACTATTCCCTTGCGGAGCCATTTCCAGTTTTACATGTCACCGCGATAACACATCGAAAAGATGCAATTTATCCCGCAACAATCGTTGGCAAACCACCGATGGAAGATGCATGGATTGGAAAAGCGATATCTGAAATTTTCTTCCCATTTATAAAAATGCAACTTCCCGAAATCGAAAAAATGTATCTTAGTATCGAAGCAGGAATACATAATCTTGGGGTTATATCTGTCGAAAGTTATTTCCCACGACAGGCGGTAAAAGCGATGATGGGCGTATGGGGGCTTGGACAATTATCTCTGACAAAAATTTTGATCGCGGTTGATAAAACAATTGAACCATCGGATTTGAAATCAGTTGCTCTTGAAGTTTTAAAGTGGGTTGACTTTTCACAAGATTTAATTTTCGTAAAAGATGCTCACACTGACACACTTGATGTTGCGGGACCTCTGACAGATCACGGCTCAAAACTTGGCATTGATGCAACACCTAAAAAAGAGAGAAAACCATTTGAAATCGAAAAGATCAATCTGCCCGAGTTGAAAGGCAAAGGTGAAATCATAGACGAAATAAGACCGCTTGATGGTATCCTTATCGTCAAAATCAAGAAGGATAAACCGTTTAAAGCAAGAAAAATTGCCGAAGAAATTTGGAATCTCGATGTTGATAAAAGGATCAAAATACTTTTCATCATTGATGAAGAAGTTGACATTCAAAACAAAACCGAACTTTTATGGGGACTGTTTACAAGATTTGACCCTGAAAGAGATATATTTTTCGACGAAAGAAATTTAAATTATCATGTCCTCCCAGAATTTGGGAAAAGGATGGCTATCGACTGCACAAGAAAATCTGAAGAGGAAGGACACTTCAAACAATGGCTTAAGGTCATAAAAATGGATGAAGAGATAAAAGAAAGAGTCACAAAGCGATGGGAAGAGTTTGGATTTTAAATATAACCCTATTTTTGATGGCGACGCTTGTATTATCGCAGAGTAAGTTAGCACAAAGGCAAAGCGAGATAAATCGTTTACGCAAGGAAATTGAAATTTACGAGAAGAAAATTAAACAAGCGCAAGAGCAGGAAAAAATAACGCTTGAATTAATAGACGATTACGAGAAGAGAGATAATCTTTTACGAAAACTAATACTTGAACTTAAAAAACAAGCGGACGAAAACAAACGAACCGTAGAGCAACTCCAAATTGAAATCTCAAACTCCGAGAATAAAATTCAAAGATTGAAGGAGCAATACGCAAGTTATGTTCGCGGATTTTACAAACGAGGACGAACCCACGATCTCGAGTTGATTTTGACATCCGCTTCGATTAATCAAATGCTTGTTAGAATAACATATTTGAAAAAGTTTTCAGAGCACAGGAGAAAGACGATCGATTCAATTTATACTGCGCAAGAGAATCTAAAGCGACAAAAGAACGAACTTGAAATTGCGCTTTCAAAACAAAGGGAGCTTATCGCTGAGAAAGAGCGAGAAGAGGCAAATCTTTTAGAAAACATCAAAGAGAAAAGAAAACTTCTCGATAAAATTAGAAAAGACAAGCAAAATCTGTATGCACAACTTGAAAGACGGAAAAAAGCTGTAAAAGAGTTGGAACAAATTATTGCAAAGTTAATCGAAGAGGAAAGGAAAAGGAAAGAAGAACTCGAACGAAAAGAGAAAATTAAAATCCCAAAAGTTGAAGGAAACTTTGCCAAATTACAAGGCAAACTCCCCTGGCCGGTCGACAATGGGAAAATCATCAATCGTTTCGGGGCGCAAGTTCATCCCGTTTTGAAAACTGTGACATTAAACTATGGAGTTGATATCGCAGTCCCAGAAAACAGCCCTGTGAAAGCAGTTTCTGATGGCGTTGTATCAAAAATTTTTTGGTTGCCAAGTTTTGAAAATATAATCATAATAACACACGATGGCAATTTCAGAACCGTTTACGCAAATTTATCCGATGTATATGTAAGCGAAGGAGAAAAGGTCAAAGCAGGTCAAGCGATCGGAAAAAGCGGTGATTCATTCGAAGGTTCAATTGTTCACTTTGAAATTTGGTATGAAAGACAACAACAAAATCCGGAACTATGGCTCTCAAAGAAATAGACCAAGCGTAATGAAAAATTTTAGACTTTTTCTCTTGCTTTTCTTCTACAATTTGATTTTAATCCCGATTCTTTACATCATATTCCACTTGCTTAAGTTTTTCAATCATAAAATCAAAAAAGGCATAGAAGGCAGAAAAGAGCTTTTTAAAAATCTGGAGCAAAAGATAAAAGAAAAAATCGACCCACAAAAACCAACTTTTTGGTTTCATTCCTCATCGCTTGGTGAATTTGAACAGGCAAAACCGATAATTTCAAAATTAAGGGAAAGATTAAACCCAAATATAATCGTAACATTTTTCTCGCCATCGGGCTATGAACCGTCCAAAAATTATCCGCTTGCAGATGTGGTTTCCTATCTACCGTTTGATTCGATCTTCAATGCGAGAAAATTCGTCAATCTCATCAAATCCCAGAAGACGTATTTATTTCTTATGAAATACGACATCTGGCCGAACCATATCTATTTCGCATACAGAAACAATTTCATCTTATGCCTTGCGAATGCGATCATAAATGAGAAAAAAACATCGTCTTTTTTCAAAAGACTTTTCTACAAAACTATTTACGAACTTTTCGATTTCATCTTCTTGATCTTTCCGGAAGACAAAGCACAATCAAAAAAGCTAAACTTGAACGAAAACAAAATTAAAGTTATCCCCACTGGTGATACGAGATACGACCAAGTTTATTTGAGAAGCAAGGATGCTTTAAAAAAATCGATATTATCTGACTCTGTGCTTAAAACACAAAATAAAACAAAAAAGAAAGTTTTTGTAGTTGGAAGCAGTTGGAATGAGGACGAAAAAATCATAATCCCAACGATTTTAAAAATTCAAAAATATGAACCGGAACTTTTAACGATCCTTGTCCCGCATGAACCGGTGGAGGAAAACATTAAAAGAATTGAAGAAGAACTAAACCAAAAGATAACGAGCATAAGGTTTTCAAACATAGAAAATTACAATCAGGAGAAGGTCATAATTGTTGACGCTGTTGGATTTCTTATGAGTTTATATGCCTACGCGGATATAGCTTATGTTGGTGGAGGTTTCAAACATGGGGTGCACAACGTCCTTGAACCCGCAACTTATCGAATACCTGTGATTTATGGACCAAGGATTGAAAATTCGCCTGAAGCCCAAAAGCTTGTCCAGATTGGCGGAGCAGTTAAAATCGAGAACAAAAAGCAACTTTACAAAGCACTTCGCAAACTTTTATCCGATGAAAAATTAAGGGTTGAATTTGGAGGAAGGGCTTTTTCGCTCGTTCAATCAAATCTTGGTGCAACTGATAAAATCATCCAAGCGCTCGAATCAAACTTTTAACTTCTTCATATACGGTTTTCGTCTCGATTAATCTCATACATTTAAAATGCCCTTCGGGACATTTTTTACCGCCGTGGATTCCGCAAGGTCGACAATAGAGATTTTCAACTTGAACAACCTTATCTTTATCACCATATGGATAAAATCCGAACTCAGGAATTGTTGGACCAAAGATTGCGACCACCGGCGTTCGCATAGCAACAGCGATGTGCATCGGTGCGGAATCGTTCGAAATCAAAACGACACAACGACGAATTAATTCAGCAGATTGAAGCAAACTCAATTTTCCACAAAAGTTATAAACATTTTTAAAACCACTATCTCTTTTTATTTCCTCGCAAAGTTCAAAATCTTCTGCTCCGCCGATCAAAACAACCGCAAAACCATCGTTTACCAAAAGCATAACAAGTTCTACAAATCTTTCCTTCAGCCATCGCTTCGTAGCCCAAACAGAGCCCGGTGCGATCCCAATTAAGTTTGAGTTAACATCAGCAAGAATTTTATCGATATAACTTCGGTCGTAATCGGATGGAAAAAGATTTGGTAATTCTTTCGAACTAACCTTTATTCCAAGTGGCTCAAGAAGTGATAGATTTCTCTCTATTTCATGGATTTTTTTATAACCGACAACATGAGTATAAAGAAAGTTAAAAGTGCTTTTATCAAATCCAATGCGAGTTTTGACCCCAGCTAAAAATGGAATCATAGCACTTCTAAAAGATCTATGCGGGATAATTGCAACATCATAACTTTTCAAAGAGATAAATTTTGAAATTTTAATCAAACCACTTAATCCTCTATCTTTTCCTTTCTTATCAAAAATTATAACTTCATCGACATCGGGGTGATTCTTCAAAAGTTCGGATGTCTTCGGGATGAGCATAAAATCGATCTTAGAATTTGGAAAATTTCTTCTTAATACTTGAAGTAGGGGCAAAGCAAGAATTACATCGCCAATAAAAGCGGTTTGTATGATGAGAAATTTTGGCTCCTTAACATTTTGAGCGGGTAAAACATTGGGCATCTTTATAAAATTGTTGATTTTCTATTTTATGCGCAATGCTGGGACGAATAATTATTCGCCTGGGCCTAAATTATTTGAAAAATCTATCCAATTCCCATTTTAATGGATTGTCGATAATGTATTTGCGAATTCTGTTTAATTCAATTTCATTGCGAATTATATGTTCGTAATAATTGCGTTGCCATACTGGGAAACCGGGTGTTTGACGAATTTGATTGATTCTTTTCGTTGATGCGGATTTAAAACCACGAACAATTGCACCAATCGTTTTTGATGGTGAACGGAAAACTCGTAGAGGCGTATTGCAATACGCCCCTACATAATCATCGGTGATGACAATGATACCATGTAAATGATTGGGCATTATTACAAATGCATCAACAATTACACCATTTCTCATTTTTTCGGTCTCCAACCAACATTGCTCAACGATCTTACCAAATTCATTTAAAACCATCTTACCATCTACAACATTTCCAAATAAATATTCTCGATTATGTGTGCAAATTGTGATAAAATATGCGCCAGGTTGTGAATAGTCATATTCACGCAAGCGAAATGAACGACGATGATTTATTTCTGGATCGTATGACATATTCTTTGACACAATGTTAGAATTGCTCACGCTAATAAAACAAATTTATAGCATTGAAATTTTTCTATTTTCAAATCGATTTAAAATTTTGTGGTGGTTTATGTTTCCACCTTCTATGGAACCAAAGCCAATGGTCTGGGTATAGACGGATGTATTTTTCAAGTGTTGAAGTATGAAGTTGTGTAAGTTTCAAAACTTTTTCATCTTCGCTTTCATCAGTGAATTCAAAATCCAATTTTTCAAATATGATGCGATAATTGTAGTTTTCATCTCTTACAGCAAAGCCCATAACTATCGGAGCCTTTGATCTTATAGACATTACAGCGGGACCCGCGAACGTAGCCGCGGGTCTACCTAAAAAATTAACATAAAGTCCTTCTTTTGGAGCGCTTTGATCTGCAAGCAACGCAACAATCCCACCATTGGATAAAATCTTCAGAGATTCACGAAAGGCTTTTTCCATAGGTATGACATTATTCCCAAACCAACAACGCCATTTATTTATCTCAGCGTCTACCAGTCTATTTCTCTGCGTTTTTACGATGATATTTAACGGTTTACCAATCGTTATTCCTGCAACAACGGCGCTCAATTCCCAATTTCCAAAATGTCCCGACATCAAAATTAAACCATTGCCCAATTTCAAAGCATCTTCAACGTAATTGAAATTTTCAACAGTGACAAACTTCTTAAAATCTTCAACTTTCAACTTCGGAAAGCTCATGAACTCAAAAATCGTGATAAAAAAATTAACATAAGCCATCTTCAAAATTCGTCTTATCTCATCTTCGCTTTTCTCCGGGAAAGAATTCTTCAAATTGTCAAGAGCAACTTTTTTCCTATATGGTATAAAATAATAAGCAAAGATACCCAACAATTTTCCAAGCCTTTGCGAAAGTTTAAATGGCAATAATCGCGCGATGAAAACAAAAAACTTAAAAATGATAAACTCGATATAATTTTTCATACTTGTTTCACTTCATCATTTGTTCCCTTATCAATCTAAATTCGCTTTCCGGTTTCCATTCCGGTTTTTCGTCTGAATTTGCAAGATAATATGTCGTCATAAACACAAGTTTTGCATCTTCGACCGCACCATCAAGAACCCAAGAATCGTTATATTCATCGCTTGGCTGATGATAGTTCTTACGAATGTACTCTTCGACCACTTTTCTGCCGTAATCCTCCGGTTTTCCAATATATTCAACTCCATTATCAAAGAAAACTGCAGGAATCCCAACCTTCGCAAAATTGAATTGATCCGACCTGTAAAACATTCCAAGTTCTGGGAATTGGTCGGGTTTTGCGTATCTATTTTGATATTTCTTTGCTATTGAATCGATTATTTCGCCAAGCGTGCTCTTCTCCATTCCTATCAAAACCACATCCTTTGTCTTGCCCCAGATATTGATGCCGTCAATATTTAGATTTGCAACAATTTTAACCGGCGGAACGGTCGGATTTTGAGCAAAATGTCTTGAGCCTAAAAGTCCAGCCTCCTCTGCTGTTAAAGCTATGAACATAATAGATCTGCGCGGTTTAACCTTCAACTCCGAAAATGCCCTTGCTAATGTCAAAAGCATTGAAACTCCCGAAGCGTTATCAAGGGCGCCGTTATAGATCGAGTCACCGTTTATAGGCTTGCCGATCCCAAGATGGTCATGGTGCGATGTTAAAACAATATATTCGTCTTTTAGCTTCTCATCCCCACCTCGCAAAACTCCAATTACATTTTGAGAGGTAAGTTCCCTGAATTTAACTTTCATATTTAATGAGAGCTTCAAACCAAGATCTACCGGTTTAAAATCTCTTGTCTGTGCTGACTTCACAAGTTCATCGAGAGCTTTCCCGGCAAGGGCAAGCAATTTGCGCGTCGCATCCTCGGTAAGCCAACTTTTAAGTTGAATTTTCGGTTCAGTATCATTTGCAAGTTCAAATTCTTCCCCACTCCATGAACTCTGCACAACATTCCATCCATAACCAGCAGATGGAGTTGTATGAATTATTATCGCGCCAAGTGCTCCTTTCTTCGCTGCAATTTCATATTTGTAAGTCCATCTTCCGTAGTAAGTCCTCGCTTTACCACCGAATAAATTCGGTTCATCAGGCGTAGCGGGAGGATCATCATTTAACATCAATAAAATTTTACCCGACACATCAACACCCTTATAGTCATCCCAATTATATTCAGGAGCAACGATACCATAACCGACGAAAACAATGTCCGCATCTTTAATCGAAACAAAATCTTTCTTAACACCAGAAGTCGCAATAAAATCATCGTAATATCTAAATCTCACCGTGCCTTTTTCCCCCTTTATGACCATTTCCCGATCTGGATATGTAGTTATCCCAACAAGCGAAACCTTCTGAAAATATGAACCATTATCTCCACCCGGTTCAAGTCCAAGGAGTTTAAATTGAGTTGCAATGTAATTTGATGCGATAAGTTCACCTCTTGAACCAGTTCCCCTACCTTCAAGCAAATCGCTTGCAAGAAATTGAACATTCGCTCTTATGTAATTTTCCGTTATGTAATCCATTGCTCTTTTTGCGTCATCCGTGAGAAAATTGTCAATTGTAATTTGAGCAAATAGCGTAAAAGTTGAGAACAAAATTAAAATGGCAAGTTTAATTGCTTTCATCTTCCTCCTCCATTTTTTTTGAGTTTGCAAGTTCTAAAATGCATTTTCTTAAACTTATTGCGTTTTCGACAGCATATGCGTTGAAATCATTATTAAAATAAACAAAAATCGTCTTATCCTCCAAAGCAAACCCCAATATCAACCTGGAAAAATTTTTTATCTGTTCATCGGTATAAGCGGACCTGTATCTTTCCTCTGGACCGTGAAATCTGAAATAAACAAAATCAGTCGTAGCAACTGGCGGAGTTTCAAGCCCGCGCATATGCGAGATACATAAACCCACTTGATTTTCCTTTAAAATTAAAAAAATTGTGTCGTTAAAAAACTCCGCATTTCTGAATTCAAAAACGTGTCTATATCCTTTTGGAAGCAAATCTATGTAATCTTTCAAAAACGATGTGTCAT
>FWWL01002442.1_pt1 | contig 27105 bp, 29 predicted proteins | sample 2228331 | NCBI WGS metagenome assembly FWWL01 (sample SAMEA103939775, study PRJEB20133) | metagenome
ACCTAAATTTTAATCAATAAAAAATCACCCCTAAAAAACAATTAGAGGTGGTATAAATCATACCGAACAGATCAAGGAATAGATAATATAAGTGTTATAAAATATCGGCAAATAAGTAATTTAATGCCGATATTTTAACTTCTTTTATAATTTCCGATATAGCCAAAAAGCGAGGGCCAATCCAGCGATACTCGCAAGATTTAACTTAATCGCTACATAAAAATCATAGCTGATTATATTCAAATCGGCCTTCGGTTCCCAAACTATACTTTGTGATTTGTCCAGAAAAGGTAGCCATGGACTTACTACTTCTCCAATTAAACTACCAAAAAGCAAACCAACAATAAGGAAAATAATAAGAACGAACGTATTTTTTTGTTTCAAATGAATCATCTCCCATTTACTATCATTAATTGAAGTTTAGCAGAACAATTTTAAATATGACAATCATTAAATTTTTATCGTATGTTCATTGAAAATATTGTTGAGTTCATGGTACGCTATCGAAAGTGGGGAAAAGAGGTTGAACATATGAACAAACGAACGATACGCTTAATATTAGATGAGATCAGTCAAATGTTTCCTGATGCTCATTGTGAATTGAATCATGATAATCCATTTGATCTTACGATTGCTGTTCTATTAAGTGCTCAATGCACGGATAAAAAGGTTAATCAAGTTACGGAGTCACTTTTCAAAAAATATAAAGCTCCAGAAGATTATTTAGCTGTCCCACTTGAAGAGCTCGAACAAGACATTAAACAAATCGGGTTGTTTCGCTCTAAAGCTAAAAACATTCAATCATTATGCAGAACGCTGATTGATGAATTTAATGGGGAAATTCCTAGAGAGCATGAGAATTTAACGAAATTAGCTGGTGTCGGTAGAAAAACGGCAAACGTTGTCGTCTCTACAGCCTTTGGTGTTCCAGCAATTGCGGTTGATACACATGTTGAGAGAGTAAGTAAGCGATTAGGGATTTGTCGATTGAAAGATAGCCCTCTTCAAGTAGAACAAACGCTAATGAAGAGGGTGCCTAAAGAAGAATGGTCCGAGACCCATCATCGCCTCATATTTTTTGGAAGGTATCACTGTAAAGCGCAAAACCCACAATGCGAAATCTGTCCATTAACGGATATGTGTCGTGAGGGTAAAAAGCGTATAAAAGGAAAAAACAGGGCATTATAGAGAGAAAAAAGGAGTGGTATTAGTGAAGTGCGTTACTGTTTATACACGGGACTATGAGGTTTTTTCAGATATATATAGTAAAATTATGGAGAATTTGCCTACAGAAGATGAAGAGAAAGAAATTGATGGGATCACCGTAAGTGATTCAGGAGAATTGTCAGAAGAATACATAACACGTATGAGAAACAAGCAAGAAGTTGCCGTATTGAGAATCACCAATTCAAATGTCATTCTCATTCAACATGGAGAGGTTTTTGAAATATTGATTCCATAGATACCCGTTCAAAATCACAGTCTATTTAAACAAAATTATTTATTAAGGGCGTTTAGCCCTTTTCTCTTGTAAAAAAGGAGTGGAGTTATGTCTGTAAAAGAGCGACTCGTCGGTATCATCGGTGCTGGTGGTATTAGTGTAACCCATCTAGAAGCATTGGCTGACATTCCTGAAGTTACCGTTCATGCGATTGCCGATCCGATTATTTCATCTGCTGAAGCACGAGCCAAGCAATTTAACATCCCGCATGTGTTTTCTAATTACATGAGAATCCTTGAAATGCCAGAAATAGAATCTGTCATTATTTGTGTTCCTAATTATCTACACGCACCTATATCGATCGATTCCCTTAAAGCGGGAAAACATGTTCTCTGCGAAAAGCCAATGGCTTTGTACAGCGAAGCAGCTCAAGAGATGGTCGACATTCAAAAACAGGTTGGGAAACAATTAATGATTGGTTTGAACAATCGCTTTCGCGGAAATACCCAACTTTTAAAAAAATATATTGATGGAAATGAACTCGGTAATATCTATCACGGAAAAACAGGTTGGATAAGACGTCGAGGAATTCCTGCATGGGGTCAATGGTTTTCCGAAAAGGAAAAGTCAGGTGGAGGACCACTCATCGATATTGGTGTCCATATGCTCGATTTAACCCTGTGGTTGATGGGGAATGTTAAACCCGTTTCCGTAGTTGGTGCAACGTATACGGAATTCGGACACAAAGGAAAAGGAATCTGGCCTGGAGTTACCCCTCCAGATGATTTGGTATTCGATGTTGAGGACCTGGCATCTGCCTTTATTCGATTAGAAAATGGAGCCACTCTCACACTAGATGTAAGTTGGGCCTCGCACATCGAAAAGGAAAAAAACTTCGTTCAACTAATGGGAACGAACGGAGGAGCAACTTTAGATAGTGACCATTTCCATATTTACTCAGAAAAATATGGATCTATCGTCGATCTCTCACCGAAACCGGATAAGGTAAACGATAGAGTGGAGCTTTTAAAACACTTTTTTACTTGTATTGATACCGGTGAGACCCCGTTATGTTCAGCAGAGCAAGGCTTAATCGTGAATAAAATTATTGACGCTATTTATAAATCTTCCCAAACGGGACAACTCATCGAAATCGTTTAATTACGATGATAATAATCAATGTTGTTCATTACAATTTATAAGAAGAACCAAAGAAATAGGTAAGGCAATCTGGCAGTTCCTTTTGCCAGAAGCCCCACGTATGTTCTCCATCTTTTTCTACATAGTGCAATGTGGTGCCTTTTTCAGTTAACAGAGTCTTTACATCGCGGTTCCATTTCAGAAAATCGAAATGACCGCGTCCCGTTTCCACTTTTGTCTCATCAAGTCCAATTAGCATATAGATATCCATTTGCTTCAAATTTTCTCTATCGATTAAATCATCGATTGTTTCTGGGCCAAAGGCTCCAGATAGAGAAAGAATTTTTTTGAACAAGCCACTATATTTCAACGCAATATAGAGGGAAACGGTTCCACCGAGTGAATCGCCTGCTAACACCCGATTATCGATGTCTTTACGAACAGGATAATGTGATTCAATGAATGGAAGAAGTTCCTCAGCAAAAAAACGAATATATGCCTCATGGCGCTCTCCGTGCGGGTGATATTCTGACGTTCGATGTTTACGTTCAACATTAATTCCTACGATGATAAAGGGGTCTAGTTCTGCATTACCCATTCGCTCATTGGCCTGAGTAACAATTCGTCCCATCGTAAGAAAATCGACACCATCTTGTAAATATAACGTCGGGTAAGAGAGTAGTTCATTATAACCAGGTGGTAAAGAGACATAAATAGATCGTTCTTCATTCATAAATTGGCTGTCTATTGTATAACGTTCGATCGTTCGTTTCATTTGATAATACACTCCTATTTTATTATGGTTATAAAGTTAGAATGTTCTTAAAATTCCGCTATAATGTTTGTTAATGAGATTTATGGTAAAATATATATCTGAATCAACATTATAATAGTTTAAACATACCACAAATAAAAGTTAGAGGTGAAGTCATGACTGTAGAGACGCTCCAAATCGAGAAAAAAATCGAGCCACTACAAATTTTAACGCCTGAAGGCAAGATCAAGAAGGGTCAAAAAGTCCCTAATTTAAGTGATGATCAACTAAGAGACTTAATGCGCAGAATGGTCTATACGCGTATATGGGATCAAAGAGCAATTAGTCTAAACCGTCAAGGAAGACTTGGGTTCTATGCTCCGGTTGCAGGTCAAGAGGCTTCGATGATCGGATCCCAATTCTCTTTAGATAAGGAAGATTTTATATTACCAAGTTACCGTGATATTCCACAAATGGTTTGGCACGGCTTCCCGCTTTATCAAGCATTTATGTTCTCCCGTGGACATATCCATGGTGGACAAATTCCAGACGGAGTAAATGTATTAATGCCTCAGATCATTATTGCCTCCCAATGTATTCAAGCGATGGGTGTGGCGATGGCATTTAAACTTCGAAAAGAAAAGAGAGTAGCAATTACATATTTCGGAGATGGTGCTACATCTGAAGGTGATTTCTATGAAGGATTAAACTTTGCTGGTGTTTATAAAACTCCGACTATTTTCGTATGTCAAAATAACCGTTATGCTATTTCTGTTCCGATCGAAAAACAAACCGCAGCTGAAACGTTGGCTCAGAAAGCAATTGCAGCAGGAATCCCAGGTGTTCAAGTTGATGGAATGGATATCCTTGCCGTTTACCAAGCTACGACAGAGGCACGGGAGCGTGCGTTAAATGGGGAAGGTCCAACATTAATCGAAGTACTTACGTACCGTTTCGGCCCTCATACGATGGCTGGGGACGATCCAACGAGATACCGAACGAAAGAAACAGACGAAGAATGGCAAGCGAAAGATCCACTTGTACGTTTCAGATCATTCCTAACGGATAAAGGCATTTGGTCTGATGCGGACGAGGAAAAAGTGATCGAAGAAGCGAAAAAAGACATTACTGAAGCTATTAAAAAAGCTGACGATTATGAAAAAACAACGGTAACTCAGTTGATTGATAATATGTTTGAAGAAACACCTGATTATTTAAAAGAACAACGTGAATATTATGCTCAACGTGAGAATGGGGGAAAATAGAAAATGGCGCAAATGACGATGATTCAAGCAATTACCGACGCCATGAGAACGGAACTGCAAAACGATACGAATGTACTCGTTTTCGGTGAGGACGTTGGTTTAAACGGTGGAGTATTCCGGGCTACTGAAGGATTGCAGAAAGAATTTGGAGAAGATCGCGTTTTCGATACTCCATTAGCAGAATCTGCTATCGCCGGTCTTGCTGTTGGATTAGGAATTCAAGGTTTTCGTCCGATTGCCGAAATTCAGTTTATCGGTTTCGTTTTTGAATGCTTTGATATGATGGCAGCACAAGCAGCAAGAATGCGTTACCGTTCAGGTGGGCAATATACTTCTCCAATCGTTTTTCGTACACCGTTCGGCGGCGGGGTGAAGACACCTGAGCTTCACGCAGATAATTTAGAAGGACTTTTCTTACAAACACCAGGATTGAAGGTTGTTATTCCATCCAATCCTTACGATGCAAAAGGTCTCCTTATTTCGGCAATCCGTGATAACGATCCTGTCGTATTCATGGAGCATATGAAATTATACCGTTCATTCCGTGATGAAGTACCTGAAGAAGAATACACGGTTCCGCTTGGTAAAGCGAAAGTTGTGCGTGAAGGTAGCGATGTTACGATTGTTACGTATGGAGCAATGGTTCAAACATCACTCAAAGCTGCTGAGGAGATTGAGAAAGCTCGTGGAGCTAAAGTAGAAGTCATCGACTTAAGAACAATTAAACCTTTCGATATTGATACGATTGTTGAGTCTGTTCGTAAAACAGAGCGTTGTATTGTCGTTCAAGAAGCCCAAAAACAAGCGGGTATTGGCGCTGAAATCGTTGCTCAAATTAATGAACGTGCGATTCTATCTTTGGAAGCTCCAGTATTGCGTGTTGCAGCACCGGATACGGTTTTCCCATTCGCTTCTGTTGAGGACGCATGGCTTCCCGATGTACAACGGGTTATCGATGGATTAAATCAAGTATTAGATTTTTAAATAGCACTTACAAAAGTGAAAAATAATGAGAGCAAGGAGGCAAAATCATGCCTTTTGAATTTAAGCTTCCGGATATCGGTGAAGGTATCCATGAAGGCGAAATCGTGAAATGGCTTGTTAAAGAAGGAGATACGGTCGAAGAAGATCAAATCATCCTTGAAGTGCAAAACGACAAAGCTGTCGTTGAATTGCCATCTCCTGTTAACGGAAAGGTTCTGAGTATCAATGTAGAAGAAGGTACTGTCGCTATTGTCGGTGATGTTATCATTACTTTCGATACGGGAGAAGGATCAGAAAGTGGACAGGTTACGGGAACACAAATAGTGGACAATAAGAAGATGACTGAACAACAAAAGTCTGTTCATCAAGATGCCAATGAATCGTATGAAGAAGGAAACGACGGCGAACATAAGATGGAACACGCGAGAGTCGGAACGCCGCCGACATCCCAGGAAGCTTTCGGAAAGTCTGCAACAAATGATCAAGGCATTGTTGCTGGTAATAAGGACCGAGTTAAAGCTACGCCTAGCGTTCGTAAATATGCCCGTGAAAAAGGGGTTGATATCTCTCTCATTGTAGGAAGTGGTTCACACGGTCGAATAACGAAAGAAGATATTGATAACTTTAAACCAGGTACAGTTTCTACATCTGCACTTAAAGAAACATCAAATGCAGTGGTTACAGAAAATGTTCAAGAAAAAGCGAGTGAAACAACTAAACCTGCCGCAGTTCCGGTTACGACTGATTTAGTGGAAGAACGTATACCGTTACGTGGTCTACGTAAAATTATTTCTGAAGCGATGTCTAAATCCGTTTATACGGCTCCACATGTTACGGTTATGGACGAAGTTGATGTAACTAAACTCGTACAATTCCGAACGAGAGCGAAAGTTTCTGCACAAGAAGCAGGAATTAAGCTTACATATTTACCGTTTATCGTGAAGGCAATTATAAGTGGGCTTAAGAAGTTCCCAACATTAAACGCTTCCCTTGATGATGTGAACAAAGAAATTGTGTTAAAAAAGAATTACCATATTGGTATAGCGACAGCAACGGAAGATGGCTTAATCGTTCCTGTTGTCAAAAACGCAGATCGTAAAAGCATGTATTCCATCGCGTCTGAAATTAGTGACTTAGCTACTAAAGCACGTGATCGTAAAGCGTCTGCTGATGAGTTAAAGGGCAGTACATTTACAATTACGAACATCGGTTCTGCTGGTGGGATGTTCTTCACCCCGGTAATTAACTATCCTGAAGTAGCGATACTAGGCGTTGGACGTATTTCAGAAAAACCGTGGGTCATTAATGGTGAATTAGCTATCGCTTCTGTCATGTCCTTGTCATTAAGCTTCGACCATCGTCTAATTGATGGAGAAACTGCTCAATTGTTTGTTAACTACATTAAGAAGTTGCTAGAAGACCCTGAGCGACTCATGATGGAGGTATAGACATGGTTGTTGGTGAATTTACAACAGAAGTTGATGTATTGGTTATCGGAGGAGGTCCTGGTGGATACGTTGCGGCCATCCGGGCAGCTCAATTAGGAAAGAAAGTTACGTTAGTAGAGAAAGAAAATATTGGTGGAGTTTGTTTAAATATTGGTTGTATCCCTTCGAAAGCGCTTATTTCCGCTTCGCATCGTGTCGAGGAAGTAAAGAACTCAGAGGATATGGGGATTAGTGTTGAAGGGGTTAAAGTTGACTTCTCGAAAGTTCAGGCTTGGAAGAATTCAGTCGTCAATAAATTAACTGGTGGAGTCGCAAGCCTGTTAAAGGGCAATAACGTTCAAGTTATTGAAGGCGAAGCCCTATTCGTAAGTGAAAATGAAGTTCGTGTTTTTCATGGATACGATATTAATCGTTATAAGTTTAATCACTGTATTATTGCTACTGGTTCACGACCGATTGAAATCCCTACCTTTCCATTCGGTAAGCGTGTCATTTCTTCAAATGAAGCATTAAACTTACAAGAAGTACCGAAGAAAATGGTCGTTATTGGTGGAGGCTATATCGGGGTAGAACTAGGTTCCGCGTATGCTAAATTCGGTACGGAAGTAACAATCGTTGAAGGCGCAGACTCGATTCTCTCCGTATTCGATAAGCGCTTAACGCAACTCGTATCAAAGAACTTAAAGAAACACAATGTGGAAATCGTAACAAATGCCTTGGCACAAGGTGTGAAAGAAACCGATACGGGTGTTACCGTTACGGTAAAAGTGAAAGACGAAGAAAAAACATATGATGCTGATTATTGCTTAGTGACTGTTGGACGTAAGCCGAACACCAATGAACTTGGATTAGAAGCTGCTGGCATTAAAATGGATGAAAAAGGATTTATCCTCGTCGATGAACAATGCCTTACTAACGTTCCTAACGTTTATGCGATTGGTGACGTCGTTCACGGACCTGCGCTTGCTCACAAAGCATCTTATGAAGGCAAAGTGGCTGCAGAAGTTATTGCAGGTCACAAGAGCGTTGTAGATTATGTTGCTATTCCTTTCGTCGTATTTTCTGACCCAGAAATTGCTACTGTCGGTTTAAGTGAATCAGAAGCAAAAGATAAGGGATACGACGTCATCTCTGGTAAATTCCCATTCAACGTCAACGGAAGAGCACTTTCACTAAACCAAGCAGAGGGTTACGTAAAAGTCATCGCTGAAAAAGATAGCGGAATCGTATTAGGTGCTGAAATTATTGGTCCTAACGCCTCCGATTTAATCGCTGAACTTGGTTTAGCGATTGAAATGAGTGCTACATTGGAAGACATTATTCTTACGATTCATGCTCACCCAACGTTAGGTGAAGTCGTGATGGAAGCTGCAGAAGCTGTCACAGGTCAAAGCGTACACATGATCAATAAGTAAGGAATGATGATATGATTTTCTACTTATCAAAACTAGGACAGATGACCGAGACGAAAGAAAGTTCCTTTTTTGATGAATTGCGAGCTTCTTCTGAACCGTTGGTTTATATAGACGATGAAAAAAGCATTGATATTATTCGCCAAAGTGATATAGGTGAGTATGATTTTTCTCACATGGTAGCATTTATTGAAATCGAGACGGCTGAAGAAGTTCAAGTTGCTGAGATCAAACAGAAGCTAAATGAGGCTAATCTTAAAGAAGAAGAGTAATACTTCTAATAATAATGAATGTATAAAACAGCATGCCACCAAGTCAGGGGCATGCTGTTTTATTTGTGTTATAATAAAATATTATTACTGCTTTTACTACTTCCTTGAAAGAAGGTGCAGACGTGGCTACTAAATCGTTCAAGACATTATTTATTATTCTCGCTTTATTTATCGGCTTCACTCTAGGAGCCTTGGCAGGTATTTTGTATATGCAGAACTTATCTTGGGATGAATCTCCTGTATTCTTAGAGTCTAAATCTAGTGAAATATTTAATGACGTTCAGAAGATTGAAGTGTACGGTGACGGAACGGAATCTATTGATGCAGATATTTATCGTTTAACTGTAAACTTTCCAAAGCCACAGTCACCTACTGATACAGAAGTAGCTATAGATCAAAATCAATTCATCCTACAGTTAACCGAAGATTTTGAACAAAGAAAGTTGAACATGGATCAATTGTTTATTACGCCAGTAGAACCGCAATCAGTTGATACGATGAGCTTACAATTAACGTTAGCTAATAGAGATCAAATAGATGAGGTTATCGAATATTTAATCGTATTAGGCGTTCAAAATATACAACATATTGAGTTTAATTCTTCTAAGATAGAAGAGGGTAAACAGGCTTCAGCAATTGCTGCTATGCAAGATGCAAGAGAAAAGGCTGACTTTATCGCTAGTACAGAAGGCAAAAAAATCAAGGGCATATTTTCAATAGAATACAACCCTTCAAGTCAAATTAAAATCGATAGTATTACGATGGAAAATATTACTCTTGAACCTACGCTCGTTGATAAATTGCTTAATGAAAAAATCAGTATTAAATCGAACATTAGAGTAAATTATAAGTTCTAATTATTGTTTCGGTTTAATCTTGAAGTCAGTCACGATCGGATAATGGTCCGAGCTGTTTGATTTGATTGTTTTTCCTGAGTTCGGTTCCAGAAGATAGGAAGAGAAGATGTAATCAATTCCTTTTTCATGATCGAGTCGAACATAGTTGCGATGGAATTGGCTATACCATAATTCATTGATAAAGTAATCCATCGTTTCCTCATCAAACTTAGCATTGAAGTCTCCTGTTAAAATGTATTCATTGCTTTCATTTTGAATGAGTTTTTTTATTTTTTCAATTTGTTTCATACGTTCATCTAAATAAAGTCCCAAATGGGTATTATAAATGCTAATAGGGATTTCGTTAATTTCTACCACTACTTTAATAAGAGTTCGGGGTTCTAGTCTACTCGGTAGGGAAACTTTCTCATAGTCTTTTAGTTCGAACTTGGACAATATCGCGTTGCCATACTCGGCATTAAGTAGCTTTGCACTAGGCGCAAAAATATAGTTATAACCTAATCGAGTTGCGATGATTTTAACTTGGTCATTGAAATTGCTTCGATTAATATTACGATCCACTTCTTGTAATGCAACAATGTGAGGGTTAGCATCCTTAATATCTCGAATCACTCGATTTAAATCTCTCTTATCATCTAGTCCAACTCCATGTCGGATATTAAATGTCATAACCCGAAACTGAGAAAGAGAACCAATATTTTCATATTCCAATTGATTGTAAACGGCAATATCCTTTTGATCGTAAAGGTTAAACAAGCTCCATATGACCCAACCTAGCAGTACGATGATAGTGATGAGAACGGCAAACATAATGATTTTAAATATAACGTTACATGTTTTTAAGAGCATACGGATTAGCACCTCCATCTTGAAGGATATTTAATTAGTCTATTACCAATTAAGTATATTTGCAAACAAGTATTTAACGGATTAGGAGGAGCGGTTATGGTGGATCAAAGCGGGAATGAGCTAATCTTTGAAGTGAAACAAGGTGAGGAAGGTTTATTAAAAACCTTTATACGAGAAATCAAGCAAATTTCAAGGAAAAGTTTAAGTGATATTAAAAACAAAGGAACGATTCTTTGTAACAACAAAGAGGTTACCGTTAGACACATCGTGATATCTGGGGATATCATAACGCTACGTTACCCACCAGAAGAGAAAAGCACCTATCTTTCACCAGAATCTATTCCGATTGACATCGTTTATGAAGACGAAGATGTTCTTGTCATTAATAAACAATCCGGTATATGTATGCACCCGACGAAAGGTGAACCATCTGGAACATTGGCTAATGGAGTACTGTTTCATTGGTTTAACAAGGAAGACTATGACAGCGGCTTTCATGCCGTCAATCGTCTTGATCGAAACACATCTGGCATCGTATTAGTGGCAAAGAACAAATTCGCCAAACAACAACTAACATTACAGCAACAGAGCAAAACGTTGCAACGTTCATACGTAGCGATCTGTGAAGGAGTAATTCAAGAAGAATCAGGGACAATCGAAACACCGATCGGTAGAGATGAAAACCATTCTACAAAACGAATGGTACGTGACGATGGACAACTTGCAACAACCCGATTTGAAGTGCTTAGAAAATTGAAAAACCATACTTTCATAAGAGTTAATCCAAAAACGGGAAGGACTCATCAAATTCGTGTACACATGAGTTCAATTGGTCATCCGCTTGCAGGTGACGATTTATATGGAGGTTCTCATGTAGTCTTACCCCGCCAGGCGCTGCATGCTGACAAAATGTTGTTTACACATCCACGTACAGAAGAAGAATTAACGTTTTCTCTTCCTCCTCCAGAAGATATGGAGAATGCAATAAAAACCCTCTACTAGTCATTCGTTACTAGAAGAGGATTTTGTTTTATTTGATCGTTACAGAATACTCTTTTAACCATAGATTCAACTGATATAAGTAAGCAAACAGTTGAGGAATATTCATTAATTGACCGAACCAAGGCAAATGCGTCGATGTCGTACTGTTCTGAGCTAAAGCTTTCACGAACGACTTATCGATCAAAGGGAGAATGGGTGATGAAGGTTCATCGAGAATATCGAATAGATGTTGACGGACGGCTTCTAAATAGTCGGGATTATGCGTTTTCGGATAAGGGCTTTTCTTTCGCCATAGTACATCGTCAGGTAACAAACCTTTCATTGCACTGCGGAGTAAACCTTTTTCACGACCATCAATGTTTTTCATCTTCCATGGAACGTTCCATACATATTCAACGAGTCGGTGATCGCAGAACGGTACCCGAACTTCAAGGCTTGCTCTCATTGTCATTCGATCTTTACGATCAAGCAGCGTTGGCATCCAACGTGTTAAGTTAAGATAGAACATTTCGCGAATTCTTGCATCCTGACGGTCTTCGCTAGGAAGAAGGGGCACTTCGCTTAACGCTTCTTCATATCTTCCGGCTACGTATCGCTCTGGCTGTAGTTCATTAATTAATTCAGGCGATAACAACTTAATCCGTTCAGCTAGATTTCGCGACCAAGGAAATGTATTTGCGTTTAATGCTTCTTCACGGTAGAACCATGGGTATCCTCCAAATACTTCGTCTGCGCACTCCCCGGATAAAGCAACGATTGCATCTTTTCTAATTTCCTTAGAAAATAAATACAACGATGAATCGATATCTGCCATCCCAGGAAGATCACGGGCATAAACGGCTTCTGATAATGAGGAAACGAGTTGGGGCGTGTCAATGAACGTCGTATGACGGAACGTTCCTAAGTAGTCCGAAACTTTCTTAATCCAAGCGGCATCACTATTCGGTTGAAACTCATTCGGACGAAAGTGTTGATCATTATCGACGTAATCGACTGAATACGTATGGATATTTTCTTGTCCGTTACGGAGATAAACGTTAGACGCAATCGCCGTAATCACACTGGAGTCGAGTCCTCCAGACAGTAATGTACATAGTGGTACATCGGAAACAAGTTGACGCTCTACAGCATCATAAACGAGCTCTCTTACTCGGCTTATCGTCGTCTCTAGATCGTCAGTATGCTCATGACTTTGCAATTTCCAATATTGATTCGTACGTAATCCATTTCGATCATAAGTAAGAGAAAAACCCGGTTTTAATTCTTCAACTCCTCGGAAGATTCCATGTCCCGGTGTTCGCCCAGGACCTAAAAATAAAATCTCTGATAAACCATTACCATCTATTTCTCGTTTTATCGTTGGATGAACAAGCAATGCCTTCAATTCAGACGCAAACAATAGCCTATTATTTTGAAGGGAGAAAAATAAAGGTTTTACCCCTAATCGATCACGTGCCGCAAACAGTTTTTGTTCATATTCATCCCAAACGGCAAAAGCAAAAATTCCGTTTAAATGGTCAACGCACGACCTTCCCCATTCAATATACGAGACCAATAGTACTTCTGTATCAGAATGGGATTGAAACACATGTCCTCTTGATTGTAATTGCAGCCGTATTTCGCTCGTATTATACAATTCACCGTTATATATTAATACATAGCGACGATCACCACAAAAACGCTCCATCGGTTGACCGCCACCTTTTGGGTCTACAACAATGAGTCGCCGATGACCAAGAGCAACATGTTCTGACAGCCAGTTGCTTGCCGTATCTGGACCTCTCCAAGAGAGAGTCTTTGTCATCGCTTCGATCTGTTCATGTTCCGTTTTTATATTGTTATTCCAATCAATCCATCCTACAATTCCGCACATCTTGCTTCTCCTCCTCACACCAAATAACACCCAATAAAATTATTTGTCATAGGCAGGTACCTAGTGACGATATAGAATATGCATGAACGATCAAAAGGTGTAATCAGCTTCTTGCTTATGATAATATGGAGAGGTTATGTACTACATAGAATGTTAATAGCCGTTAGAAAAGGAGTTGGTAGAATGCAAAACCGTTATAATCCAACGTGGGATTTAGATGTTATTTTTCCGGGAGGAAGTCATTCAACTGAGTATGAACAGTATTTGAAGGATCTTGATCAAGACATCACTCATTTTCGTGCGCTTTCAAAAACAGAATCCAACATGCATAGAGATTCTCAATCTTATTGGTTGGAATCCATCGATACACTCCAAAACATTTCCAAAAGATTACGCCACGCTTCGGCGTTTGTTGGCTGCTTGACTGCTCAAAATGTAAAGGATGATAAAGCGAAGCTATTAAGTGGAAGAATAAAACAACTTTACGCTTCGTTTGCTTCCGTTATGACGATTGTTGATGCGAAGTTAATACAACTATCTAAGTCAGAATGGGATACATTGTTGGGAAATAAGGATATTGAACCGATTGCATTTCCTTTAGAAGAACGACGTCGTCGAGCGAATGATAAGCTTTCTCCAGAAATGGAAGCCCTCGTTGGTGATTTAGCTGTAGACGGATACCACGGCTGGTCTGATTTATATAATGCTGTAGTCGGTCGTATGACCATACCGTACGATGAAGGTGATAAAACAAGCTCACTATCTGTTGGGCAAGCTGCCAATAAAATGCAAAGTTCTAACCGTGAAATTCGAAAGGAAGTGTTTTCGAATTTTGAAAAGGCTTGGAGTGAAGAAGCAGAGCTTTGTGCAAATGCACTAAATCATTTAGCTGGATTCCGTGTTAACTTATATCGTCATCGCGGTTGGGATTCGATCTTGAAAGAACCGCTCGATATTAACCGTATGTCTCAACAGACTTTAAATGTCATGTGGGAAGTTATTGATCGTAACAAGGACTTACTCGTTCGTTATATGGAACGAAAAGCAAAACTGCTAGGGCTTGAGAAGCTTAGCTGGCACGATGTTGACGCTCCGATCGGAAGCGCATCGAATGAAGTGAGCTACGATGAGGCAGCGGCATTTATTATTGAACATTTCGAGCGTTTCTCTCCCAAAATGGCCGACTTCACTGTAAAAAACTTTAAAGAACGTTGGATAGAAGCTGAAGACCGACCTGGGAAACGACCAGGAGGCTTTTGTACAAGTTTTCCTGATAATCACCAATCACGTATTTTCATGACTTTTTCTGGTACGGCTTCAAACGTTTCCACTCTTGCGCATGAATTGGGTCACGCGTACCACCAGCATGTAATGAACGATCTACCAACAATGGCTCAAGGATACGCGATGAACGTAGCGGAGACAGCATCCACTTTTGCTGAGATGATTGTTGCAGACGCATCGGTTAAGCATGCTGCGAGTGCAGATGAACGTTTGGTCCTTCTTGAGGATAAAATTCAACGTAGCGTCGCCTTCTTTATGAATATCCATGCTCGATTTATATTTGAGAATAATTTCTACGATGAAAGGAAAAAGGGGCTAGTTAGTGTAGAAAGATTAAATGAACTTATGACGAATGCTCAGAAGAAAGCGTATAAAGACTCATTAAGTGAATATCATCCACATTTCTGGGCTTCTAAATTGCACTTCTATAGTACAGGTGTTCCTTTTTATAATTTTCCTTACACATTTGGTTACCTGTTTAGTGCTGGTATCTATGCTAAGGCTTTAGAAGAAGGTACGGAATTCGAGGATAAATACATTAATCTCCTTCGTGATACGGGAAGAATGCAAGTCGAAGACCTCGCTGCTAAACACTTAGGTGTTGACCTTACGAAAGAAGATTTTTGGCAAAATGCTGTTAACCTAACACTCGCGGATATCGAAGAATTTTTAACGTTAACAGAATAACTGAGGTTTTAGGGAGTCTGACTATTGTCAGTCTCTTTTTTATTTATCATCCCATTTCATGATATAATCTTTGAAGTGGGATTTTCATCGAAATCTGAAATTCCATTGGGAGTGAATTATTCAATGAAAGAAGATGTTATCATTGTCGGGGGAGGTCCATGTGGGATCGCCGCTGCGATTGCTCTTCAACATAAAGGCTATCAACCATTGATTATAGAAAAAGGAAATATCGTTCAATCGATCTATCAATATCCTACTCATCAGCAATTTTTCTCTACGAGTGAAAAGTTAGAGGTTGGTAATGTTCCATTTATTATCGAAGGAAGAAAACCATATCGTAACCAAGCTCTTGCCTATTACCGGGAAGTTGTAAAGAGAGAGTCCATTCGTATACATGCCTATGAAACGGTTGTATATATCGATAAAAAACCGACAATAACTTTGTCGTTGAAACGTTAAAGGGTCAAAAAGAGAATCGTTATCAATCTAAAAATATCATTATTGCAACTGGCTACTTTAATAACCCGAATTTGCTTGCTATAGAAGGGGAACAGTTGGCTAAAGTGTTCCATTATTTTAAGGAAGCCCATCCCTATTACGATAAAGATGTAGTTGTCATTGGTGGTAAGAATTCAGCAGTAGATACGGCTTTAGAATTAGATAAAGCGGGGGCCAGAGTCTCCGTTTTATACCGCGGATTTACGTACTCAGATAGTGTTAAGCCGTGGATTCTGCCAGAATTCGATGCACTAGTGCGGCACGGTCAAATAAAAATGGAATTCGGGGCAACTGTTAAACAGATTACGTCGAACTCTGTTGTTTACGTACAGGATAGTAAAGAAAAATCGATCAAGAATGATTTCGTCTTTGCTATGATAGGATACCATCCTGATCATGCCTTTCTTAAACAGATGGGGGTACAAATTGAAGAGGATACCGGTCGCCCTGTTCATAATGAGTTAACGATGGAAACGAATGTTAAAGGAATATTTATCGCTGGTGTTATTGCTGCAGGGAATAATGCAAATGAAATATTTATAGAGAATGGGAGGTTTCATAGCGGGTTGATTGCCGATGAAATCTTTGAACGTAAGAGCCAATAAGAGAAGAATATCAAAAAGGAGGACAAAGATGTTAAAAGTATTTCTTGTGTTGGGTAGTTTGAATGCTTTTCTATCGGTCGTGTTAGGGGCATTTGGTGCACACGCCTTGAAGGAACGGCTAACTGAGGAAAGCATAGCGATATATCAAACAGGTGTTCAATACCATATGGTGCATGCTATCGGCTTAATATTGATTGCCATTGTCTCGGAAAAGCTTGTCGGATCAAGGCTAATCCATTGGTCTGGATGGCTACATTTCGTTGGCATTGTATTATTCTCAGGTAGCCTCTATGCGTTAAGTTTGAGCGGTATTAAAATTCTTGGTGCCATAACGCCACTTGGTGGTCTAGCGTTTCTAGCGGGATGGATGCTGTTTGCAATTGCCGCTTTCTCGATCAAAGAAAAATGAAAGGGGTAAAGTTTTACGATGAATCAGCATTATCATACAAAAATCATTGAGTTGGCCGAGCACAAGCAACGTGTCACACAAAATCTAATTAAAGAGGTTGGTGAGGTTGCTGAAGATATAGCAGAATCCGTCACCGAGGGAACATTAGTTACGATTAATAAGCTAGGGGACTTAGAAGTCATAAACCTTACTTCCAACATCGGGTCGGGACGTTTTCTAGCTTTACGAATAGTGAACAAAAAGGATAATAGAATAAAATGGAAAGTATTCACTTTTGAAACACCAGGATCCCGTTTTTTCTTTCATGATGATGAAAAATGTGAAGTCATCGTCGCCAATCGAGAGGAATATTTACTATTTGCCAATCATATGACAGAAATCAAACACGCATTTAACATGTGAAAGGAGAAGACCTGTGGCAATTAGAAAAGAAACTGAACTTTACATACCCATTAAACAGTTTCTTGAAGAACAAGGGTATCAAGTTCGTGGAGAAGTAAACGGTTGTGATATCGTTGCAGTCAAAATCGATGAAGAGCCTATTATTATTGAATTAAAGAAATCGTTTAGTTTAGACTTAGTTTTACAAGGAGTAAATAGACTACAGTTATCTAACAATGTATATCTAGCCATTGAGAGACCGAGGAAAAATTCTAAAAGATGGACAAGTATTAAGCAATTGTGCAGAAGACTGGGTGTGGGGTTATTAACTGTACACTTTTCGAACAATCAATCATTAGTAGACGTAGTATGTCATTGTGATGGATTTGGTCATCGAACGAACAGGAAACTAAAAGATAGATTACTCGATGAATTTCATCGTCGTAGCGGTGACCACAACATTGGCGGGAGTACAAGAGTCCCCCTCATTACGGCATACCGAGAAGAAGCGTTGTCGTGTGCAATATACATAAAAGAAACGGGTCCATCTAAAGCAAGCCATATTCGCGATGCAACAAATATTCCTAAAGCAAGAAATATTCTTAATGACAATCATTATCGTTGGTTTACAAGCACTGCACGTGGTATATATGATATAACTCCAGAAGGAGAGAAGGCTTTAACCGAGTACGCTAATATAATACAATCTGAGAACGACAACGAGGAGGAGTAACATTGGAATCTAGAAGAGTTGCACTCATTACAGGAAGTGCGACTGGATTAGGCACTCAAATGGCAAAAGGTCTTGCTCTTGTAGGTCATCATGTCGTTATTAATTATAATAAGAGCTTACAGGAAGCCCTTCTTTTACAACAAGAAGTGAAATCATTTGGGGTTGAATGCATACTGGCTCAAGGTGATATATCGATTAAAGAGGATTGCGAAAAAATTGTTTCAGAAACGATAAGTCACTTTGGTAAACTAGACATTTTGATAAACAATGCAGGACCGTATATGTTCGAACGGAAGAAGCTAGCAGATTACGGTGATGAGGAATGGAATTACATTATAAACGGAAATTTAAATGCGGTATTTTACTTATCGAAATTGAGCATTCCCTATATGCGAAAAAACAAATGGGGACGAATTATCAATTTCGGTTTTAATGAAGCGGGACAGGCTTCCGGTTGGTCAGAAAGATCTGCCTTTGCTGCAGCGAAAGTGGGACTCGTTTCTTTAACAAAAACAATGTCTCAAGAAGAATGCGAAGACGGAATTACGGTCAATATGATTTGTCCAGGAGATATTAAAGGAACAGATAAGGAAAAAACGATCGAGGATGTGAAGCGTAACCCTTCAAATCATATAGCCCCAATCGGCAGGCCAGGTTCCGGAGAAGATATGTCAAGGGTGGTTGTATTTCTAGCATCTGAACAATCGGACTTCATAACTGGGAGTATTATTGAAGTAAACGGTGGATTTAGAATTTAATCCACTTCGTTTACTTTTTTTAAAATATTTTCTAACATTGGAGCAGGGATTTATAGGATGTAAATGGAATATTGACATTGAATATAATATGGTTATTGTGGAGCGTGTATGATTTGATTTTTACAATTGCAAGTTCGGTATTTATCGTTTTTATTTCTATTTCATCAATTCTTTTAAACAAATCTTCAAATGTGTATGTAATGTTATTAGCTGGTGCTTTATTTATATTCAGTACAGCAGGGGATAGCCAGAAATTACGTTCTCTATTTCTACAGTTAATTACATTAGGTTCATTTCATTGGTTTAGTCAATTAAATTGGTGTCATCCCTTATACTTTTTGGTTGTTACTAATGCTTCTATTTATATGCCTGGACTTATTCGTTCTACTTTGTATGCGTCGTTATGTACGATTGTCTATTCATTTATTCGCCTATCGTATTCTCCGCCAAGCTTGTATAACTATTTAGTTACTGGTTCTGATTTTTTTAGCCTTCTTCTCATCGTTATCGTTGTTCATTACGTTTATAATGCCAAAAGGGAAAAAGAGATGTTAAATAAAGAGAAGCATCATCTTACCACACATGATACTTTAACCGGATTGTTGAATTTTGAGGAATTTCATAATCGATTAGAGAGTATGCTCACTCAAAACAGTAAATTGCTTTTGATTATCATCGATTGTACTGACTTAAAATCAATGAATGACGAGCATGGATTTCAAAGTGGAAATAGAGTATTGAAAAACGTAGCTGAGTTATTAAAGAAAATATTTATAGATGCTCAGCTAATTGCTCGATTCGGTGGGGATGAATTCGCAATCGCAATGAAAATTGATGAAGATGATACTTTCTATTCTATGACAAAGCTAATTGATGATGAGATGATTAAGCTTTTAGGAATACAAGTAACGTATGGCTATGCCTTATATCCCGATGACGGTTTATCAAAAAATAGTTTAATATCCATCGCAGAAAATAGCCTTTTTTCAATGAAAAGAGAAATTTGGTTGAAGCGAGAAGAGAATATGTTCAGATCGGAAAAATTAAGAATGGTAGGAGAATTAGCGGCAGGAATGGCTCACGAAATAAGAAATCCTTTAACTACTGTAAAAGGATTTCTTCAGATTTCCAAAAGCAACGAATACAACATTCATCCTTGGTATGATCTAATTATGGATGAAATTACGCGAATGAGTGAATTAACAGCTGAATTTTTACAGTTTTCTAAGCCTCATGCTACGAATATTAGAGAACAGACCATTCAAGAATGTATCCAACGAGTCATTCATCTTATGGGACCTCGGGCGATTTTATTAGGTCATCAGTTATATTTTGAAGATTGTGTGAAGCCGATTTATGTCATGATGGATAAAGATAAAATTGTTCAAGTCCTTCTTAATCTGGTGCAAAATGCTCTGGAAGCAATGGACATAAGTGGAGTAGTCTACATTACTTTAGCAGAACAGAACAATCATGCTGTTATTGAAATTCTGGACACGGGAACGGGCATTCCCGACTCGAAACTAGAAGAGATTTTCACTCCTTTTTATACGACAAAAGAGACCGGTATAGGCTTAGGTTTATCGATCTGCCAAAAGGCAATTCAAGATCATGGCGGGGGGATAGAAGTGAGTAGTACTTCCGATCTTGGCACGACTTTCCGAATTACTCTTCCGTTAGTTAAAATTCCTGCTGCTTCTCTCACATAACGCCTATCTATGGCGTTTTTTTTGTTTTATAATGGAGAAAAGGAGGTAGTATAATGAGACCGCTTCCCATAACAGCAGAAACTGCGAAAAGATTATCTGAAGAATTGAAAATTCCAATTGAGCAACTTATGCATATGCCACAACATATCTTGATGCAGAAGATGTTGGAATTATCCCAAAAGGATTCAAAGAAAGAAGAAAATAAATAATGGCTTCTACTTTGAAGAAATTCCATTGCTGTGCAACGTGCAAACATTATCTCGTCGTAAAAGAAGATGGACGAACGAACTATCAATGCTCACGCCTTGGATTCGAAACAGAACCAACATACCAATTCCAATGCTGGGATCCGAAAGAAAAAGTCAAGTTACTAATGGAGAGAGGTTAACAGACGATAAATAGCTACAATATCGTCTAACCTCATTCGAACTAATCCACTTGATGAAGGGGCAACAAATTCTGTGACCCCCGGAACAAATGGTTCGCATTGTGCGCCCCACGAAATGTCTTTACGTTTACTATATTGTTGATAAACGCCTTTTCCGACAAAACAAACAGTTTTTGGAAGGAAACAGGCTATTTTTTCACGTAGAATGAATCTACCTTCTTCGTATTCTTCATTTAAAATATCTTCTGCCCCTCGCGTCGGTCTTGCAACGATGTTCGTAAACCCCATGCCTAGCTCTAGTAATTTCGTGTCCTCATCGGGCAAATATTTACGTGTAGTAATCCCTGCTTGATGCAGAATGGTCCAGAAACGATTGTTCGGATTGGCGTAATGATGTCCAGTTTCACTAGATCGGATGCTAGAGTTAAACCCTACAAATAAAATATGTAAATGATGGCGGATTCGGTCAGGAATTGGCTTCATCGTGTTTTCAACCCTCATTTATGTTATTTTCGTAAAATAGCTCGTACTGGTGCACCATCTCCACCCATGATTTTTAGAGGAAGGGCGATAAGTTCATATTCCCCTTCTTCGATATGATGGAGAAGAAGAGATTCAATAATGTGAATTGAATTTGCAGCCAATTCGTGATGAATGAATAATTCTTTACTGTCTAAGAGATCAACAGACGGTACATCAAACCCAACCAAAATGACTCCTTTTTGTTTTAAGAAAGAAGGAACGTCATTTGCCAATACGGGTATAGTTTTAGGAAATTCAGAATGATTTAGCCATGAATTTGTTTTAAACAGCACTCGGGGAGATCGGGTCAGATCAACGTGGCTTAAATCACTTATCGTTATTATTTCTTTACCACTAACATCTACTACTATGGCAGGACCGACATACGCTACTAAATCAACCATATCGATAGATTCCCCTTCATTTAAAAAGTGAAAGGGAGCATCGGCGTGTGTACCTGAATGAACACTTGTCGTGAATGTACCTACATTTACAGATGCACCCTCACTCTTTTTCCAACTTAATTTGAAATCAAATGCTGTATCGCCTGGCCACGATGCTAGGGATGTTTGCATCGGGATTGTAATATCATAAATTTTCATATGTTTTAGCTCCTCTCACGGAACGAGTCCTCGTTCTTTTTCATGGCTTTCATATATTCTGTCATTCATAATTTGTTTCAAACGCTTTACCGCCTCATAGCAATCGATAAACGAAGTGTATAGAGCAACAGGGGCCAATCGAATAATATTCGGATAACGATAGTCAGGGATGACTCCTTGCTGTCTTAACGCTTTACAAATTCGAATCGCTTCATCGTGAATGAGAGAAACATGACCACCTCGACGGTGATTCTCACGAGGATTCGCGATTGTGAACCCATATCCCGTCAATTCAGATTCAACCAACTCCATTAAATACGCAGTTAGTCGTAATGATTTAAGTCGTAACCGATCGATACCTGCTTCAGCGATCAACTGTAATGATCCTTTTAGGGGAGCCATACTTAATATATTCGGGGTACCTATTTGCAATGAACCAGCACCTTCAGCGTATTGGGCTGTGTGTGACATCGTGAATTGATAATCTTTTTTAGAACTAAACCATCCGGCTAAACCAGGTGATTGACCAAAATGCCGCTGATTTAAATATAGTCCTCCTGTGCTACCAGGACCACTATTTAAATATTTGTAGTTGCACCAAAATGCAAAATCTACATTCCAATCACTCAGTTTATGAGGCACGGCTCCAATAGAATGGGAACAGTCAAACCCGATCAAGATCCCTCTCTTATGGGCTTCGGCTGTTAAATATTCCATATCCAATAGTTGTCCGCTCGTGTATATGACGGATGGCATGACGATCATACTGATCTCTTCTGTCATCGCTTCAACAATAAGGTGTTCATCAAGCGTAAATCCGTTTAAACTTTTGACTTTAACTAAATGAGTGTCAGCATGAAGGGACTTTAAATTTAACTGACTTTCCAACGCGTAAACATCTGAAGGAAAACTTAACTCATCAGATAAAATCTTATTACGAGTACCACTCGGTTTAAATAAAGTCGCAATCAATTGATGCAGGTTAACCGTGGTAGAATTGGCAACGATCACTTCATCTGCCCTTGCTCCAATAAGGGGTGCCGTTTGTTTAGCAAGCTCCTCAGCAAGGAAAAACCAAGGCGTTGATGCCTCGAGCCATCCATCTATACCTAATGTTTTCCACTCGTTTAGCACGGTTAGTAAGGCTTGTTCTGACTGTACCGATAGTAACCCAAGTGAGTTTCCATCTAAGTAGATTTGGTTGGTATTCCGATAGAAGTTATCTTTATAATGAGCAAGCTCATCCTGGGAATCTAAAACTAGAGCTTTTTCGTAAGTAGTCTCTTGCGACATAAACATTCCCCTTTTTGAAAAATTGTGTTGATAGGGTCTTGCCTTTTTAACTATACTTAAAGAATACTAAAGCGTTTTCATTTTTAAGAATGAGGTGGGTAAATGACGAAGAAAATATCAGATTATGAGAAATATATTCGAACGGAAGAACTCTTGAACTTACAGAAAAAAAATGACGAGTTGTGCTGTGATGATGAATTAACTTTTCAAACGATTCATCAAATAGCTGAGTTGCATTTTAAACTGGCGATCCATCATCTTCATAACGCCAAAAAACATATTGAAAAACAAGCTATTACCGAGGCGACGATGCAGCTTCGAAGACTAAACGTTCACATTCAACACGCTCCACAAGTATTTAAGATTATGGAGTTAGTAGAACCTATTTATTACCATACCATTCGTCTATCACTTGGGCAAGGAAGTGGTCAGGATTCACCGGGATTTAATGACATTTTAAAAGAAGGTCCAACTCTTTGGCAACCATTTGATCAATTGTTACAAATAGAAAAAATAACGTTGATCGAGCTTCATCAGCAGCCTACTGTTCATTATCCTCTCTTTCTTCTCTTGCAGCAATTAATAGAGTTTGATGAGAGTTTTCAAATTCTACGCTATCAGCATCTTCAATTGGTACGTCGAATGATCGGACTAGAAACGGTTAGTCTAAAAGGTATTCCTGCCCAAATGTTACAAAAAGGTATTAGACATGAATTTTTTCCGGAATTGTGGAAAGTTATTAGCGAGTTAACCGACGCGACAGGAAGTAGCTACAACACCAAACCTTTATAACTGACAATGTGATATACTTAGCTTCTAGTTAAGGAAGTTTAAGGTGAAAGGTCGTATCGCATGACTGTCGAGAAATTCTTCACAAGTAAATTAGGCGTTATTTTAGCTGCAACGGGTGCTACTTTTTTATGGGGTAGTGCCTTTCCGTTTATTAAGCTAAGCTACGAAATGTTAAATATAGGATCTGGGGATATTTATCAGCAATTATTGTTTGCAGGGTATCGATTTTTTTTAGCTTCGATATTGATTTTTGGATTTATTTTACTTTTAACTAAGAAGATTTCTTATGAGAAGGGCACCTTCTCGATATTATTACGCATTGCGCTGTTTCAAACTTTTTTACAGTATGTTTTCTTTTACATCGGTTTAAGTTATAGTACCGGTGTGCAGGGTTCAATTATCGCGGGAACCACTTCATTTTTTCAAATATTATTGGCACACTTTATGTATAAGAATGACTCTTTGAGCACGAGGAAAATGATAGGACTCTTTATTGGCTTCTGTGGAGTTGTTATCGTCAATCTTTCAAATGAATCGTTCCGAATACAATTTGGTATAGGAGAATGGATGCTGTTAATAGCGATGTTTTGCGGGGCGTTAGGTAATATTCTGGCTAAAAACGGAACGGCTAAAATGAACATTTTGTACTTAACCGCTTACCAAATGATTATTGGCTCCATAGCACTGATCGGTGTAGCTGTTTTCCGAACCGGATTCACCCCATTTTCATTTGACTGGAAATCCGGGTTCATCTTGCTTTATCTAGCGTTCTTATCCGCTGCAGGGTTTGTTCTTTGGAATACAGTTATGAAATATAACAAAGTAGGAAAAGTTTCCATTTATCTTTTTTTAATTCCGGTATTTGGTGTTTTTCTATCTTCCATCATTCTTCATGAGTCTGTTCATACCCTTATTCTATTGGCACTTGCCCTTGTTGTTTCAGGAATCATTATTGTAAATCGTGAGAAGAAGACTGCGCATAAGTTAAGCAAAAATTAAGTAAAGAGGTTATTTAATATGTCGATCCTATCTATTGAAAATATAGTTAAAAGCTACGGAGAAAAGGTTTTATTCAACGGGATATCATTATCGATCTCTGAGCAACAACGAATTGGCTTAATTGGGATTAATGGAACTGGAAAATCTTCACTCTTAAAAATAATTGCTGGACTTGAATCAGTGGATAGTGGAAAAGTGATTCATGCAAACCACTTTCATATAGAATATTTACCTCAAAATCCACAATTCAACGAAGAATCGACCGTTTTAGAACAAGTATTTTTTGGTGACTCACCCTTAATGGTCGTACTTCGTCAATATGAACAAGCTTTGAATGAATTGCAACAAGTACCAGCTGATTCGGAAAAACAAGCCCAATTAATCGCGATTCAACAACGGATGGATGTCTTGAATGCATGGGAAGCAAATACGAATGCAAAGATCATTCTAACTCGTTTAGGGGTACAGGATTTTACGAGGAGGATAGGACAACTCTCCGGTGGACAAAAAAAACGTGTCGCGATCGCTAGAGCACTTATCCAACCAGCCGATTTACTTATTTTAGATGAACCGACGAATCACATCGACAATGAAACGATAGAATGGCTCGAACAGTTTCTATCACGATATAGAGGTGCACTATTACTCGTAACCCATGATCGATATTTTCTGGACAGGGTTTCAAATCGCATTATAGAACTAGAAAACGGTAAGTTATATAGTTACGAAGGCAACTATGCTACTTTTTTAGAGAAAAAAGCTGAACGACAGGAACGTGAAGAGGCATCTGAAGACAAACGACAGAATTTATTAAGACGAGAACTAGCATGGCTCCATCGGGGGGCTAAGGCGAGAACAACGAAACAGAAAGCGCGAATTGATCGAGTAGAAGAGCTACGTGATAGGCAAAATAGTGGAATTTCAGTTTCCATGGATATCTCATTAGTTGCTAGCCGCTTAGGGAAGAAAGTAATTGAGATTGAACATGTATGTAAGTCTTACGGAGATCAATTATTACTAAAAGACTTCAGCTATATCGTCATGCCTCATGATCGGGTTGGCATTATTGGTAGTAATGGAAGCGGAAAGACTACCCTTCTTCAGATGCTTTCAAGTCGAACAGAGCCTGATAATGGAACGATTGAAGTCGGACAAACGGTTAAATTAGCGTATTATAATCAAGAAAATATAGAAATGAATGAGAGTTTACGTGTTATTGAATACATTAAAGAAGTAGCTGAAATCATTCAGACCTCGGATGGTCAAACACTTACCGCTGCACAAATGTTGGAACGTTTTTTATTTCCTCCACATTTACAATGGACGTCGATTTCAAGACTTTCGGGTGGGGAAAGACGACGATTATACCTGTTACGCACGTTAATGGGTGAACCTAATGTACTTTTACTCGATGAGCCAACAAACGATCTCGATATCCAAACTTTAACGATTCTTGAGGATTACTTGGAGCACTTTCCGGGTGCTGTCATTACTGTTTCTCATGATCGTTATTTTCTAGATCGAACGGTGGATCATTTATTTGTTTTCGAAGGATACGGTAAAATAAGGAAATTTAATGGGAATTATTCAGAATACCTTGAAGTAAAAAAAGTAGAAGTTGAACAAGAAAATACAGCTGAGCGGGATAAACAAAAGTCTAAGCATAACGATAGTACGAGCGAACCGACAAAGAAAAGTAACAGAACACGTAAATTATCTTTCAAGGAACAAAAAGAATGGGATGAAATTGAAGATCGAATTGAACGTTTAGAGACTCGAAGTGTGGAAGTAAAAGAAGAAATCGTAAAAGCAGGTAGTGATATTGAGAAGGTGCAGACACTATACGAAGAGGATCAGCAAATCAACAAAGAGTTAGAGACAACGATTCAAAGGTGGACTGAACTTTCCGAACTAGTTGAAGAAATAGAACGAGATAGTCATTCACAAAAGTGAAGAGGCGCTACAAATATATCGCTCCGTCTAAAGACGGAGCGATAAACATCCATAAGTCCGTTTTTCCATACTTTGGATTCAAGTAAGATGACAATAGAGAAACAAGGTCATCATTAAATTTGGATAAAGAAAGTAGGAAGAAATATGGATTTTAAACAGGTGTTTGGTGTCTTTAGAAATAAGAATTTCACTAAA
>FWWL01003721.1_pt1 | contig 27097 bp, 20 predicted proteins | sample 2228331 | NCBI WGS metagenome assembly FWWL01 (sample SAMEA103939775, study PRJEB20133) | metagenome
GCCGCCCTGTGCTCTACATTCCGATGGCGGTTGCCGATTTCAAAGCTATCGGCCAGGGGAAATGGCCGGAGCTCCTGCGCCAGGCGCCGGACGCGGTCGTGGCCACGGGTTCCGCGCAACCCTACGCGACAGGAGCGCAATACGCGCGCGCTGTTGAGCGTCCGCTGTGGGTGGACGTTTTTGGCGACCCCCTCACCGAACTCCAAAGCCGCGCCGAACTCGTGCCGGAACGCAAAGAAGAAAACAACACGTTTTTTCTGCATACGGCTAAGCTTCTTCTCGATGCGCTCGTGCAGGGGGACGTCTTCACTGCCCTGAGCACGCGCCAACGCTTTGCGCTCATTGGGCACTTGGGCGTTGTGGGGCGCCTCAATCGCCTCACAGCATGCTACGAGTTTGTTCACCCGCTCCCCTATGGCGTCTTTCCTGCCACGGCTCCCCCTTTGGCCCAGCCACGTGACCATGGCTATTTTGTCGTGCTGTGGTGCGGAAGTTTCAACACATGGATGGATGTGGAGACGCTGGCAGCGGGCGTGGTCAAAGCATGGCGCGCGTACCCGCGCTTGCGGCTTCTCATCGCGGGTGGACGCTGCCCCGGCTACAACGACGTCTCATTCGCCCAGTTCGCGGAGGCCATCCGCAGAGAGAATGCGAGCGAACTGGTGCGCGTGGTGGATTGGCAGCCCTACGGAGCGCTCGAGGCCCTCTACGGGGAAGCCGACGTGGGCTTGAGCATCGACCGCATGACCTACGAAGCCCTGCTGGGCAGCCGCACGCGGCTCGTCCATTTTCTCTTGGCGGGCAAACCCGTGATTTCCACGACACCCACCGAGTTGGCCGAGGATCTCGCGCGGGCAGGCTTTCTCCTGCCCTTCCGTGTGGGCGACTCCGACAACTTGGCCGAGGTTCTCCTCGAGGCTGCTGGAAGAGGCCCGCAAGCCATGGCCGAGCTCGGCCGAAAGGGACGCGACTACGTTCTGGCGCATTACCATGGCCGTCTGCTAGCCGCCCCACTCATGGAGTGGATCGCGGCCCCTCAATTTGCGCCCGACAAGAGCGGCCCGCACCACTCGCTCGATCCAGCCAATCCCCTGACGAATTACTGGCAGCGCGTTCTCGACCGTGAGCGCACGTTCTAAAAGTGCCTCGGGGTGAAAAAGTGCTTCACATGAGCATTTCGGATGTGGCCAATAGGGCGCGTTGTGACATTCGACCTGATGAGGAAGCTATGACGCCGAACGAACTCTTGGCGCGTATCAATGAGTTGGTGGCTCAAGAAGAGAACGCTGCGGTAGAAGCCTTGCGTGAGCTTCTGCGTTTCCGCACGGTCAGCGGCGAAAGCGATCCCACGGCCCGCGCATTGTCCCAAGAAGAGATGAAGAAGTGCTTGGCCTATCTCGGTAAACTCGCCCAGGAGATAGGCTTTGAGTGGCGCAATCACGATGATGTTGTGGCCGTGGCCGAGCTGCCGCACGAAGGCGAATTCGTGGGACTTCCTGTCCACATCGATGTCGTGCCTGCCGGCGACGGCTGGAAACACGATCCCTTTGGCGGGGAATTGGAAGAAGGCGTGGTCTACGGCCGGGGCACGCAGGACGACAAAGGTCCTGTCATCCAAATGCTTTGGGCCATGAAGATCGTCAAGGCGCTGGGCCTGCCGCTCAAGCGAGGCGTTCGTCTGATTGTCGGCACGACAGAAGAATTTGGAAACTGGACGGACATGGCGCTTTACCGCGAGCGCGAACCCATGCCCGTCATGTCGATTGTCCCTGATGCCGACTTCCCTGTGGTCAATGGCGAGAAGGGGGTCGTCAACGCGGAAGTGCGGCTGGGCCTTTCTTTGGGGAATTCCACCGAGGCACCGGAAGACGGCCGCCTCCTCTCGGTCATGGCAGGACGGCGCGCCAACATGGTGCCGGACGTCGCCGAGGCGGTGCTGGCTTTTGCCCAGCCATCAACGGTCGAGGAGCTCCAGCGTGAACTCGCGCGCTTGCTCAAAGCCAACCCTCAAGCCCAAGGTGAAATCGTTGAAGACAACAGTGAACGCGTCCGCGTGGTTTTCCGCGGCCGAAGCGCCCATGGCAGCCGTCCGGAATTGGGCCACAACGCGGCTCTCGATCTCCTGCAGTTCATTAGCCAAAGCGCGTTCGCCTCGGACGACGAAGCTGACGTGGCACAATTCATCCTCGGCTGCGGCAGCGATTTTTATGGCAAAGCGCTGGGCATTGAATCCGAACACCAATTTGTTGGGCGCACGACCGTCTCCCTGGGCATTCTGCGATGGGACCAGGAGGGGCTCTACGCCGTTTTCAACATCCGCCCGACCTACGGCATGCCGGTGACTCAGGTGCGTGAATCAGTCCGCGCAACGGTGAGCGAGTTCGGCAGCGATTTGGGGATCGAGACAAGTGTGGGATCGTTGTCGCACGAGCCACTCGATGCCATTTATGTGGACGAAGCCAGCGCGCCCGAGCTCTTCGCAGCGTTGCGCGAGGCTTACACCACGGTGACGGGCCGCCCCTTCGAGTTCCGCTCGATGGGAGGAACCACCTACGCGAAAGTCTTCCCGAAGGCTGTCAACTTTGGCCCCACAGAGCCCATCGAAGAGCCTGAAATGGCGCATCAGCCCGAGGAGCACGTGCGCGTGGATTGCCACGTGCGCAACATCAAACTCTACGCTTACGCCTTGGCGCGCCTCTGTTGCGCGCAGGAGTGAGGGGCGATGGCCTCAGCGGCGGCAAAAACCAACGTCTCGCCCTCGGGGCGCGCGTCGGGGAGTGGCTGGTGGCGGAGCCTTCGCCGCTACCGCAACGCCTACCTTTTTATCGCCCCTTTTTACGTCTTGTTCGGCGTTTTCATGCTTTTCCCTATCGCCTTCTCGCTATGGCTCAGCTTCTATCGCTGGAACGGGATTAGCCCGCCTGCGTTCACCGGTTGGGCAAATTCCTTCGGGCTCGTGCGAGACCCACTTTTCTGGCGCGTGCTCGTTAACACAGCGGTCTTCACGATCGTGACCGTGGTCGTCTCCTCGTCCCTGGCCATCGTGCTCGCCGTCTTCCTCAACACGGTGCGCTTTCTGCGTGCGTTTTACCGCGGCGTCTTCTTTCTCCCTGCCATCGTCTCGCTCGTTGTCATTTCTCTAGTGTGGAAGGTCATGCTCAACAGCGAGGTGGGGCTCATCAATGAGCTGATCCACCGAGTCGGGGTCATTTGGGAGAATCTCACGGGATGGATGCCCGCTTGGACCCGAAAGAGCTGGCACTTCCTCGATCATCCGAATCCGTGGGTCCCGTTGCTGACGATTGCCTTTGTGAATGTCTGGGGTGTCGTGGGTTACAACACCGTGATTTACTTGGCTGCTCTCCAGGGCATCCCGATCAATCTCTACGAGGCATCGCGCATCGATGGGGCATCCGCTTTCCAGCGGTTCTTTTTCATTACGATTCCCTTACTTCGCCCCACCATTTATTTCGTCGTCCTCATCACGACGATCGACTCGTTGCAGGTCTTTGTGCTGCCCAGCCTCATGACGCCGAATAATGAAGCGACCATGTCGATCGTCTACTACCTCTTCCGCCACGCCTTTGAGTTCTATCGGATGGGCTATGCCTCGGCAGCAGCGTACGTCTTATTTGCCATCACCGTTGTCCTTGGCGTGATGATTCGTCTGACGCTGGGACGCGAGAGCCGCTGGATGCCCGAAGAATAATTCACCGGCGTAGGGAAAACAAACGCCCCTTCAGGGGAGCCTAAGGATCCTGCTTGGGAACGCCCTCCTCGGGGCGGACTCCCTCCTCACCGCACGAATCCAGATAAAAGACAAGGTTGTGGGAGCCAAGCCCAAAAAAAGCCGTCAGGCGTCCGCTAATTCCTCCCACGCAAAATGATGTCTCAACATTCCCCTGTTCGTTCATGAGCTGCAATTCCGCTGGGGTCAGCAATTGCACGGCGAGTGCCTGGGTCTCGTGAAACGTCAGCGGTTTGTTCTCCAGAGGCGGCTGAAGCTCGCGCCCAATCCGCATGACTGGCGGGCGCCCGACGAGATAAAGAACCGTAGAAGCACCTCGCTCAGCAGCGAGCCGCAAAAACTCCTCAAGGGGCATGCGAGAGCAAGCGGCGTCACTCATTTGGAGGCTTCGAGCATTCCTGGGACATGATATGAGAAGAATGCGCGGGAAGGGTGAGACTCAGGCCTTGACGACCCAAGCATAAGCCCACGCGGACCGCGGACAATCGCCCGTGCTCGGTCTCGGTGCGGCCGGAAAGAAAGTGCTGCCCGATCCACCACCATCCCGCGCATGAAAGAATTACATTCGCCGCTTTTGTTCAATCGGCAGAAATTTCACATGCAGTGCGATTTTGCACCCGTCGCGGTAGCAAAGAATGATTTTTCATTGCGAAGCCACTTTTGTGGACCAGAGTATTTTTATTGATCGCCTTCGCGCTTCGTCGATTGGGGCCGTGTGGATCTCCCGCGGGAAACGCGGAAGAGCGAAATCCCGGATCCAAAGGGAAGGTAGGGCGTCATGGCCATCGTGGTAGATCGTCAGCACCGTCTTTCCGCGCGTGCGCAGCGCACACATGAACCCCAGATTTCATGGCTGCTCAAGAAGCCACTGGAAAACCCACGCATCATTTCTCTGGCTGCGGGGCTGGTCGATCAGCAAACATTGCCCGCAAAAGCTGTCGCTCAGCTTGTTGAGAGGCTCTTTGCCGATGAAGATGCTGCAAAACGTGCTCTGCAGTACGGCACGACGGAAGGCGATGCAACACTGCGCCGCATTCTGGCCGAGCGCCTCCAGGCGCAGGGACTCACCGGCCCTATCGATCCTGAAAACATCGTTATGACGAATGGAAGCCAGCAGCTTCTTTTCCTGGCCACTGACATTCTTGTCGACCCCGGCGACATCGTCCTTGTGGAGGACCCCACCTATTTCGTCTACATGGGGACCCTGGAAGCAGTGGGAGCGCGAACGATCGGCATCCCCACGGACGATGATGGGATTATCCCTAACGCGCTCGAAGAGACGCTCAAGGAACTCGAAGCGGCTGGAGATCTCCCGCGCGTAAAAATCCTCTACGTGATGACCTATTTCCAGAATCCGAAGGGGTCGAGCCACACGTGGAAGCGGCGTGAACAAATTTACGAAATCATCGAGCGCTACAGCACCGACGAGCATTACATCTACATCATCGAGGACGCAGCCTACTACGAGCTCAAGTTCGAGGGAGAGGACGTCCCCTTCCTCAAAACCTTGGATCCGAACAATGAGCGCGTCCTGCTGGCCATGACTTTTTCGAAGGCGTTTGCTCCGGGCTTCCGGCTGGGCTATGGTTACGTCCCTTCGCAGCTGACATCTCCCATTCTGAACCAAAAGGGCAACCACGACTTTGGCAGCGGCAACCTGGCGCAAAACCTTATGGTCCACGCCTTGACGACAGGAATGTTTGATCGCCACAGTGGCATGCTGCGTGAGCGCTACCGCCAGAAACGCGACGTCATGCTCAGCGTCCTGCGTAGCGAGTTTCCCCCGGAAGTTCACTATCTCGAACCCAAAGGGGGTTTGTATGTGTGGGTCACGATGCCGGAGGGCATCTCGACGAGTCCAGGCAGCCGCTTCTTCGAGGAAGCTCTCGCGCGTGAAGTCCTCTACGTCCCCGGCTGCTACTGTTACGCTCAGGAAGAAGGCCGCACCAAACCCGACAACCAATTGCGGCTCTGCTACGCCTACATTGAGGAGCAGCCGATGATCGAAGGCCTGCATCGCCTCGCCGCCGCTTGCCGAACCAGCTTGAACTAAGAGCAAATCGGCGCGCCAGCGGGAGAAACGCATATGAAGGTCCGCCACACATTCTGGGGTAAGCGCGAAGATGCGAGAGCGCGTGTCTCGAACTGGTTGACCGCCGCTTTGACGCTCCTCTCCCTGATCGCATCGAGCTTTGTTTGTGCGCAGCCGGCGACAACGGCCTCGCTTTGGGGGATGGTGCGCTACACCGGACCCCGCCCATCCCCGACGCTCATTGAGATGCGCGGGGATAAGTTTTGCGCGCAACGCCAGCGGGAACGCAGGCTGCTGCGGGAAGAGCTGGTCGTTGGCCCCCAGGGCGAGCTGGCGAACGCCATTGTTTACGTGGAAGATGGGCCCATCGCACGAGGACGTGGCGCTGAAGGGGCCCAGGCCATTGATCTCACGATGCGCGACTGCATCTTCGTGCCGCGCGTCGTCGCTCTGCGCACGGGGCAACCGCTGCGCCTTTGGAACGAGGATCGCACACTTCACACCGTCAACGCACGGCCCAAAAAGAATCCGCGCCTGCTCCGCCCCCTGCACGGACCGGAGGATTCGCCCTTCACGGTGACTTTTTCCTCCGCCGAGCTGCCCATCACCCTGCGCTGCGACGTCCAACCCTGGATGATCGCCTATATTGGTGTCTTCGATCATCCCCATTATGCTGTCACGCGCGAGGATGGATCCTTCGAGCTAGGGAATCTTCCTGAGGGGGATTACACGATTGCTGTCTGGCATGAAAAACTGGGTCAGTTGAGAGAGAGCATTGGTCTACGGGTGGGAGAACGGCGCAGCCTTCAATTCACTTATGAGCTCGTGAAGTAGTTGGCGGACGCACGCGCGCGGCCAACGAAATCGTTCCTCCGGCCACCTGGCCCCTTTTCCGTTTTTCTTGCTCCCTTCGTTAGGCGTGAGAGGGATGAGCTTCGGCACAAGCAATGTCGCTGTCCCTATTTCTCGCCACTCTGCCGATGTGCGGGTTGAATCCCGAGGCGCTCAAATTTATCATAGAGATGACGGCGCGACAGGCCACTCAATCGAGCCGCTTCTGAAACGTTTCCGCCAGCAGCCTCCAAAAGCCATTTCAACCACTCGCGCTCGAAGGCCTCGCGGGCCTGGCGCCAATCAAGGACACCCGGCACACGCAGCTCAGCGGAGCCATCCAGGGGCGCCGCGCCCTTTGCTCCCCCGAGAATTTCCGGGGGCAAATCCTCGGCCGAAATCTCGGTCTTGTCGCTTAGGATCAGGAGCCGCTCAACGAGATTCTCGAGCTCACGCACATTCCCGGGAAAACTGTATTGTTGCAGGGCCGCCAACGCGTTCTCAGTGAAGCGGGCAAGTGGCCGATTGAGTTTGCGAGCGACTTTGCGGGCAAAGTGCTCCACGAGAAGCGCAATGTCGGTAGGGCGCTCGCGCAACGGCGGCAGATCGATCGAAATCACGTTGAGCCGATAATAGAGATCGGCGCGGAAAGCGCGCTCGCGGATGGCTGCCTCAAGATCGCGGTTTGTGGCAGCGATGAGACGCACGTCCACCTTTAGCGGCCGCAAGCTGCCCACACGCTGGATTTCGTGCTCCTGGAGCATTCGCAGGACCTTCGCCTGGAGCGCCAGCGGCAGATCGCCAATCTCATCGAGGAAGAGGGTGCCCCCATGCGCCACCTCCACTAGCCCCATCTTTGCACGGTCCGCCCCCGTGAACGCGCCCTTCTCATAGCCGAAGAGCTCGCTTTCAAGAAGGTTCTCCGGAATCGAGGCACAGTTGATCGCCACGAAGGGCGCCTGGGAGCGTGCGGACTGCCGATGGATGGCGCGTGCCACCAACTCCTTGCCCGTTCCGCTTTCGCCGCGGATGAGCACAGCGGCGTCCGTGGGAGCCACCTTCGCGATGAGCTCGCGCAGCTCGTGCATAGGGGCGCTTTCGCCCACGAGCTCAGCGGCTTCGTAAGCGCGAGCCAGCGTCCGCGTGAGGGCTTCGTTGTGAGCGCGCAACTGCACGCGCTCCGCAGCACGCGCCACCGTCAGGAGAAGCTCGTCAAGCTGGAATGGCTTGGTGATGTAATCGTAAGCCCCTGCGCGCATCGCCTCGATGACACTTTGGACCGAGCCGTAGGCCGTCATGAGAATCACATTCGTGGAAGGGCTCACTTGCTTGACCGTCCGGAGCAGTTGCATGCCATCCACCTCGGGCATGCGCATATCCGACACAACGATGTCCGGCGGATCCGTGCGGATTCTCTCCAGAGCGGCTGCAGGCTTGGAAAACGTTTCCACTTCGTAACCTTCCTGCGTGAGAACCTTCCTCAAGATCGTGCACATCCCCTCTTCGTCGTCCACGACGAAGACGCGGACATTTGCGGGATGATCTGTCACAGCGACGTGCTCTGCCATTTCACGATTCTCATTCTTGCCAAACCCTGCTCACGTCAAGCCCTGCTTGCGCGCGGCCATGTTCTCGAGCGCTCTGGCAACGCCGCCCCGGCGAGACCCGATGCCCTCGCCCTATTCGGGAAAACTCTGATGAACCATGGGCACAAAACGCACGGGGCCAAGGTTGCGGTGAACGAACCGCCCCGGTTCGACGTGCGTAATTTGATAAAGCATTTGGTCCTCCACGCCCACCGGCACGACCATGATGCCGCCCACCCGCAGTTGATCGAGAAGCGCTTGCGGCACGCGCTCGGGCGCCGCAGTGACAATGATCTTATCGAAGGGGGCTTTCTCGGGAAGTCCTTTCCAACCGTCGCGGACGAGGACGTGGACGTTTGTTAGCCCCAGGGCAGCGAGTCTCCGCGCTGCGCTTTGAGCCAGCTCTGGCACAACCTCCAACGACCAGACCTCATCGACAATCTGGGCGAGAATGGCTGTCTGGTAACCAGTGCCGCAGCCGATTTCCAGGACACGATCGCCTGGAGCTGGGCACAGCGCCTCGGTCATGACGGCCACAATGTACGGTTGGGAGATCGTCTGGCCATGCCCCACAGGCAGGGGACCATCCGCATAGGCTTGAGCAATGAGTTCAGGCGGGACAAAGAGAGCGCGATCCACCCGCCGCATGGCCTCAATGACTGCCGGCTCGCGAACGCCCCGCGCCACGATTTGGGTGTCGATCATCTCATCGTTGGTCAGCGCGTTGTAGCGGTCATCCCACGTCATCGGGTTTCACTGTTACTTTCAGTCTGAAATTTGGCTACTGAAAAAAGATTCTCGCGCGGCAACCGCGAAGAAGAACTCCGAGCAGCTTGTCGCGCACGAGTGCGCCGGCCGGACTTAGTATTCGATGCCGCGACGCGCTGGCACGCCCTGGTAGAAATAATGCTTCACGAGCTGGACCTCGGACACGAGGTCGGCTCGCTCGATGAGCTCCGGAAAAGCGCCGCGCCCCGTCAGCACAAGGTCGCACGAGCGGTGGGCGTCGTAGACGTCGACGAGTTCCATCAGCTCGCGAGGCGCAAGGAGTTGTGTGCTGACGCACGTGATGGCTTCATCGCACACGACAAGGAAGTAGCGCCCGCCGGCCACAAGTTCTTTCGCTTTTTCCAGCGCAGCGCGCGCTTGTTCAAAGTCGCCCGGCTCGTTGGCAAAGCGGAAGCGGCCATCGGGCATCATGCGCTCGAGACCAAAGAAAAAAAGTTCGATTTGTGGAATCGTTCGAAGGATGGCGCGCTCGTGGTAATGCTCGTTGCGTCCCTCATACCCTTTGTCGAATTGCACGATAGCCACTCGCTCGCCGGCCCCGGCTGCCCGAATGGCAAGTCCTAAAGCCGCAGTCGTCTTGCCTTTGCCGTTACCTGTGTAAACGTGCAAATATCCCATGAAGTTCTCCCTCGTTTGGCTGGCATGAGCGTCCGGTGATCCGAGGCCTCGCTTTGCCAAGTTTGCCAGGCGAAACCCAAACAGCAGGAAAGTGCTGCGCCCACCATTCGCCCCGCTGCAGGCTGGCATCGACAGAAGCATATCCCGAAACCTAGAGAGCAATTCGGCCCCATTGTTCGCTGCGGAAGCCGGACCAGAGAATAATACAGCGCACGAGCCAATCGACGATAGTTCCTAAAACAACGCCGTAAATGCCAAGACCAAGGGGGAATGCCAAAACGTACGTGGCCACGATCCGCACCATCATGTTGCCTAAAAATGAGGCCACCATGGGCGAGCGCGTATCTCCCGCCCCACGCAAGCCACCGCTCAGAGTCATAGCAATGGCCAGAAGCGGTTGCTCAACGGCAGCCACAAGCAGGAGCGCATAGGCAAGCTCGACGACGTCGGCCTCGCGACAGAAAAAATTCAGAAGAGGCCGACCCAAAACAACAAGGCCGAGAGCCACACCAGACATGACCGCCACAGCAAGAGCGGTTGTGTGGCGGAAGGCGCGGCGAGCCAGTACCACATCGCGCCGCCCCAGAGCTTGCCCCACGAGAGTCGCTGCAGCGATGCCAAATCCCACTCCTGCCATAAACGAGAGCGACTCGAGGCGAGTTGCCAAAGCATGGGCGGCCAACGGCAGCGTCCCCAAACGAGTGACAAAAGAAAAGAAGACGAGGAAGCCGATGCTGATCATGACCTCTTCGAGCAGCGACGGCAACGAAACCTTGATGATTGAGCGAGCGGTGGGCGGGTCGAAGCGGAAGTGTCTCCACCGGAGGCGCGGGCCAGTGCGCGCCATTACAAGATAGGCGCAAACGCTCAGGGCGGCGAGGGTCATCACAAGGGCAGTCGAGATCCCGCTTCCCAAGAGACGCAGTTCGGGAAAACCAAAGTTTCCGTAAATAAGAAGATAATTGAACAAGATATTGGCCATATTCATGCCGAGAGCGATCCACATGGGAGTGCGCGTGTCGCCCAGCGCGCGCATGGCGGCCGCCCCAACGAAGAAAACCATGCGGGGGATGCTCGCGAGAAGGACGACTTGCATGTAGGGGATCGCGGTGGCGAGCGCCTCGGGCGGCGTGCGAATGCCCGCTAAAAGCTGGGACGTGAGGACGACGCCAGCCAACGTGAGCACCCCACCGACTCCTGCAGCCAGGAGCAGAGAGTGGGCGCAAGCAATCGCTGCTCCCTCCCTCGACCCCTCGCCCCAGCGCCGCGCCACCAGCGCTGTCGTTCCACGCTCAATGCAGCCAAAAGTCATGTGTAGGCGCCAGAGAAGCATTCCTGCGGCCGCCCCCGCCGCGATCGGCACGCTGCCGTAGTAAGCGACCATGAGAGTGTCCACCATGAGCAGGAGAGTCTGAAGGAGGTTCTCGGCAACGGCCGGACCAGCTAGCAGGAAGGTAATGCGGGTGAGAGAGCCGCCGTGGCGCGAGAAGACGTCGATTCCTTCGCACGCCGTCGCGGGAGCGAGGCGGGCTGGGGGCATTGATCCATCTGCGGTGAGATCGCTGCTCTTACCAACGGACGCCTCGTCATGGCTTTGCGCTTGAATCGGAACCATTCTTGTCGAATACCAACTAACGTGACAAAGCCAACGCAACAAAGTCGTTCAACGAATTATCGCAATATCATTGACGAAATTGCGGAGTATCTTGCTCCGGACCTTGCCGAGGTCAACGACCATCTCGCCCGTATCCTCGACAGCGATACGGAACTTGTGCGCGAGGTGGGTCACTACGTCCTTTCGACGCGGGGCAAACGTCTGCGCCCCATCCTGGCGATTCTTGCGGCCAAAGTCTTTCGCTACGTGGGCGAAGACCACACAAAAGTGGCAACAGCCCTGGAGCTCGTGCACAGCGCCACACTGCTCCATGACGACGTCATCGATAAAGCCCCTTTGCGGCGCGGTAAACCCACCGTCAACGCCCGGTGGGGCGAGGACGTCGCTATCCTCATTGCCGACTATCTTTTCTCCCACGCCTTCAACCTGGCGCTGCAGACATCAATGAGCCCGAAAGTCCTCAGTCTTATTTGCCAAGTCACCGCACGCATGTGCGAGGGAGAGATGTTTCAAATTGAGAAGCGCGACGCGCTTCTGACGCGCGATGACTATCTCCGTATCGTGCGCGGCAAGACGGCTTATCTTTTCAGTGCGTGCACCGCTTTGGGAAGTCTCCTCGCCAACGCTCCCGAGCAGCAGGTCATGTTGCTTTCGAGCTACGGCCTCAATTTTGGGATCGCATTTCAGATTATCGACGACACTCTCGACCTCGTGGCTAGTGATAACGAGATCGGAAAGCCGCAGTGGGCCGACATCCGCAACGGAAAACAAACGCTGCCCATCATTTACACGTTTGAGCAAGCCAATGAGAAAGATCGCCACGAGCTTCTCGAGCACTGGAATAACGGCCGCGATCCCGAGCACATTGTCCCGTTCATCGAGAAATATGGCGGAATTGAGTACGCGCTTGCCGAAGCGCGCCACTACGCTGGGGTTGCGCGCGAGCAGCTGGCAGATTTTCCGCCGTCACCAGCCCTCACCTTTTTAGCCAACCTCGCCGACTACGTTGCGAGCCGCCGTAGCTAGCATTGGCGCACTGGGATTAGCGATTCTGCGGAATGGGAAGCTTACGCGGCGGATTGGGGTTGGTGATCACGACATAGCGTGCATACGCATCCGCAATTTTATTGTACAGATCATAGCTGGTCGGGGCGCCAAGCGAGGGATCGAGGCGCAACGCCTGCTGCCAAGCAAAGATCGCACGCTGGAGATATTTGGCAGCTTCAAGCTTGGGCGAGAACACTCGCCGCGTGCGGTCCAAATTAGCACTCGTATAGGCTGCGATATAGGCCAAGGCTTGATTGTAGTAGTCATCACCTCGCATCGCCAGCGCCACCGCTTGCTTGCGCAGGTCCTGCTCGCGGCGCTGGGCCTCCACTTGGGCCTTGGCGATGATTTCATCGGCTTGCTTCACAAGGTCGGGGAAAAAGGAATAGTTCTGCTGTAGTTCCTGCGCTTTGACTCGTGCCAACTGATATTGCCCCTCCGTCAGGAAGTCCGACGCATCCTTGAGATCGGACTCGGCGAATCGACGCAAACCCTCTATGGCCGTTTTGTTCGAGGGGTCCATGAGCAGTACGTTGCGATATTCCTCTTTAGCAACGTCCGTGAGGCCGTTCTCCTCCGCGAATTTGGCGAGCTGCGCCCGCTGCTCAGCATTATTTGGATTCACTTGCGAGCGCCGGAGCATGTATTCGTAGCGCACGAGCGGCGTCAGCGGCTGGTTTGGTGAATACTGGAGGTAGAGTTTATACGCTTCTATCGCCTTTTGGTAGTCGCCTTTTTCGGCGTATTGGCGATGCAACTGATCAAACATGATCCCGATGCGCTGGCGAATTGTTTCGTTCTGGAATTTGCGATCTTGATCATACTTGAGGTAAATGGGTAGAGCTTCCTCATAGCGCTTGAGCTTGAACAGAGCATCAGCGACTTTGAGCTCATCCTCAGGCCGCGTGCTGTTCTTGTACTGTTGAATGACCTCTTCGAGTTTGTTGGGGTCGCCCTCCCACACTTTGAGAAGTGCCCGGCGGATTTCGTCGTTCTGGGGATCGAGCCGCAACGCCACCTGCAATTTCTCCTGAGCCCCGGGGGTGTCCTGGTGGTCGAGACGCGATTTTCCCCACAGGTAATAGACTCGCGCAAAGGCACGGCGATAGGCCTCGATGCGCGGTGAATTTTCTCCGGGATCGGCCGCCTTCAGGAGCTTGTTTGCCTCTTCAAATTTGCCCTGTTCGGCGAGTGCCACGGCTTGGGCCATCATCTCGTCGATCTTCTGGGACTGTTCGCGCTGCTTGCTGGCCTGCAACTGTTGATAGGCGGCTTCCACCTTCGCTAGGCCGGCTGTGACCGTGGTATTCTGCGGATCCGCTTCCACGGCTTTTTGGTAAAACTCGTACGCTTTGGCGATCTCATTGCGGTTGAAGTACTGCTCCGCGATGTGTGCGTAGCTTTCAGCAAGTGATTCACGGCGGATTTCACTGATTTTCTCGCGTGGGATGGCAAGCTCCCCCGCAGCGGTGCGGATCGTGAGAGTCTTGTCCCCCTGAACGTCCTTGACGATGAGCCCCTCTTGCGTTCGCCCATCCGTGAGCACGATCACGTCAGCCATGGCGGCACCGCTAAGCGCCAAGAGCACTGAAAACGTCCAACCCCAAATTTTCATTGTTGCACCATCGTCGTGTTTTTCGCCACACAATCGAGCTGTTCGCCCTGATTGCTTCAGAGGCTATTGAAAGAGACTTTGTGGCGAACGTGCAAGCCCAGATGCACACATCCCTCGGAAAAATAGAGAGCTCCGCCTTACCGTGTCTTTTGGCAACGGGGGTGTTCGTTTTCGCCCTCACGGCCTCTGTGTTTTTAGCCGTGCGCTTTGGCGGTATGCTGGGATTGGCCGCCATTGTCGGCGTGGCCACACTCTCTCTTGTCGTCGCAGTCCATCCTTTTATCTTTTTTGTTCCCTATTTTGTAGCGCTGTTTTTCGCGGACACACGGCTGCCGGGACTCCCCGTGAGTGCGAATCAGATGATCGCACTCCTTTTCGCCGCGTCCTGGATCGGTTATTTTTTGCGCGGCCGCTGCCAGTGGCTGCACTCGCGCGTCCTGCCGTGGTTGACGTTGATGACGCTCTACTTTACTGTGAGCGCGCTGACCGGCGAAAGCCCGCCCCACGGGCAGATCCTGGCCCGCTACGTTGTGATTTACTACGCCATCGCCGTGATGCTCGCCATGTGTTTGCGCTCTGACCGCGCCATCCTCGCTTATGCCTGGATCATTGTGGCCATCACCTTTCTCATGGCCGTGGGCGGCCTTGTCGAAGCTTTGCAGCGCGGGACCTTCACCGCCTTTGGCGGCAAGATCACGGATGCGGTGCGAGTGAAAGGGGCAGCTTCCACGGCAAATGTGTACGGCTGGAATCTTGTCTTCGCCTTTCCATTCGCGTTTTTCATTTTTACGCAGGCACGTGCAAAATTTTGGCGACTTGTGGCCCTCGGAATGGGTCTCTTCATCCTCTTTGTCGCCCTTCTGACGCTAAGCCGCCAAACCGTCGTTCTCGTAGGTCTCCAGCTAGTGCTATGCGCCCGCCTCTTCCACTATGCCGGTCGCCGTCGCATGCTGGTGGTCATCGCCATTTTCCTGGCACTGGGCGGAGCCCTTGCCGCGCCAGCTATTATCGCGCGCTTTCTGAGCGTCACGCAGCTTTCGCGTGATTACTCCTACCTTGAGCGGCGCGACAGTGCGATCATTTGCCTCGAAGTCATCAAAGCGCGCCCCATCTTTGGTGTTGGTCTCGGCTCCTACACGGCCGTGTGGCGCAACTATCTTCCGCCGGACTACCGAACGTTTTTCGCGCAGTATATCGAGGCGTCGCGTCCGCGCGTGCCGGACGAAGGCTATCTCCAGATCACGGCCGAAGGCGGATTTGTGGGGCTTGCGATCTTTCTCGTGTTTGTAGGCGTGGTCTTCATCCACACTCTGCGCGTGCGACGTGAGGCCATCGTGAGGAACGACTCTTTTGCGAACAATCTGTCGACGCTGGTGCTCGCCCTCATGGTCCACTTTCTGGCAACGACTTTTTTGGATGACACATTCCTTTACGTCCGCGTCTGGCTGATCTACCCGCTTGCGCTCCTCATGGATCGCCGGATGATTTGGGACGATGCCGGCGAGGTTGTGGCTGGTGACCCTCGCGAGGCCAGGCAAGAGGACACCTCGTCGCCATGATCCGGGTGGCACTTGTCTCTCACCTATCTGAGATATCGGGAGCGGGCGTGGCTCTCGTGAGAATCGCTCGTTCACTCAACCGCGATCGTTTTGCGCCTGAGCTCATCCTCCCGGGAAAAGGCCCCCTTTACGACTTTGCGCAAAAAGCCGGCGTCGCTGTCACTGTCATGGAGAATCCGGAGGAAAGCCTCGCGGCGGCGACAGTGGGACGCAAGATCGTGCTCGCTTTCAAGCGCCTCGCTTACCTCAAGAATCTCGTCCGCCACCTGCGCGAGAGGCAATTCGATGTCGTTTACATCAACACCACGATCACCGTCGTCGCTGGCTTGGCGGCTTGGTTGGCGCGCAAACCGATCGTTTGGCACGTCCGAGAGCTCCTCGTTCATCCGACGCGCGCCACCCGCCTCAAGATGGCCGTGATTGAGCGGCTAGCCGATGCCATCTTCTTTGCCTCGGAAGCGAGCATGCGCGCTTTTCCAGCTGCGCGCGTTCCCATCCGACGCATTATTCGCAACGTCGTCGAGGTGGACAAGTTTCTCGACGTACAGCCCGCGCCCGCTCTGGCAGCCGAGCTTGGCGTGCGGCCTGGCGAGATGGTGATCATGTCCAATGGAGTCTTTCCGCGCAAGGCACCAGACCTTTTCCTGCGCGCAGCAGCAATCGTCGCCCAGAGGACAAATCTCCCGCTGCGTTGGCTGTTGGTCGGCCCCGCTCTTGAGGAGCACATGACATATTACGAGGAGATGAAGAAGCTCGCGCACGAGCTAGGGCTCGGCGACAGAGTCACCTTCACGGGACTGCGCACAGACATGCCGGCCATCCTGGCTCTGACGGACGTCTTCGTTTCCCCCTCACGCAATGAGGCCCAGCCGAATATCATCAACGAAGCCATGGTGGCTGGGGTGCCGGTGGTGACCACGGACGTCGGGGATTGCCGAAAAATGCTGCGCGACGGCGAGTGGGGCGAAGTGGTGCCTCCTGAGGCCCCCGAAGCCATCGCCGAGGCAATTCTGCGAATCCTTGCGAACCCCGAACGAGCTCGCGAACGGGCTCGCCAGGCCCAAGCGGCCCTTGTGCGTGAGTTCACATCGCCTGAATTCTGGCGCCCCGTCGAAGAAGTCCTGGAACACCTTGCTCGCAAGGACTAAAGGGAAGTGCAGGATGGTACGAGTAGCCAGGAGGCGAGTCTTTGCCGAGGCCTAATCCGTAGACCAGACGATATGAAAGAGAAGACAAGCGTGAGCGACGAATGCCTTCGGTGGCGCAAGAGGATCGCAGGGGCGATCCCCTTGGGGGTCGTGGTCCTACTCGGGGCCTTGCTTGTCTGTGGCGCCAGCGCCCAGACAACGGAGCCAGCCGTTCAAGTCACCACGGCCACCCTTCGGGAAAAGCCTCTCTTTTTCGAGGTCGAAGTGAAAGACCGGCGCACCACGCTGCCCACGACATCGATGATTGCGGACGATTCGTCCGCGACCTTGGGCACCGTGACGGTAGATATCGGGTCGAGCCCCACACTTCCCCTGGGAGCGGGCACCGTGGCCGTCACGACATCCACGGAAGCTCTCGCCACCGAAAGTGAATCGCTTTCCCTGCCGCTTGAGGTTGACCGCACAACCACGGGGGCCATGTTGCGTCAACTCGCTGAGCTGGAAAAGAAAAACCTCTACGCCGAAGCTTTCCTCCTGGCTTGTCAGCTCGTGCGCGAAAATCCCGGCGCAGAATTTGTTTACGATGCCGCCATCCGGACAGCCATCGTCTTGAGCCACGCCAATCCCCAACAGCTCGAGCCGCAGATTGAGTACTTTTTCCGCGAAGCGATTCGCAACACGGGTCAGCCGGGCCGTTACGTGCTGATGCTCGCCCATTATTACGAGCGCACGGGCAAAGTGGAAAAGTTGCGCAAGCTCCTCGCGGATTACGAAAAAAAGAATACGAAGGACGCAGACTACTGGGTGACGTTGGCGCGCCTTTACGCCATCACGGGCGAAACAAGCCGCGCGCGCACCTTCTTTGAGCAAGCGCTCCAGAAGGCACCCGACGCCTTCCCATTGGTACTCCTGACGGCGCGCACGTACCGCCAACTGGGGCTGGCATCAAAAGCGCGTGAGGTCATGCTCGCCGCCGTGGACCAGAACTATGGCCCCTGGCAGATTCGCTCCCTGCTGCTGGAATTCCTCAAGCTGCCCACCTTCGAGCCCGCGGATGTGTCGCAGATGGTGCGCGCCTCCCTCGCGAATGAAACTCGCTATCAAGTGGCGCGCGACCTCGCTGAGGCGATCACCCAAAGCGCCCTCGAACGGCGCGCCTTTTTCGCCTTCCAACGCTTTCTCGATGACCGCATCACAAGCAAGAAGGCCGCTGACATCGAAATGTGGCTGGCGGCTCTGATGGCTCAGCAAGTGGGCGATGACGACCGCGCTTTTGAGATCCTCATGACTGATCCAGCGAAGGCCACCCCCGTCATTGCTTTTGAGCGCGCCCGCGCCCTTGCCGCACGCGGCCGCCACGACCAGGCGCTTGAGATTCTGGCGATTCTCGTGGCCGAGCAACCCGCGGAAATCCCCTTCCGTCTTGCCTTAGCGCGCGAGCAACTCACGACATCGCGCCCGCTCGAAGCTCTCGACACCCTCTCCGTGATCCGCTTTGAAGAACTGGAGGGAAACGATCGCGAAGAGTTTATCGACGTGGCCATCTCCGCTGCTGTGATGAGCCGCGATCCCCAGAAGCTCATCGATTTGTGGCTCGACCTCATCGACGCAACAACTTTCGCCGAGATGCAGCTCATGGGCGATATCGTGGTGCGCGCCCTGGAACGCGATACCGCGCGCGAAGAGATCGAGCAAGCGGTCGCCCGGGCAGTGCGCCAACCGGAGCAGTGGCCACTGCTTGCCCTCTGGGCACGCCTTTGCGCACGACGCGGCGAGCACCGCGCCGAAATCGAAAGCTACGCGGCCTACCTCGAGCACGCTGCGGATGACACCCAAATGCTGCGCTTTGCGGGCCAACTGGCCATGCAGTACGCGCTGCAGCCGCTGCGCGTGGAGGCGACAGCCGAGAAACCCACGACCGCATCAATCCGCCTCATTGATAACATGTTGGCAGAAAAAGCCGTGGAATTCTACCGGCGCCTCATCGCTTTGCAGCCGATGGTGGCGGACAACTACTCGGCCCTCATGCGCATCTATCAGACGCGCGGAGAGGTCGAGGCAGCCAAGAAAGTCGCCGCAGAGCTGGCGGACCGCGCGCCCGATCAACCCGAAGTGCTCGCCACCGCAGCGTCGATTCTCGATGAAAACGGCTTTCTCACCGAAGCGCTCTATTACTACGAGCGCTCGCTTCACGCCGACCCTTCAAATTTTGCTGTGTGGCTGAAATACGCAGATGCTCTTCTTGCTGCGCGCTCCTACGAGCAAGCCGAGGCCATCTACCGCAAAATTCTCGAAGAGGGCTATAACCGCAAGCCGTACAATCAGCCAGCTCTCCTGGCCAACCTCTACAAGCTGGCGACAGTCACCCAAGAAACCACCCGCCTGGTGGAGTACCTCAGCGAGCTGCGCACGAAGCCCACCCCCGGCAAACCGGAGTTCCTGCTGAGTTCGGCGAAACTTGAGCTGCAGCTCGGAGCCGTGAAGGAAGCGTTGGAGACAGTGCAGCACTTCCAACGCGAATTCACGACGCATCCGCTGCTCGCCGAAAGCTACCTGCTTGAAGGCCAGATTTGGTACACCCAGGGGGATGTCGACAAAGCCATCGCCATTTTCCGCACGGTAGAGCAGCGGTTCCCGCGCTCGCGCACCGCTATCACCGCGGCCTTCAACATCGCGGTGGCGCAGGCGAGCAAAGGGCGCATCGATGAAGCCATTGCCACCTACCGACGCATTGCGCGCGATTATCATTTCGACGATCACGCGTTGGGCGCCCTCTATGAGGCGGCCATTCTGGCCTATCGGGGGCGGGGCGACCTCACCCTCACGCGCGGACTTCTCGAGGAATTTCTCCAAACCGACTGCCAAAATTTTGTCCTACGCCGTCATGCTCGGGCCGCATTGCAGGCTGTTGCTGCGGGGCAAGATCCCTTTGCCTCCTCGCCTGCCAATTCCAATGGGAAGTCGTGAGCCACACCGCGAAAGAATCATCCACAGCTGCGGGGCGGGGCAAGAAGCCGAGCTGGTGCTTGACGGTTGCCGGTTGTGTTGAGAAACCACTCAACAAGCTAAAATGACAAAGCAGACGATATGGCCGAGATGACAATCGCCCAATCACGACGCCGAAGTCGCGAGCCGCTGGAGGTGGAGCTCTGGCGCCATCGGCGCCTACTGGGGCTTTTCGTCCGGCGCGAGCTGCGCAGTCGCTTCGCGGGCTCAGCGCTCGGGCTCTTGTGGTCCGTCATTCAGCCCCTCATCCTGCTCGGTCTCTATATTGTGGTTTTCTCCACGCTTGTCCCCCGCTCGGGGCGCCTGCCTTTTCGCTCCGCGACCGCGGAATACGCACTTTTCCTCTGCCCAGCGCTCATTGCGTGGAACTGGGTGAGCGAGTGTCTCAACAGCGCCGTACATGCCGTGACGTCCAATGCCGCTGTCATTCGAAAAACGGTCTTCCCTGTGGCCATTTTGCCACCGGTGAGTCTCGGCGCCAGCGCCGTCGCTTACGCAGTTGCTATGGCTGCCTTTATCGTTTTTCTTCTCGTCATGGGACACGCCTGGTGGGGACTCTTGGTGTGGCTTCCCTTTCTTGCCGTGCTCCAGGCGGCACTTCTCATCGGCCCCGCTTATCTGCTGGCCACTCTGCAGGTCTTTCTCCGCGACACAGCCCAAGCGCTCTTCGCGGTGCTTCAGGTCATCTTTTGGGCCACGCCGATTGTCTACCCTGCCGAGGTGGTGATGAAGCTCCTGCCAGCGAGCGCGTGGTGGTATCGCCTCAATCCCGCCGCGCGTCTTGTCGATGCCTATCGCCAGGTCTTCATCCTCCACACGGCACCCGACTCCGAGACAGTCATCTATCTCGCTCTGTGGGCGATTTGCAGCTACCACGCCGGCCGCTCGCTTTTCCAACGCGCTCGTGGCCGCATGGCGGATGAGGTGTAGGCCATGACACCGTACGCGATCGAAGTCCGTGGCGTGACGAAGATTTATCGGCTCGATCCTTCACCGTGGAAGCGCCTGCGAAGTTTGTGGGCTGCCGAGACGGGCGGACGCCAGTTCATCGCGCTCGATAACGTCTCGCTTTGCGTTGAAAAGGGGACGGCCCTTGGCGTGCTCGGTCCCAACGGCGCGGGCAAGAGCACGCTCCTGCGCATCCTGGCGGGCGTCATCGAGCCCACCTCGGGAAGCGTGGAGGTGCGCGGCACCGTAGGGGCCATTCTCGAGCTAGGAGCGGGTTTCCATCCGGAGTTTACTGGGCGCGAAAACCTTCTGCTCAACGCTGCCCTGCTCGGTTATCCGCCAGAGCGTACTCAGGAGATCATCGCGCGTGTGGAAGAATTCTGCGAACTGGGGCCGTTCCTCGATCTGCCGGTGCGCACGTATTCCTCCGGCATGTTTGTTCGCCTGGCGTTCAGTGCTGCCATCGCCGTCGAGCCGGACATTCTCCTGGTGGATGAAGCGCTCGCCGTGGGCGACGCGGTCTTTGCCCACAAGTGCCTAGCCCGCGTCCGCGAAATGCGCGCTCGCGGTTGCACCATTGTCTTTGTCACTCACGACACAGCCACGCTCACTCAGGTCTGCGATCGCGCCATCCTCCTGGCTCAAGGCAGCGTCGTCGCCGACGGCGCCCCCAAAGATGTCGTGGATCTCTATCTCATTCGTGTGGCCGAACAGTTGGCGCAAGCGGGCTCCGAGGGACAGCGCAAAATCCATCAGGTGGGCGCCCTCGAAATCGGCGCCCAACAAGAAAAACGCTTTGGCTCATTCGAGGCGGAAATCATCGATTGTCGCGTCGAAAGTGCCGACGGCCGCCCGCTTGAACGTATCGTCACGGGGACCCCTGTGCGTTTGGCCGCCACCGTGCGTTTTCATCGGCGCATCGATAATCCCGTCTTCGGCGTCATGATCCGCAATCGCCACGGCGTAGAAGTCTTCGGCACGAATACCCATCTGCGCGCCATACCCACGGGCGTCTTCGACTCAGGACAACTGGCCCGTGTGGCTTTCGACTTCCCCCTCCATCTCGGTGCGGGCACGTATGCGCTCTCCTTCGCTGTCCACACCGCCGATGGACAGTTTTTTGATTACCGCGTCGACGCCTTGCTGATCGAGGTCGTTGGTCTCCCAGAATCCGTTGGGCTGATTCATTTGCCTGTGGCCGTCAGTGTCGAGCATGCCGACGATGCCTGCACGCCCGTGGTCACGGATCTGGCAGCGCGATTATTCCCCGATGCCCCCCAGCTCGTCGAAATGACAGAGGCGTGCGAACGCTTTCTCGCGGGCGAGTGGCACACGCCTCAGTGCGATGAACATGGCCCCTATCGTTGGGTGGGGCGCGAAGCGCTGGCCTTTGTGGGCAAAGGCGAAGGCAATGAACTCTTCGTGGAATGCCAGACCTTCCTGCCGGGCATCGAACGGCAAGCACTCGCCGTGCGCATCCTTGTCAACGGCGCGGAGGTCGGCTGCGCCAAAATCCGCAATCATGCCCCGCAACACATCCAGTTCCAGATCGCCGACAAACTGCTGCGCCCGGTCAACACGGTTACACTCGTTGCCTCGCAGTGTTGGTCGCCAGCACAGGTCAATCCCGCCAGCGGCGATCATCGCCAGCTGAGCCTGCTTGTGCGGAGGCTCGGATTGCGATGACAGCGAGACATCAGATTGATGTGGTCGTGGCCTCCATGCGTTTTGGCGACGGCGTCACCTACGACGCGCTCCAATGCGCGGCGACGCTTCGACTGGCCGGGCTGGGGGGACGCCTCTGGTGCGATAGGGCGATGAGTGCCCCTGAAGCGCGCCAGTGGGCCGAGGACTACCGTGGCCTCATCGACGCCCGCCCGCGTCCCGATGCTGTCCTCTACTGTTATTCCACGCTCTCCGATATCACATTGTTTTTGCGCCAACATCGCATTCCCATCCTTTTACGCTATCAAAATATCACACCGCCCCACTTCTTTGAGTCTTTCGCCCCGGATCAGGCCCGGCGCCTGAAGCGGGCTCGCGAGGAGCTGGCCACGTTGGCCGAAACGACGGTCGCGGGCATGTGCCCCTCGCGCTTCAATGCGGAAGAACTTGAGGCTCTAGGCATGAAGACTTCGGCGCCGGTGCCCAACTTCTGTCGGCTCTCGGCGCCGCGCTCGACACTGCCGCCCGAGCGACTCGTTCGCCTCCTCTTCGTTGGGCGGCTGGTTCCCAACAAAGCCCAACACGAACTGGTGCGAGTGGCGTCGCTCTTGCGCGAGGAGTTCGGGCGGCCTGTGGAACTCGTGCTCGCCGGCAACTTGGGCGACTGCCCCACATACGCTCAGCTCGTTCGGTCACTAGCTGAGCGCTCGCCTGCCCAGGTGCGCCTCATCGGCGAATTCCCCGAAGGCTACGACATTTTCGAGCACGCCAACCTCTACCTTTCGCTGAGTCGCCACGAGGGTTTTGGCATGCCGCTCGTGGAAGCGATGTCGGCCGGCGTGCCCGTCGTGGCGCGAGCGGCTGGCGCTGTCGTCGAGACGGTGGGCGCGGGCGGCATCGTCTTTGAGGCCGAAACCCCACGGGCGATTGCAGCCCTGGTCGAGGGGATTTGCGCGCAACCCGAGCGGTGGAAGGCTCTGCGTGAGGCAGCTTGCCAGCGCGCGCAAGCCTTTTCCCACGACCGCATTCGCCAACAGTTGCTTGAAGCTCTTGCCAGTTACGGATTTGAGGGAGACCGAAATGTTTCGCTTTCCCAATGACATGACGCCACGCCAGCGGTGGCTCTACGCGGGGATTATCCTGGTGGCCCTGGCCCTGCGCCTGTGGAAGCTGGATTCGATTCCGCCTGGGCTCTGGTACGATGAGGCGCTCTACTGCCTCAATGCCCTCTCGATCGGGCGTGGCTCTTGGCCAATTTTTTTCATGCTCGACGATCATCCCGTCGAGCCTCTCTACGTCTATTCTCTCGCGGCGGCTTTTGCTCTCTTCGGACCAGAAGTGCTGGTGGCGCGCTGCGTCAGTGCCTTGTGGGGAACCGCCGCGGTGGCGCTTTTCTATCCCGTGACGCGGCGCTTTTTTTCGCCCCGCTGGGCGCTTGTGGGGTGCTTCGCCTACGCGGTCATGCGATGGCCGCTTCACTTTAGCCGCACCATTTTCCGCGCGGCCACGCCGCCCGTCTTCATCATGCTCGTTGTTCTCTTCCTTCTCCGGTGGCGAGAGAGACGGCGGCGGAGCGACGCCCTGCTCGCCGGACTCTTCCTTGGGCTGGGACTCTACACGTATATTTCTTTCCGTCTCGTCCCGCTCTTCGTGCTCCTGTGGCTCGCGTGGCTCACGTGGCGCGGCGAGATTGTCTGGCGGCGCGACGGCCGGCAGCTTGCGGTTGGCGCGCTTGTGGCCCTGCTGGTGTTTGCGCCGCTCGGGCTGGACTTCGTTCGTCATCCTCGCCATTTCACCGGCCGCCTCGACGAAGTGAGCATGTTTCACGAGCGAGCCAAGGTGGCAACGCCCGACGGCGGCCACGAAGAGCGACTGGTGCGCAAGCCGCTGGGGGCGATTCTTCTTGGGCTGGCAGCCAACGCGCGCGATGTGGCGCTCGTCTGGTTTGTGCGCGGCGATCACGTTGGGCGCCACAACTTGCCCTATGAGCCGATCTTCGATGGGTTGAGCGGCGCCGTCTTTCTTCTGGGGCTGGCGCGAAGCTTAGCGCGCGCTTCGCGAAAAGAGAAGGACTTTCTCCCGCTGCTGTGGCTCGTTGTCATGTCGGCCACGAGTATCTTTTCCTTCGGCGCACCGAATATCTTGCGCATACAGGGCGCCATCCCTGCCGTCGTGATATTATGGCTCGGTGGGCTCGAACTCATCAATGATGCTCTGCGCCCGCGCGTCGGCCGGCACGTGCGTCTCCTTCTCGTAGGAGCCCTCGTCGCCTGGTTTGCGGCCTATCAGCTCGATAGCTATTTCCGCCGCTTTGCGCAATCGCCTGCTGTGCGCAACGAATTCCTTACGGACATGTTTTACGAGCCAGCACGCAGGGCCCGTGCCGTAAGCCGCGAGGCTCGCGAGGTGTGGGTGTCGCCTGAATTGGCCCGCCACCTCACGTTCCGCTTTGTCACTCACGGCCTCGGCAACATCAAAGAGCTCGCGACCTCAGAATCCCTGCACGCCATCACGCCACCAGCGGCCGTCCTTGTGTCGGCCTACTGGATTCAGGAGCAGCGCCTGAAAAGCGGGCTCGCGGACGATCTCTTGCGCAAGATGGGCGCCCAGTGTCAGAGAGTTTTTCAGGTGCCAACATACGACCCTGAGCGCGCCTCCTGGATGACCTTGCCCTGGGCGTGGCTTTGGTGGGTGCCGGCGCAACCGACTGCAGAGGCGCCGAAGCGGTAGAATGCGAAAGAGAAGCGACGGGCAACGATGATGATTTATCTCGACAACTGTGCCACGACACCGATGGATCCGACCGCAACGCAAGAGCTGGCGCGCGTGGCTGCCGAGTGCTTTGGCAATCCGTCGAGCATTCACGCCATAGGGCGCTGTGCCGCACGCGAGCTCGACAATGCGCGCTCGTTCCTCGCCAGCACCATTGGCGCCCAGCCGCAAGAGATTGTTTTCACTTCGAGTGGCACGGAGGCCAATAACTTCGTTCTGGCGGCCGTCATCCACGCCAGCCTGCGGCGCGGCCAGCGTGTGCACATTGTCACGAGCGCCGTCGAACATGCCAGCGTCCTCAAGCGGCTTGAATACGAGCTCGCTGAGCATCCAGGCCAGGTCGAGGTCACCTACGTAGGCGTCGATAGCGTGGGGCGCGTGCGCATGGACGAGCTTCGACGTGCAATTCGTGAGGAGACGCGCCTCGTCTCTCTTCTTCATTGCAACAATGAAACTGGCACGCTGCAGGACCTCGAGGCCCTCGCTGCATTGCGGCTGGCCCATCCCCATGTGCTGCTCCACCTCGATGTCGTCCAAAGTTACACGAAGATGCCGTTCGACGTGCGCCTTCTGCCCGTTGATTATCTCACAGCCTCAGCGCACAAAGTTTACGGCCCCAAGGGCATGGGATTTGTCTACGTGCGCTCCGGTGCGCCGGCGGAGCCGCTCCTCGTGGGCGGAGCGCAAGAGCGCTTTCGACGCGGGGGCACGGAGAACGTGGCGGCGGCTGCGGCGTTTGCGGCAGCTGTCCGCTCGATTCCCCCCCATCAAGAGCTCACTCAACGCTATGCCCATTTCGAGCGCCTCTTTTTCCAGATCCTTGACGAAGAAGGTGTGCGCTACCGCCTCAACGGCCCGGCCGATCACGCTCGCCGCCTTGCGGGGATCTTCAACCTTTCCTTCTTTGGCGTGCCCAACAAGGAGGACCTTCTTGTGGCGTGCGACTTGGAAGGGCTCATGATTTCAAGTACGTCGGCGTGTCATTCGGGTGTCGTGCGCGATTCTCATGTCCTAGCAGCAATGGGGGTGCCCGAAGCCGAACGGCGCGGCGCCGTGCGCGTTGCTTTCAACAAATTCCACAGGGAAGAGGACGTCGTTAGCGCAGCCCGCATCCTTGCCAGGTGCGCACGTCGCGTGGCGACGGCCTTCGCCTGAGCCTCGCCCCTTATCGAAGGCAATTGCCGACACCGCAGCCGAGCAAGCGCTCAAGGCCCCGCATTCGCTGCTTGCAATTCGTGCGAAGTGGCATTGCAAAACTTGCCACAAGCCCTGGACAACATCACAAAAGCGAAAGGTCACAGCGGCCCGATGCGCGTCATCGTGACATTGCCCACCTACAATGAGGCGGAGAACATTCGCCCCCTCATCGAGGAGCTTCTTGCCCTTGGCGAAGAATTCGAAGTGCTCGTGATCGACGACGACTCGCCCGATCGCACGTGGGAAATCGTGGACCGTCTCTCCAAGACGGAGCGCCGCGTGCATCTCATCCGGCGCATTGGAGAGCGCGGACGTGGCACGGCCGGCCTGGTCGGCTTCCGCTGGGCGCGCGACCACGGCGCGGAGGCCGTCGTGGAGATGGATGCGGATTTCTCGCATCACCCGCGCTTTATCCCCTCGCTCCTGGAACCCATCCGCCAAGGTGAGGCCAACATTGTCATCGGCTCGCGTCTCATCCCTGGCGGCACGGAAAAAGGGCGCTCGCCCGTGCGAACACTCATCACCTTGCTCGCCAACGCTTACATTCGCTTGGTGCTGGGGCTGCCCATTCGCGACTGCACGAGCGGCTTTCGCGTCTTTGATCGACAAGCTCTCGAGAAACTCCCGTGGGAAAAAATGCAGTGCCGCGGCCCTGAAATCGTTCAGGAAGTTCTCCACGAGGCGCGCAAAGCCGGACTGAAAATGGTCGAGCGACCGATCGTCTTTGAGGAACGGCGCGCAGGGCAGTCGACCTTCAACTTCAAAATCATGATAAGAAGTTTACTTTATATGTGGCAATTGCGGATGCGATGAATCGGCTCGAACAATCCTGGCGACGATGGGGGTTCTTGCTCGCTCCGCTGGGTACGGTCTATGGAGCCGCCATGAAGATACGCGCTGCCTCCTACGCCCGGAATTGTC
>FWWL01003724.1_pt1 | contig 27076 bp, 20 predicted proteins | sample 2228331 | NCBI WGS metagenome assembly FWWL01 (sample SAMEA103939775, study PRJEB20133) | metagenome
CCGGCTTCGCGCGCGCGGGCAAAATGTCTGACAAACCGCGTGCCGGGGAAATTGGCTTCATCACCGGCCAGATCGATCCCGACTACCCCTTCACCCATCAGGGCGATTGCCGCTTCCAGCTCGCGCCAGCAGCTCTCTTCACCCATGTGACGAGACATAATACCGATGATCTGCGCCTGCGCCGGATAGCGCGCCATTCCCGCTTTCACGCCACGGCAGACCGCTGCCAGCACCCTGGTTGGGTCGAGGCCATATCGTTCGCCCATAAATGCCGGCGAGCAGCGTAACTCGATATAATCGATTCCCTCGCGGGCGGCATCTTCGACATTCTCTTCAGCGATGCGCGCTACCGCGTCTTCATCGACACAGATCAGCTTGAGCAGCTCAAAGCGGGCGATAAAATCCATCACCGACGCGGCGACACCCTGAATCTGCGCGTAGGGACGCAATTCTTCCACGGTGTCAGCCGGCAGGCGAATGCCGTATGCGCGGGCCAGTTCGAGGATAGTGGTCAGGCGCGCGTTACCGTCAAGATGGCGGTGGAGATCGATCAGGGGCAGATCGGGCGCCACCGGCGCAGCGTCACGGGTCGGGCGTGGTTGCGACAGATGAGCAGCGGTTGTCATAATTCACGCGCAGTCGCAATAATATCGCTTAAAACGCCGGCGGCAGTCACTTCAACCCCGGCGCCCGGTCCGCGCACGACCAGCGGGCGATCGTGGTAGCGGCGGGTAGTAAAGCTGATCAGGTTATCAGGGCCACGCAGACTGGCCAGCGGGTGATCGCCGGGTAGCGTCTGGAGACCGACAGCCACTCCCCGATCAGGGGTGATCTGGGTGCTGTAGCGCAGCGCGTGACCACTGGCCCGCGCGGCGGTGAAACGGGCCATAATCGCAGGTTCAGCTTCCTCAAGGCGCTGGAGGAATTCGGCTACACTCACTGCGCTGAGGTGATCGGGGAAGAGCGGTTCTGCGGTCACAGCGTCGGCGGGCAGGCGCATCCCGCAGGTGCGAGCCAGAATGAGCGCCTTGCGGGCCACATCGGCTCCACTGAGGTCGTCACGGGGATCAGGCTCGGTATAGCCCAGGCGATGAGCCTGCCGCACCGCAGCGGCAAATCCGCTTCCGGCTTCAAGTTCGCTCATGAGAAAACCAAGGGTGCCGCTGAGCGCCGCGTCGATCTGGATCACTTCATCGCCGCTGTCGAGCAACCCCTGCAAGACGCTGAGCACCGGCAAGCCAGCGCCAACCGTCGCTTCGTAGCGGGTGGCGCCGCGCTCAGTCAATGCCGCAAAGAGATCATAACTCTCGCACAACGGGCGTTTGTTCGCCAGCACGATCCGGTGTCCAGCCGAGACAGCCGCAGCCAGTGGCGCAGCATGACCAGCGGCAGCAGTGACATCGACCACGATAGCCAGGCTGGCCGGCAAGAGCTCGAGCCAGTGCCGATCGGTGATCGCTCCCGGCAGGCTGTCGAGATGGCGACCGGCTTCTTTGGCCGCGAGTGCCGCCTGCACCTGCGCATCGGTCAGGGCCGGCTGACCTGCAATCGCGCCGTGACTGTCAACCAGCGCGACATAGCGCAGATCGATGCCATAGCGCCGACGCGCGGCAGGGGCAACTGTCAGTAATTGCCTGACCAGCGCACGGCCAACACCGCCAAGACCGAGCTGGATAATAGGGGTCATATCGCAGGCTCCCTGCACACATGCCAATAGCAGGCGTATTGTACCATACCCGCTATCAGGCGCTGGCAGCGGTAGTTCATCTGACAGCGATCGCCTCGCGCGCGGGCAAGCTCCACGTCACGCCCAGTTGCAGAGCTGGCCCGACGTATTTGACGCTTTTCTCACTCGAACGTACAATGAAGCCTGGAATTAATGACTGATCATATATCTGAGGTTACCCATGCAGTGCAATGTGCAGAGTGGCGAATTGTTGTCAGTTGCCGCAGAACTGGCAGTCTTGCTGTATACCGAAGATGAGGCGCTCCCGGCTGCGGTCGCCGAGTTGGGTGAGGCGGGGGACGCGAGCGGTCGCTGGAAGCAGCAAACGTTGCTCTACCCGCGCGGGGCATTGCCGGCGCGGCGGCTGTTGTTGCTAGGGATGGGGAAGCGTTCCGCTATCACCGCTGACACTGTGCGCCAGGCAGCGGCGCTGGCAATGCAAAAAGCGCAGGAGTTGAAGGTTTCGGCCTATCATCTCGGTTACAACGGCAATCTGCCGCTCGCGCCTGCGCTCTTTGGGCAGGCGTTTGCCGAGGGCAGTCTGCTTGGCGCCTACCGCTACACCCGTTACAAGAGCGACCGTGAAGAAACTGCTGCGCCTGACGTTACCTTGCAGGCCGGATCAGATGCTGACGCGGCCCACACTGGCGCGCAGTTGGGGCAGATCATTGCGCGCGCAACGACATTTGCCCGCGATCTGGCCAACGGCCCGGCCAACGACATCACGCCTGCCTTCCTTGGTCAAACCGCCCTTGAGCTGGGTGAGCGTCTTGGTCTGAAGGTGACCGTGCTCGACAAGCCACAGCTTATCGAGCAGGGATTTGGCGGTATTCTGGCCGTTGGGCAAGGATCAGCCAATGAGCCGCGCTTCATTGTTATGGAGCATGGCACTGCCGGGCAAGGTTCAACCATCTGCCTGGTCGGTAAAGGCATTACCTTCGACACTGGCGGGATCAGCATCAAGCCGGCTGAGAAGATGGACGACATGAAGATGGATATGAGCGGGGCAGCCGCTGTCTTCGGCGCGATGCAGGCGATTGCCGAACTGCAACTGCCGCTGCATGTGGTAGGCATTGTTTGCGCAGCCGAGAATATGCCGAGCGCTACCGCGTATCGTCCCGGTGACATCGTGCGCACCCTGAGCGGAAAGACGATCGAGGTGCTGAATACCGATGCTGAGGGGCGGATCGTGCTGGCTGATGGTCTCTTCTACGCTCAGCGTTATCAGCCGGCGGCGATCATCGATCTGGCGACGCTGACCGGCGCGGTGATGGTTGCGCTTGGCACGCATGCCACCGGCCTGATGACCAACAATCAGGAGCTGGCCAATCAGATTATTGCGGCTGGTGAAGCGACCGCCGAGCGCGTCTGGCAATTGCCGCTCTGGGATGAGTATCGCGACATGGTGAAGAGCGAGATCGCCGATTTGAAGAATTCTGCCGGGCGTTACGCCGGCGCCATTACCGGCGCTGCGTTCCTCGGCGCATTTGTGGGCGATTATCCGTGGGCGCATCTCGACATCGCCGGCACGGCCTGGGTAGAACGGCCCAACCGCGCCTACCAGACGCGCGGCGCAACCGGAGTCGGCGTGCGTCTGCTCGTCGAACTGCTCCGGCGCATGAGCGCGTAGCCGACAGGTATCCGGTGGCAAGAAAGGCTGGGGGCGCAGCCATACTGCGTCCCCTTCGCTATTGATTGTGCCAGGCAAACCACGTCACCCCAGCCTCAGATTGGGGTAACTCAACCGGCGGCTGTTCGCCAATCGGATACCAGCGCAGAGCATTGCCGCGCTCGGTGCGCACCAGCGCCACGATCCCGCTGCCGTCGGGCGCCCACTGAATGATCAGCGGAATATCACTGAACGGTGGGCGCAATGCGCTGTGCGCGCCATCGGGTGATTGCCGCGTCAGCGTGAAGCGAAACCCGTCAGCCTGTCGTTCGACCGCGACAAAGAGCAGATCATCCCCCACGATGAATGGCGCGCGCGCCAGCGCTTCGCCAGCGCTGAGCTTTGTCGGTTGCAGACTCTGCGCATCGATCTGCCACACACCGGGGCCGGTCGGCGGGCCGATCAACATCACGGCTGCATTGCCATCAGCGCGCCAGGTTGCCTCGCCGCAGAGACTCTGCATTCCTTCCGGCAAGACTGGCAGGCGCAGGGCGCGACTGGTTGGGTTGAACAATCCCAACGCGCAATCTTCATAAAAGGTGGCGAACGAAGCGACCAGCAAGATCGTGCCATCCGGATTCCAGCTCACCGGGGCGTAACTACGCACTGCGCGACTCGGGTTGAGCGGATCATCAACCGGATCGTCGGTCAGGATAGGTTCCAGCGCCCCGCCGGTGGCCGGAATCCGATACAGACCGTCGGGCAGATCGCGCGGTTCACGATTGTTCTGGAATCGCAGGTAGATGTAGCGGGCATCGGGTGACCAGCGCACATCGCTCAACTGATGGCCCGCCTCGTCGTATAAGACCTGTCGATTGCTTCCATCCGTCGCAGCGCGCACCAGCCAGTCGCCGGCGGCAGCGCCAACCACGTAGACCAATCCGGCGGTCGGATGGATGTCAACATCACTGATCGGAGGAATCCCTTCCAGTTCAATCCGCTCGCGCGTGATCTGGCGGCGAGTGATGCCATCAGTCTCGATGCGGGCGATCTGACCACGATCAAGCGTGTAGAGCGGCGCGGGCAGCGTTTGCGCGCCGGGCGTGGCGCGCGCGACGGCGGGCGTTGGCGTCGCCAGCGGCGCGGGCGCGGTCGCCCCGCAGGCAATTAGCAACCACGTCAGGAGCAACAGAAAACTACGTTGCAACATGCGATGTTCTCTCAAGCAGCGATAGACAAGCATTACTGTCACCATATCATACTCTTGCCGGATTGCGGTGAGAGTCTATCATGCGATGCAGAATCGCCCCCTTTTTGGATCAAATCAAATAATAGACGCCTGAAGAAGTATAATGCTATCTGTAAATTCCTGTTCTGAACGAGTCTAGCAAACGTATGTCGTCGCTTCGCCGTATCCGCTCGCTCTGGCCGACAGGTCAACAGCTCAGTCAGCTCTTCAGCGATGAGCGTCAGCGAGTTGTAATCCTGCTCTTGCCCGTGTTGAACATCCTCACGCTGCTGTCGGCGTTGTTCGCCCTTGCCACGCCTCTGCTGTACGCGGCGCCGACACTGCCGTTAATTGCGGCAGTGATTATGACCGTGGTCTTCGCCAGCGGCGCCTGGCTGATCGAACGGGGCGCTCCTCATCTTGCCGCTGGCATGGTCTGCGTGGCGCTCTGGCTGGTGGTTACCCTGATTGCGCTGTTTAGCGGCGGGGTGCGTAGTTCAGCGGTCTTGCATTATGTGATCATTGTCTTGCTGGCGGCAATTAGTTTTGGTCGGCGCGGAATCCTGCTGGCCGCGCTGGCCGGCAGTGCCTCCTTAATGATCATGCTTGGTCTGGAAGCAATCGGTCGTCTGCCGCCGCCCTCAGACATGCTGGCGACATCAACAGCGTATGCGGTGATGATCCTGGCCATTCTGGTCTTGGCCGGGATCATTCTGCTCATTGTTGATCTCCAACTGACCGCGGCCATCGATGCGACGACCCGTGAAATTGCCGAGCGAACCCGCGCCGAGCAACGTCTGCGCGATGCGTTGCTGGCCGCGCGCGCTGGCGCCTGGGAATGGGATGCAACGGCGCGCGCTGTCTACTGGTCGCCAGAGAACTATCCGCTGCTGGGACTGGATCCGGCGACCGATACGCTGACCTTCCGGCGCTGGCGCGATCTGGTGCATCCTGAGGATCGGGCGGTGGTGCGGGCTGCGGTTGAGCGTTCGATTCATCAGCATGCTGATTTTGAAGTGGAGTTTCGCGTGCTCTTTCCCGATGGCGCAATACGCTGGCTGCGCGGCACCGGTCAACCAATCGTGGGGGCTGACGGAGCGTTACGGGGGATGTACGGCTTGCAGATCGATATTACGGCACGGAAGTTGGCCGAGATCGAACTGCGGCGCAGCGAGCTGTACTATCGCAGCCTGGTGGAAGATTTGCCAGCGATGGTGTGTCGCTTTCGCGCTGATGGCACACTCACCTTTGTCAATGATCTCTACTGTCAGATGTTCGAGCGCTCGCGGGATGAATTGATCGGTTTTAATTTCTATGAACTGATTCCACCCGAACAACGACCGCAGGTGGCAGCGGGTATTGCCCGGCTCAGCCCGGCGCAACCCACGATGGTACACGAACACGAAGTCTTGCGCCCCGATGGCTCGATCGGCTGGCAGCGCTGGGTCAATCGCCTGCTGCTGGACGCAAATGGCGAACCGATTGAGTATCAAGCGCTGGGGATTGACATTACCGAGCGCAAGAGGGCCGAAATTGAACGCGAGCAACTGATTGCCGAACTGGAAGCGCGCAATGCCGAGCTAGAACAATTTACCTATACCGTTTCCCACGACCTGAAGAGTCCACTGATTACGATCAAGGGTTTTGCCGGTTACATCGAGCGAGATCTGGCCGCAGGCAAACTCGATCGAATTCCGCACGATCTGGAACGGATAACCGCTGCTGCCGATCGCATGCGCCAGTTGCTTGAAGATCTGCTCAATCTGTCGCGGGCCGGACGCCAGCTTAACCCGCCGGAATCGGTCTCGCTCAGTCTGCTGATTAGCGAAGCCGCAGCCAGCGTTAGCGGACGACTGGCCGAGCGTCGCGTCTATCTCCATCTTCCGCCAAATCTACCCATAGTGCGAGTTGATCGCAATCGCATGCGAGAAGTGTTTCAAAATCTGATCGACAATGCAGCGAAGTTTATGGGTGATCAGCCGGCGCCGCAGATCTGGATCGAAGCGCGACCGGCTGACGATCCCGGTCTGATACTGGTCAGCGTGCGCGATAATGGGATCGGGATTGAACCGCGTCATCAGCAGCGAATCTTTGGTCTGTTCGAGCGTTTGAATCACCAGATTGAAGGCACGGGGATCGGCCTGGCCCTTGCGCGCCGGATCGTTGAAGCGCATGGTGGTAAGATATGGGTTGAGTCGGAAGGATACGGCAAAGGTTCAACGTTTTATCTGACCATCCCGGCGGGGTAGTGACGGTGGCGATTCTACGGCAGCGGGCAGGCAGGCACCATTATTAAGGATAGACATCCATGCCAGACCAAACATCTCCACTGACCATTCTCCTGGTAGAAGACAATCCCGATCACACTGAACTGATCATGCGCACGCTGGCGGATCACGCGATCCCCAATCAGATCGTTCACGTTGCTGATGGCGAGGCCGCGCTTGACTATCTCTTCCGTCGCGCGCAGTATGCCGATCCAGCAACCAGCCCTCAACCTGACATCGTGTTGCTTGATCTGCAATTGCCTCGGATCAGCGGATTAGAGGTATTGCAGGAGGTCAAAAGCAGCGTGTTGACCCGTCATATTCCGGTCGTGGTTGTCACTACGTCACGTGATGCGCGCGATCTGCGCCGCGCGTATCAGCATTACGCCAATAGTTACCTGGTCAAACCGGTCGATTTTCTCCAGTTTACGCAGATGCTCAACGATGTTGGCTCGTACTGGTTGGGATGGAACACGTCACTCAATGAAGATCGATCGGCGCCGATGGGATGAGTCGGATCGCTGGCTGCAACGGCAACTGCATTGAACAGGTGGTGGAGGGTGGCAACGATCAAGGTATTGCTGGTTGAAGATGAGATTGACCATATCGAACTGGCGCGCCGATCGTGTGACCAGAGCGAGATCGCCCTCACCACTGTTCCATCGCTGGCCGACGCCCGCCGGGCGCTGGACGGGGAGTCATTCGATCTGATTGTCGCTGATCTGCTGTTGCCAGACGGAACCGGCGACGAATTGCTATTGCTGGCAAGTGATGGTTTGCCCTTGCCGGTCGTGTTAATGACAGGGCACGGCGATGAGCAGGCGGCGGTGGCGGCGTTGAAGGCTGGCGCGCTGGATTATGTGGTCAAAACGCCAGCCAGTATAGCTGAGCTGCCGCGGATCGTTGAACGCGCATTGCGTGAACGACGGTTGCTGGTTGAACGTCACCAGGCCGAGCAAGCGTTAGCGCAGCGCGAACGACTCTTTCGCGCCATGATCGAGCGGAGCAGCGATGCAATTGCGATTGTCGATCAGGCTGGTCGCATCCGCTATACCAGCCCATCGACGGGACGCCTGACGGGTTATCATCTTGAGGGTTTTCTGGCGCGGCCCGTCGATGCGTTTACCTTGATCCATCCCCACGATCGCGAGCGAGTGCGTCATCAGTTGCTCAGTCTCATCCATCGCCCTGGCGCAATGGAAACGGCAGAGTTTCGTTACCGCCATGGTGATGGCTCGTGGCGCTGGCTTGAGGCAACCGGATCAAACTGGCTTGACGATTCGGCCATTCAGGGGGTCATCGTCAATTATCGTGACATCACCGAGCGTAAACATGTCGAGTTGCGCTTGCAGCATCGCATTCTGCACGATCCGCTGACCGGTTTGCCGAACCGGTTACTCTTGAGCGACCGCTTGTTACAGGCGATCCGACGGAGCCAGCGCAATCCCGATTATCATTTTGCTGTGCTCTTCCTCGATCTCGATCACTTCAAGTTTGTCAATGACAGCTTTGGGCACCCGGTAGGCGATCGGTTGTTGATTACGATCGCTTCGCGATTGCAACACTGTCTACGCTCGGTTGATACCTGCGCCCGACATGGGGGTGATGAGTTTGTCGTGTTGCTCGATGATATCGATAAAGAGACCGATGCCATTCAGATAGCCGGGCGCGTTCTGCAGCAGGTGCGTCAGCCGATCGAGTGTGAAGGCCATGTGCTGCACATCTCGGCCAGCGTGGGGATTGTCTTCAACGCAACCGAGTATCGCGATCCTGTCGAGATATTGCGCGATGCTGATATTGCCATGTATCAGGCCAAAGCGGGCGGAAAGTCACGGTACACGGTGTTTCATCCGGGGATGCGTGAGGCGGCCCAGGCTCGGCTGAAGCTGGAAATGGAACTGCGGCAGGCAATTGAGCGGCGCGAGTTTAAGGTGTTTTACCAGCCGATCATCGCTATGGCATCTGGCCGGTTGATGGGCTTCGAGGCGCTGGTGCGCTGGCAACATCCTGAGCGAGGGATTCTGTCGCCAGCGGCATTTCTGGCTATTGCTGAAGAGTCTGGCTTGAGCGAGGCGATTGGCTGGCAGGTGCTCGAACAGGTCTGTCAGCAACTGGTGGAATGGCGTCAGACATTGCCGAATACCGATCGTCTTTCGGTGAGCGTCAATTTGTCGGCGCGACAGTTTATGCTGTCCGACCTTTACCCGCGCATCATCGCCTTGCTTACCCAATATCAGCTTCCGCCATATTGTTTGAAGCTGGAAATTACTGAAAATGCCCTGATGGAGCAGAGTCGCATTGCCTCAGAGGTGCTGACCCGCCTGCGCGAATCCGGGATTCAGATTGTGATTGATGATTTTGGGGTTGGTTATTCGTCGTTGAGCTATCTGGTGCAATTGCCGATTGACATGATCAAGATTGATCGCAATTTCATTTTGCAACTCGATCAAACTGAACACTCACAGGCAGTAGTAAATACCATTGTTAATTTAGCCATGAGTCTTAATCTAGAGGTGGTGGCGGAGGGTCTTGAGACGCCCAGCCACCTTGAGCGCATGCGTCTGGTAGGGTGCCACTATGGGCAGGGGTATCTGATCGGCCATCCATTACCGGCCTCCGATGTGACCAGGTGGCTGGCTTCGCGCTGAGCTTGCTCGCTGGTAACGCTGTTGCGCCGCAACAGCGTTACGATTCTGGATTCGTCAGTTATGAGTTGATTGTCACCAGCGGAATATATATCTGTTGCGGTGAGGGTGCTGGCGCAACGGTTGGTATAGGCGAAGCCGTAGCCGTGACGGTTGGGTTGGGCGTGGCCGTGGCGGTCGGGCTGGCGGTAGCCGTGGCGGTCGGGCTGGGCGTGGCCGTGGCGGTCGGGCTGGGCGTGGCCGTGGCGGTCGGGCTGGGCGTGGCCGTAGCGGTCGGGCTGGCGGTAGCCGTGGCGGTCGGGCTGGCGGTAGCCGTGGCGGTCGGGCTGGCGGTAGCCGTGGCGGTCGGGCTGGCGGTCGGAGTCGACGGAGTTATACTTGCGCCATCGATCACCAGCGCAAAAGGTTGCGGTCCTTGCGGCACATTTGCGCCACTGACCTGAATAGTCCATACGCCAGCCATTGCGCTTTGAATGTAGACGTTTTCCACGTTGTTAAGGGTATCAGCGCTTCCTCCGCTGACGCTCCAGCCGCCGCTAAAGACATTACCCCGGTAGATCTCGCCATTTGGCGCTGTGACCGTAAGGTTGAGATTGTTGACCAGGTTGATTGCCGCGGTCTCGGTTGAGGGGTAGTCGGTCCACACTAACGTGATCTTTAACGGTGTGCCGCCCGTGGTAGTAACGGTATAGACAGTATTGCTGCCGGTTGTCAGACCCGGTGTGACATCGTGCCAGAGCGCGCTCCCATCGGTGGCATTCGCCAGATCAATCCGCCCCCATCCCTCGTGAATGTTGGGAATGGGAAAGGCATTGTCTGGCAGCCCGTCGTTGTTCTCATCGAGCAGATCAACGGCGGTATTGATTAGACTGGCTTTGACCAGAGCGGCGCTGGCGGCGTGACTGTAGCGTTTCTGATAAAAATCCCTGACCACTGCTGCTGCGCCAGCCGCAATCGGATTGGCCATACTGGTGCCGCCCAGGTATTTGTAATAGGCGTTGAGTGGCAGGCCCCAGCCGTCGTACTGGAATGCGTTGTTGCGCGGATTAGGATTGGCGTCGTAGCCTCGCTGGTAGAGATCGGCATAGGTCGAGAGAATCCATGTCCCCGGCGCAACAACGTCGGGCTTGATGCGGCCATCGTTCGTCGGACCGCGCGAAGAGAACGGCGCCATTTGGTTAGCATTACCGGTGACCGGGTTCATGCCATCGAGGGCGTCACAGGTGACGCCCAACTGATCATCAGGGTAGGCAAGGGTGCGGTCACATTGATAGTTCCCTTGCCGATCATTTTGACTGGCGCCGACCGAAATGACATTCTTGGCGGTGGCTGGCGCGCCAATCGAACCGCTATCGATGATGCCATCGCCGTCGCGGTCAGCCCCAGCATTCCCTGCCGAGAACGTGATGGTTAGATCACGATGGTTCCAGACAAATAGATCGGTCGTAGCGCTGCTGATCGTGTAGACGCCGTCAACATTTGCTCCCCACGAGTTAGCGTGAATGCGAGCGCCATTGTTGTAAGCCTGCTGGAAGAGGTCGCTCAGATTGTTCAGGCCCGTCAGATAGTAGCCGTCTGACAGGTTAAGCAACATCTTGCATAACAATGACGTCTCCACATAGTTTTCGGTCGCCTGAAAGATCAGACGCGCCGCCGGAGCCACGCCGCGCCCTTCGCCGCTGGGGCCGCCGCGACTGAGAACAGAACCGGCCACGTGGGTGCCATGCCCGCTGTCAACATCGACTGCGCCGTCGTCGTAGATGGTTTCAAAGCAGATGTCGGCCTCGCCGGGAAAGTTTTGCATTGCCACAATGGCGCTGGAGGGCAGGTCGCGGTGCGCGGTGGCGGGCGTTCCGCCGCCCAGGCCGGTATCAGCGACTGCCACGATCTGGGTCGAGCCGTCGTATCCGTTGCTGTGAGCAATCGGAGCGCCGATAATCCCGCTACCGTACTCATTGTGCGTCTGGTAAAGCTGAAATGGTTCGATCCAGGCAATATCGCTGGCCTGCCGGGCCAGCGCGCGCGCCTGCGCGCCGGTTGCGCTAAGTAACAGGCGTTCGGGATTGCTCTGGAGAACGATGATGCCCATCGCTTCGGCAACCTGCCTGATCATGCTGCTATTGCCGCCGCGCTCGATCCGAACGAGCAGAAGCTGCGCCGCCTCGGTGATGTCTGGGCTAAGCGTGTATGCCGGATGAAACGGGCCAACCCACGTCACCATGGCGAGCGCGCGCACCTGGCTGGCGGTCGTTGCATTCATGCGCACCTTGAAAGCGTAATCAGGAATGTAGTCGAGAATGTCAACCCCAAGACGGCGAAGCCGATCTTGCCACTCCTGCTCGATCGGGCCAATCAGTTGCACAAGGTAGTAGCCGGGTGTGTCATCGTCGGTTGCGATCTGGCTCAAGTCGCGTGGAATAGCCGGCGTTTCGCCATTGGCAGGCGTAAAAGTGGCAATCCGGAGACGAATCGGCGCCTGTGGCGCTGGTGATGACTGAATCCGTGCAGTTGCGGTGACACTGAACAGTGGGATGAGCGCAAGATAGATCAGTGCCGCCAGCCAGCGCTTGTAACGCATCTTTCCCCCCTCTCCATTTGCGCGCAAGCTGTATGGCGGCGATTGCGATCGCCTGAAAAAGGCAGATCCCAAAAAGTGCGCAGTTCTAGCATACTCATCGCCGCTTCTAGTGTCAATGATCTGATCAGTATGAAGCGCATGCCGGGAAGATGACTGCATCGGTCACATTTCCCCGCGCTGATGCTATTCGTTGTATACTCAAAGATAGCCGGCGCGAACGATGATCGGTCGCCGGTGATAGGGTAAGGCGGCATGCAGGTACACGAATTTATCAGCCAGTCGTCGATGCGCGAGTTGTTTCCCTTCCAGATCGGTGAAATATCGCTCTCTGCCGGCGTGATGCGGTTTGTTGATGAGGGCGAGGGTGCGCCGGTCGTCTTGCTCCATGGCAATCCAACCTGGTCGTTCTTCTACCGGCGTCTGATTGCAGCGTTGCGCGATCAGCGGCGGGTCATCGCGCCCGATCATCTCGGTTGCGGTCTATCCGACAAGCCGCAGCGCGTTCACTATTGTCTTGCCACGCACATTGCCAATCTTGAACATCTGCTCGATCATCTCAAGCTGGGGCCGATTGATCTGGTTGTGCATGATTGGGGCGGCGCGATTGGCATGGGATGGGCGGTGCGCCATCCTGATCTGGTGCGGCGAATCGTGATCTTGAATTCGGCGGCATTTCTCTCGCCCCACATTCCGCTGCGCATCGCCGCCGGCAAACTTCCCGGCCTGGGAGCCTGGGCCATCCAGCAGATGAATGCCTTTGCGCTGGCTGCTACCTGGATGGCTGTCGTTCGTCCACTCGCGCCAGAGGTGCGAGCTGGCTATCTCTGGCCGTACCAGACCCCGGCCAGCCGGATTGCGATCGCTCGTTTCGTGCAGGATATTCCGCTCCATCCCGGCCATCCGACCTGGCCGCTGATCGATGCGATCGATCGCGAGCTGGCGTTGTTGCGGGCTAAACCGGTGCGGATTGTCTGGGGCGGACGCGATTGGTGCTTCGATGATCGATTTCTGGCCGGCTGGATGGCGCGCTTTCCCAATGCGCTGGCGACGCGCCTCGACGATGCCGGGCATTATGTGCTGGAAGATGCCCCTGACGCCGTCATTGCGCAACTGGCGCGCTGGCTGTTGCAAGAGGAAGGAGGAGAGTCATGACGACCAAACCGGTTGCGCCGCCGCGCGCTGAGCTGCGTCCGGTTGTGATTCATCTGCACGGCGACGAGATTGTTGATCCATTCGCCTGGCTGGAGAATCGCGACGATCCAGCGGTAATCGCCTATCTTGAGACCGAAAATGCCTACGCCGAATCGGTCATGGCGCCCGCTGAAGCGCTGCGTCAGCGACTCTACACGGAGATGCGCGGGCGGATCAAAGAGGACGATCGCACCGTGCCGACCCCGCGCGGGCGCTATCGCTACTATGCGCGCAGCGAAGCCGGCGCCGAATATCCGTTGATGTGTCGCACTGTGGGCGATGATGGCCCCGAAGAGGTGTTGCTTGATCTGAATGCGCTGGCGGTCGGACGGGCTTTTTGTCGGCTTGGCCCGTATGAACCGTCACCGGATCAGCAACGACTGGCCTACGGCCTTGATACGACCGGCGCGATCATCTATACGCTGTACATTAAGGATCTGACGACCGGCGAATTGATCGATGCGCCGATCGAACAGGTTGATGAGGCGCAATGGGCCGATGATCAGACGCTCTTCTACACAGTGTACGATCATGCGCATCGTCCGTATCGGCTCTATCGCCACACGCTGGGCGCATCGCCCGCTGATGATACGCTGGTGTACGAGGAGACCGATGAGCGGTTTAGCCTGAGTCTGCGGCGCGCGCGCTCAGGAGACTATCTGTTTCTGACCTGCTACAGCCATGGGGGCACCGAAGTGCGTTATCTTCCCACTGCCACTCCACTGGCTGAATGGCAGGTCATTTACCCCCGCCGGCCTAAGATTGACTATTTCGTCGATCATCACGGCGAGCAGTTTCTTATCATGACGAATGATGGAGCGGAGAACTTCCGGCTGCTCAGCGCGCCCATTACCGATCTGACAGCAACGCGCGAGATATTGCCGGGGCGCGCTGATGTCTTAATCGATCAGATCGATTGCTTTGCCGATTACCTGGTCGTTTCTGAGCGGCGCGCTGGCCTGCGCCAGATCCGGATCAGCGCGCCCGATGGCAGCAACCCGCGCTATGTCACGTTTCCTGAGCCGGTCTATACCTGCTCGGTAGGGCAGAACGACGAGTTTGCGACCAGCCGCCTGCGTCTGCACTATAGCTCGCTGGTCACGCCAGCATCGGTGGTCGAATACGACATGGCGCAGGGTGTCTGGCAGGTGCTCAAACAGGAAGAGATTCCATCAGGCTACGATCCGGCAGCCTACGTCAGCGAGCGATTAACCGCAACTGCTCCCGATGGCGCGCAGGTGCCGATTTCGATCGTCTACCGGCGCGATCGACCGCGCAACGGCGGGCCATGCTTGTTGGTCGGCTATGGCGCGTATGGCTTCAGCTACGATCCCGTCTTCGACAGCAAGCGGCTGAGTCTGCTCGATCGCGGCTTCGCGGTCGCGATCGCGCACGCGCGTGGCGGTCAGGAGCTGGGCCGGCAGTGGTATGAGCAAGGCCGCATGCTGCACAAACCCAACACCTTTAGCGACTTTATCGCCTGCGCAGAATATCTGATCGCGGAAGGTTACACGTCGCCGCCGCAGCTCGCGATCAGCGGTCGCAGCGCTGGCGGGCTGCTGATGGGAGCGGTGGTGACGATGCGCCCGGATCTGTTTCAGGCAGTGGTGGCCGGCGTGCCGTTTACGAACGTGATTATCGCGATGCTCAAGGCCGACCTGCCGCTAACGGTTACCGAGTGGGAGCAGTGGGGCAATCCGGTAAACGAGGCGGAATACCGGGTGATGCGCTCGTATGATCCGTATCTCAACCTGAAGCCGGGAGCCTATCCGCACATCCTGGTCACTGCCGGTCTGTATGATTTGCAGGTGCCGTACTGGGATCCGGCCAAGTGGGTAGCCAAATTGCGCACCGTCAAGACCAACGACACGATGCTGCTCTTGCGAGTGAATCTGCAGGCCGGTCACAGCGGGAATTCAGGCCGATTCGCCAGGTTAGAGGAATTTGCATGGGAATACGCCTTCATTCTGACCGCGTTGGGGATAGAGTCCTGACCAGTCTGCCCGGCGCCAATGTCGCACGCTATCTGCCGTGGATGGCTCAGTCCCGGCCTGAACAGACCGCAGTGGTGATGGGGGTTGGGCGCGATCGGGCCGGACGAGTGATCTATCGCCGCCAGAGTTTTGCCGGCCTGCACTCAGCTAGCGACCGGCTGGCGTGGGGGTTGACCGCCTACGGCCTGCAGCGCGGGATGCGGGTGTTGCTGATGGCGCCTGCCGGCATGCCGCTGATCACGCTGACCTTTGCTCTGCTCAAGGCCGGTTGTGTGCCAATCTTGATCGATCCGGCAATGGGACGGCGTAACCTGGCCCAGTGCATCGCCGAAGCGGCGCCGGAAGCGCTGATCGGGGTGCCGCGCGCGCATCTCTTGCGGGTGATTGCGCCACGCGCCTGCTCCACCATTCGCAAAGCGGTCGTAGTCGGGCCGGCCTTGCCCGGCGCTGTGGCGCTGCGCGAGCTGGATGTGCCAATCAGCGCGCCGTTTCAACTCGCTGCTGTTGAGTCAGATGATCCGGCTGCGATCGTCTTTACCAGCGGCAGCACCGGCACACCGAAAGGAGTGCTCTACACCCACGGCATGTTCGAGGCGCAGATCCAGACGCTGCGCGCGGTGTTTGGCATCGAGCCGGGCGAAATCGAGATGCCAGCCTTCCCGCTGTTTGCGCTCTTCAACGTTGCCCTCGGCGTTACCTCTGCGATCCCGCCGATCGATCCCACGCGACCCGCTCAGTGCGATCCGGCGGCGGTCGTCGAGTTTATCCGTGATCTGGGCGTGACCTCGACGTTCGGTTCGCCAGCAATCTGGGAGCGAGTAACCAGCTTCTGTGAGGCGCATCAGATTCAGTTGCCTTCGCTCCGCCGCGTGTTAATGGCTGGCGCGCCGGTGCCGGCCCATCTGCACGAGCGGCTGCACCGCATCCTGACTCCGCCGGCTGATAGCTACACGCCGTATGGCGCCACTGAAGCGCTGCCGGTCACCTCGATCAGCGGTCGCGAGGTGCTGGCGGCGCGCGCCGAGTTTCCGTCGCCGCTGGCCGGCACCTGCGTTGGCAGGCCTGTGACGGGTGTGCAGGTGGCAATCATTCCGATCAGCGACGAACCGATCGCTGTCTGGGATGCGACGAACTGTCTACCGGTCGGAGTGGTAGGTGAAATCTGCGTGAGCGGCCCAGCCGTAACGCGAATGTATGTTGGGCGCCCAGAGGCGACTGCGCTGGCTAAGATTGCCGATGGCGAACGGATCTGGCATCGCATGGGCGATCTCGGCTACTTCGACGAGCGCGGGCGGCTCTGGTTTTATGGCCGCAAGAGCCAGCGGGTAACGACAGCGCGCGGTCCGCTCTTCACTGAGCCGGTCGAGCTGCTCTTCAACCAGCACCCGGCAGTGGCCCGGTCGGCGCTGGTTGGAATCGGCCCGGCAGGCGCGCAAATGCCGGTAGTCGTGGTCGAATTGCGCCCTGATGCTCGCATGCAGCGCGCGCAACTGATCGCTGAGTTGCGTCGGCTGGCCGCTACGACGGAGATGACTGCTGTGATTCAAGAGTTTCTGATCCATCCGTCGTTTCCGGTCGATATTCGGCACAATGCCAAGATTTTTCGTGAGCAACTGGCTGTCTGGGCTGCCCGGCGGCTGGGCGCGACGGCTTGACGGCGAGGCAGGGATGATAGCGCTGGTAACCGGCGGCAACGGTTTTGTTGGCCGCTACATTGTCGAGCAATTGCTGGCTCGTGGCGATCATGTGCGCGTGGTTGGGCGGGGTGATTATCCCGACCTGCGGGCGCTGGGCGTTGAGACATTTCGCGTCGATCTGTCGGCCCCCGAGTCGGCGCCGGAGCTGGCCCGCGCGATGCGGGGCGTGACGACCGTCTTTCACGTGGCGGCCAAGGCCGGCCTGTGGGGGCGCTACGACGATTTCTACCGGGCCAATGTCAGCGCAACGCAGCGCGTGGTGAAGGCGGCCATTCGCGCCGGCGTGCCTAAGCTCGTCTACACCTCGACGCCCTCGGTGGCGATTGGGATGGACGATCTGTGCGGAGCCGATGAACAGACGCCCTATCCAACGCGCTACCTTGCGCCCTATCCGCAAACCAAAGCGATTGCCGAACGCTACGTGCTGGCGCAGACAGCCATCGCCACCGTTGCGCTCCGTCCGCATCTGATCTGGGGGCCGCGCGATCCGCACATCTTGCCGCGCCTGATTGCCCGCGCGCGCCGACGCGCGCTCTTTCAGATCGGCGATGGCACGAATCTGGTCGATGTCTGTTATGTGGAAAATGTCGCCACTGCGCATCTGCTCGCCGCCGATGCGCTGGGGGCGCGATCGGCTCTGCGCGGCAAGGCGTATTTCATCGGCCAGGAACGACCGGTCAATCTCTGGCAGTTTATCGGCGAGATTCTGGCCTGTGCCGGCTGTCCGCCAGTGCGCGGGTGGGTGTCGGCGCGCGCTGCCTATCGCCTGGCAACCGCGCTGGAGTTGCTCTACTCGACGCTGCGGCTGCCGGGAGAGCCACCCCTGACCCGCCTGATGGTGCATGAACTGAGCCATTCGCACTGGTTCAGCCATGCCGCTGCCGAACGCGATTTTGGTTATGCTCCACGGATAAGTATCGAAGAGGGACTGCGGCGCACATTTGCCTCAGCGCGCGACGACAAGCAATAAGGGAGGACTGGGTGCTGTTCAGGCATGTCATGATCGAAGCGGTCAGTTATGTGCTGGCCCCTCACCGAATTACATCAGACTGGATCGAAGATCAGATTGCCGAAACGATGGAGCGGCTGCGGTTCCCGCGCGGCAAACTCGAAGCGCTCTCCGGTATCCGCGAGCGGCGATTTTGGGATGAGGGAATGTTGCCGAGCGCAGTGGCAACGATGGCTGCTGAGCGCTTGCTAGACACAGTCGCAATTGATCGCGATCGGATCGGCCTGCTGATCAATACCTCGGTCTGTCAAGACTACCTTGAGCCATCGACGGCCTGTTTCGTGCATCGCAATCTCGGTCTTTCGGCGCGGGCGATCAACCACGATGTGCGCAATGCATGCTTGGGTTTTCTCAATGGCATGGCCATTGCCGGGATGATGATCGATGCCGGGGTCATTGAGTATGCGCTGATCGTTGATGGTGAAGGCGCTCAGGATGCGGTGATGGCGACGATTCGCCGATTGCGCCGACCGGAAACGACCAAGCAAGATCTGCGTGACAATTTCGCCACGCTCACGCTCGGTTCAGGCGGTGCGGCAATGCTGCTCACCCACGAGCGACTGGCGCGCAGCGGACACCGGCTGAACGGCGTGGTGACGCTGGCAGCGACCGAATACAACCATCTCTGCCTCGGCCAGCCTGACTATATGAAGACTGACGCCGCTGCCCTGATGCATGCCGGTGTCGAGCTGGCGACGGCGACCTGGCGGCTGGCGCAGGAGACGCTGCCGAACTGGAGCGATCGCCAGATCGCACTCTACGCGCCCCATCAGGTCGGAGCGCGCCACATGGCGGCGGTGAGCAAGGCGATCGGCATCACCCCGGCCAAACTCTTTCTCAATTTCCCGCTGCTGGGCAATATCGGGCCTGCCGCGCTGCCCATCTCGCTGGCGCAGGCCGCCGAAGCCGGTCGTCTGCGCGCCGGTGACCACGTTGGGTTGCTGGGCATCGGTTCTGGCCTGAACTGCGCCATGATGAGCGTAACGTGGTGATGATGCCTTGGTGGTCGCCTGGTTTGCCGAGGCATACCTTTCCGCGAGAACAATCCCAAACATGACGGGAGGGGCGGCCCGCCGGGTTGCCCCTTATACTGTTGTTCCAGCGTTAGGCCTGCCATTGGCGAGGCGAACAGCAATCGACACCCTGATCGCCCTCACTGATCGTTTGGGGCGGAGCGGGATTAGCGTGGCCACTCAATACGTGATACCGACTTTAGATAGATGGTCACGTATCGGGCAGCCACATCAACGCTGCCGCGGTGCGCAGGATGCGGCGGGAGCGCTCCGCAGAGCGGGTGCTGGGGCAGCACCTAGCGCGCGCCGAACGTTAGGATGACCGGGATGGCGATGGCCACGCCATCGCCTGCGCGCCCTCACTCCCGCCCCGCTCCCGCTGGGAGAGCGGAGCAGCAGCGGGCGCTGAGGCACGACTCCCGCTGACGCGGGGGATTGCTGCGGGCGCTCCGCGCCCTCGCAATGACATGGATCGGGACGGCGCCACACGCTCCCGACCAGACAGCAGGATGGCACGGGCGCGCGGGAATCGCCGCGCGCTGATCTGAAGATGATTGGGCACCTAACGTTGGTATGAATATCTGTGCGATGGTATTAGCGCGCAGTTGCTCCGCGCTCGTAGCAATCGCCTGCGCAGGTGGATGGGTATTGTAATCAAACTGTAATTTTATTTTCTATGAGAAAATGCAGAAAAAAAGAACAGATATCACAAGGTTAAATAGTACTATGGTCATATATTGCTGAAATAAACGACAATTTTTCGGAGTGTACTATTGGGTGATTGTTTGAATCGATGGTCAAGATGTATCATTATTTCCAGGAAACGGTTATCGAACCGCTTCAAGAATTGCCAAAGGAGGCATGATATGGCATCGATCCTTCGTCCCAAAACCATCATTGCCGCAGTGCTTGCGCTGGCGTTAGCTGCCGCTGCCTATGGCTTCGCAGCAACCAACAGCTTCGGGAGCGCGGTCGTTGTCGCCGGCGACGGTTCGCTGACTATCAGTGGGTATACGGTGGGGAGCCTCACCTACACGTATGATGCTGCCGATCCCACGCTGATCGACAAAGTCTCGTTCACGCTGACCGGCGCTGCGGCGCCTACCACGGTGCTGGTGCAGCTCGATGGCTCAAACTGGGTGACTGCAACCGAGTCTGGCGGCACCTGGACGGCTGATCCATCGCCGAATGTGCCCATTTCGACCCATACCACGCTGCGGATTGTTGCCCACAACTAGCGATGAGCGTGGTTCTGGATGGGCAGGATGGTTCGTCCGTCCTGCCCGTTCAGTGTGATACCGACTTTAGATAGATGGTCACGTATCGGGCAGCCACATCAACGCTGCCGCGGTGCGCAGGATGCGGCGGGAGCGCTCCGCAGAGCGGGTGCTGGGGCAGCACCTAGCGCGCGCCGAACGTTAGGATGACCGGGATGGCGATGGCCACGCCATCGCCTGCGCGCCCTCACTCCCGCCCCGCTCCCGCTGGGAGAGCGGAGCAGCAGCGGGCGCTGAGGCACGACTCCCGCTGACGCGGGGGATTGCTGCGGGCGCTCCGCGCCCTCGCAATGACATGGATCGGGACGGCGCCACACGCTCCTGACCAGACAGCAGGATGGCACGGGCGCGCGGGAATCGCCGCGCGCTGATCTGAAGATGATTGGGCACCTAACGTTGGTATGAGATGGCGAGGAACTACTATGGCTGCGCAACCGGGTCAAGCCAGACAAGCGCTGAGCGCACTCGTCACCCTGATCGGCTTCGTCGCGATCTGGTGGTTGTTTGCGCCCCCTGCACTCGGTGGTGTGGCCCGGTTTGTCATCATCAACGGCAATAGTATGGCGCCGCTCTACCAGCGTGGTGACCTGGTGATTACCCGCGCCGCCGACGACTATGGAATCGGTGATATCGTGACCTATCGTCACCCGGAGATCGGTCTGGTGATTCATCGGATTATCGCCCGTAACGGTGATCGCTGGCAGTTGAAGGGTGACCACAACGATTTTGTTGATCCGTATCAGCCATTGACTGCCGAGATTGAAGGCCGCGCATGGCTGCATCTCCCGCGAGCTGGCGCGGCCCTGACCGGTTTGCGGCAGTACTGGCCATTACTCGCGCTGGGAGTGGCTGGAGGTGTGATAATGGTGGCTCAATCCAGGACACCGCGCCAACGACCGCGATCCCCGCTGTCGCCGTCATTCCAGTGGCTTGATCTCTGGCTCAGCGCGCTTACGTTGAGCGGGTTGGGGGCGCTGATCGGCGCAGCGCTGGCTGTGTATTCCTGGATCCAGCCGGTGAGTCAGGCGGTGATTGAACCGCTTACCTATAACCACGAAGGCCAGTTTACCTATCTGGCCGATGCGCCTGCTGGTCTGTACGATACAGCGCATGCTCAGACCGGCGATCCGATCTATCTCCAGCTTTCGTCTGCGCTGGAGATCAATTTTCACTATCATCTGCGCAACGCAACCATTGCACAGGCAATGGCCGATCTGGCAGTTGACGTCAGTGCCGCTAATGGCTGGCGGCGTCGGCTGGCGCTGACACCCGCGCAATCATTTCAGGATTCTCCGGTCGTGCTCACTGCGCGGATCAGTCTGGCTGAGCTGAGGGCATTGATCAGTCAGCTTGAACAGCAGACTGGCTTGAGCAGTCAGTATTATGTAGTCACCGTGCAGCCGCGTATCAATCTCACCGGTCAGATCGAGGAGACGTCGTTCAACGACACCTTCGCGCCGCAGTTGCTGTTCCGTCTCGATCGATCGCAATTGGTACTGATGTCGTCGTCTGGTCCGCTCGAAGGACTGACGCCGCGCGCCGAAGGCCGGATCGAGCGTCCGCTCGTAAAGCCTGCGCGACTGGCGCTGTTGTTCGTTTCGTTTGACGCGCAGGCCGTTCGTCTCTGGAGTCTGGCCGGGCTGGGCGGGTTCCTGCTGCTGACGGTTGCGCTGGGCTGGCCATTGTGGCAGCGCTGGCAGCGCGATGAAGCGACGCGGATCCATCTGGCGTATGGCAGTTTGCTCGTCGATGGGACGATGCCTCGCCTCGATCGGCCAGTGATCACGGTCGCAACGATGGCTGATCTGGCTCGGCTGGCTCAGCGGACTGGCAGTCTGATCATGCGTGATCTGTCGCGCATCCCGGTGCGCTACGCGCTGGTGGCGAGTGACGCAATCTATCTTTATACGCCTGAGCAGGCGGCAGCAGCGCTCCCGGATGCACAGCCGGATCGGTCTGCGCATGAGCTGTCGCCGTCTGCGGCGGTTGCAGCGATAGTGCCGCCCGCCGACTGGCAGGCCCGCTTTCTTGCTGTGCTGCGGCAGGGTGGCTTAGTCAGCGAAGCCTGTCAGGCGGCCCAGGTTGATCCGCTGACCGTATATCGCGAGCGCGCGGCCAATCCCGAATTTGCCCAGGCCTGGCGCGTGGCCCGTCAGACTGGCTGCGCCCAGATTGCAGGACAATGAGAGGCGGGCAATGAAACGGCTGATCGGTCTGGCATTGATTGGCATCGTGATCGGTTCCAGTGTGATAGCATCCGCTGCGAGCATCACCATTCCTCCGGCCAGCATGGTTGATCTCACCGTGCCGGTCGCTGCCCAGGCGCTGGCTCCTTCAGCCTGCGCTGGAATGGGCCTGACCACTATTATCAGCGGCAGCGGCATCATCACCGGCACAGCAGGCAACGATCTCATCGTGGGCAGCGCCAGCAATGATGTCATCGCCGGCCTCGACGGCGATGATTGCCTCATCGGCGGCGGTGGTAACGATGCGCTCATTGGCGGCGCTGGGAACGATGTCTGCCTTGCCGACAGCGGGAATGTGACAATTGATCTTACCTGCGAGCGCTGACTATCCGTTCTCTTCGCTCGTCCAGGTGCTGGCCACCAGTCGGAAGATGTCCGATTCGGTAATAATGCCTGCCAGTCTATCCCCCTCAACGACCGGCAGACCGCTTACCCGCGCTCGCACCATGATGGCGGCGGCTTTGCCAATTGAGTCGTTTGGCGCGACCGTCAGCGGATTGGGCGTCATCAGCTCCGCCACAGTCTGTCCGGCCAGACTGAAACGATCGGGGTGGCGTCCTTCGCCGTTGGGCGGATTATTCATGACCTGTTCGATGTCGCTGCGGGTGATGATTCCGACCAGTTTTCCGTCTTTATCGACGACTGGCATCCGGCGCACCCCGCGCGCTCGCATCCGCTCGTAGGCGGCCAGCGCCGAAAAATCAGGCGGGACGGTGATCAGCTTGTCGCTCATCCAATCGGCGACACGTTCGGTTTTTGGCATACGCTGCTCCTCGTTGTTCACCATGCTCAGTCTTTTCCTTCATTGTATGCTAGCCAGTACCCATCAACGCGAGCACCACTCCGCCTGCGACAACGCTGGCGACCTGACCGGCAGCGTTCGCGCCCATTGCGTGCATCAAGAGAAAGTTCTCAAAATCTTCTTCATTGGCAATCTTCTGCACCACGCGCGCTGCCATCGGAAAGGCGCTGATGCCGGCAGCGCCGACGATTGGGTTGAAGCGTCCGCGACTGATCAGGTTGAGCAATTTGCCAAACAAGAGACCGGCAGCAATGTCGAGGACAAAGGCGAAGATGCCCAGCAGCAGGATGGCGAGGGTGGCCGGTTGCAGAAAGCGCGTTCCTTCCATCGTTGAGCCGATGGCCAGCCCCAGAAAGAGCGTGACGATGTTCGCCAGTTCGCGCGATGAGGTATTGGTCAGTCGCTCCACCACCTTCGACTCGCGCATCAGGTTGCCGAGCATGAGCATCCCGATCAGCGGAATGGCAAACGGCACCAGCGTTCCCACCACGATCGTGGTCACAATTGGGAAGAGAATGCGAGTGCGCTGGCTGATTGGCCGGTTGACATATTCCATCCGAATTCGGCGCTCTGCGGGTGTGGTGAGCGCGCGGATGACCGGCGGCATAATCACCGGCACCAGCGACATGTAGCTATAGGCAGCCACGGTGATCGGCCCCAGCAATTGCGGCGCCAGCAGACCGGAGACGTAGATCGAGGTTGGCCCGTCAATCGCGCCGATGATCCCGATCGAAGCCGCTTCTTCCCGGCTGAAGCCCAGCGCCAGCGCGGCGAGCAGGGTGCCGAAGATGCCGAACTGACCGGCAGCGCCGACCAGGATCATGCGCGGATTGGAGAGCAGCGGCGTGAAATCGGTCAGCGCGCCGATGCCGATGAAGATGATGAGCGGGAAGAGTTCGTTGCCGACCCCGACATTGTAGAGGGTCGTGAGCATGCCATCCTCGCCGAGCAGTGGCGAGAGCGGCAGGTTGGCCAGCAGCGCGCCTGCCCCAATCGGGAGCAACAACAGCGGCTCATAGTCACGCGCGATCGCCAGATAGAAGAGGATTCCGGCCACGGCGATCATGACCAGCGATTGCCAGGTGACAGCGCTCAACCCTTGCAGTAACCGTAGTGCCAGTTCGCTCATTGTTGCCTCGTCGTGCTGACTGATGACACTGCGCAACCGCTACTCGATGCGGGCCAGCGGTTCACCGTGGGCTACACTCTGTCCGCTTTCGACCAGGATCGCGCTAATTGTGCCGTCGCGCGGCGCGCCAATCGTGTTGTTCATCTTCATGGCTTCCAGGATCATCACGGGCTGGCCGCGCTTGACCGCAGTTCCCGGCGTCACCATAATGTTCAGGATGGTTCCCGGCATCGGAGCGCGAATCAGACCGTCGCTGTCAGGAGCGCCGGTTGGCGTCGACAGGGCAGGTTTAGGCATTGCTGGCGCTGACTCAGGCGCGCGCGGCGCGATGCTCGCCACCTCGCCGCCGGCGGTCATCTGCACCTCAAAATCGCGTCCGTTCAGGCGCACGGCAAAGCGATCGTTGCCTGACTCGGCGATTTCAACCGTGTATGTTGTGCCATTGATCGTCAATTGATACCGGCGCATCGTGTCTCTATCTCCTCCGTTGCCAGCTCTGGTTTTGACGCGCGCGGCCAGCCGTCACCCAGCGGCTGCTCCCAGGCTGATCGTCACTGTTTAGCTGCGCGGGCGCTGCCGCGCGCTGGCGCGCCGCGTTGTGCGCAGTGATAGCGACTGCAATTGCGACGACCTCTTCGTCGCTCAGCGCGGCGGGGTTTGCCGACGCGGTCGGTGCGGCTGGCGACGCTGGCGCGAGGCCTGACGCTGACGGGCGATCAATGTAGGTGAGCAGGTTCAACATCGCCCAGATCAGCGCCAGCATGAAGAAGACCAGCCCCATGCCGATGACCGTCATATTCAGGCCAAACACAAGATCATCCATCGCGACACTCCTCAGACCCGGCTATGACGGATACAATCCGTGCTTGCGCGGCGGATTCTGCTGCACCTTGGTGCGGAGCAGTTCCAGTGCTCCGATCAGGCGCGGGCGCGTTTCCGCCGGTTCGATCACTTCGTCGATCTGGCCGAGATTGGCGGCATGGTATGGATTGAAGAAGCGCCGCCGATATTCGGCGACGAATTGGGCCATGAGCGCTGTCGGATCGCTGGCTGCGCGCAGCTCATCGCGTTGCAGGATGCGCACCGCTCCTTCGGCGCCCATCACAGCGATCTGCGCCGATGGCCAGGCGAAGTTGAGATCGCAGCGCAGTTGTTTGCTCGACATTGCGACATACGCGCCGCCAATGGCCTTGCGCACAACAACCGAGATTTTCGGCACGGTTGCTTCACTATAGGCGTAAATGATTTTGGCGCCGTGACGAATAATGCCGCCGTACTCCTGTTCGATGCCGGGCAGAAAACCGGGCGTATCGACAAAGGTGATCAGCGGTATGTTGAATGCATCACAGATCCGCACGAAACGAGCGATCTTGTCACTGGCATCGATGTCAAGCGCGCCGGCCATCACTGCCGGCTGGTTTGCCACCACACCAACCGCATACCCGTCGAGGCGGGCGAAGCCGACGACCGCATTCTGGGCGAAGAGTGGTTGAATTTCGAGGAAACTGTTGCGGTCAAACACCAGATCGATCAGCGTATGCGCGTCGTAACCGAGCCGTTCATCGGCTGGAACCAGCGCATTCAACGCGCTTTCCTGACGATCAACCGGATCGGTAGCGGCGATTCGTGGCGGGTCTTCGTTGTTGTTCTGCGGCAGAAAACTGAGCAGATGCCTGATCAGCGCAATCACTGCCCGATCATCAGGCGCGGAAAGATGCACCACGCCGCTGCGCATGCTGTGCGCCGTTGCGCCGCCTAGCTCCTGCGCGGTGACATCGCGGCCAGAGACCGCCTTGATCACATCGGGGCCGGTCAGAAACATGTAGCCGGTGGACTCAGCCATGATCACAAAGTCGGTCAGCGCCGGCGAATAGACAGCGCCACCGGCGCATGGGCCGAGAATCGCCGAGATCTGAGGGATCACGCCAGAGGCGAGCACATTGCGCGCGAAAACTTCACCATACGCCGCCAGCGATTGCACCCCCTCCTGAATCCGGGCGCCGCCCGAGTCATTGAGGCCAATCAGCGGGATCCCGCTCTCAAGCGCCAGGTCTTGCAGCCGACAGATTTTGTTGGCCTGCACCGCCGAGAACGATCCGCCCATCACCGTAAAATCTTGCGCGAAGACCGCCACCCGCCGCCCGTCGATCTTCCCGAAACCGGTCACTGTGCCATCGCCGGGAATGCGCTGGTCTTCCGCGACGTTCATGCTGGTGGCCAGCGCGCCAATCTCCTGAAATGAACCGGGGTCGAGCAGCAGATCGAGTCGTTCACGCGCCGTCAGCTTCCCGCGCGCATGTTGTTGGGCGATGCGCTCTGCGCCGCCTCCCTGCCGCGCCTGCGCGCGCAATTTGCGCAGCGTTTCCAGTTGTTCGTCGGGGGTTTCCACTGCCGCACCTCGTTGCCAGACTGAAGCCAATCGCCAGTATATAGGAGCGCAGGCTATCTGTCAGGAAAAGAAACGCTACTTCACGCAAATGTTTGGTGAAGAATGGTTATCTGCTCAACGAGTAATACCGACTTTAGATAGATAATCACGTATTGGGTAGCCACGCAAACCCGGTCACACCCTGGACCACTGCGGGATGCGCGCGCAGATACCGACACCGCTCGACCACGCGCGCTTGCACTGCATCCAAGCTGGAGAAGCATTCATTGGCGACCG
>FWWL01003726.1_pt1 | contig 27074 bp, 25 predicted proteins | sample 2228331 | NCBI WGS metagenome assembly FWWL01 (sample SAMEA103939775, study PRJEB20133) | metagenome
GTGCCATCGGGTGTCCATGTCTGCTCAAACTTATACCACTTCGCATGCCCATCCACGAAGGTGTAGTTTGCCCCGCCGCTATGCCAGCGCATCGCCAGCTCCTGTTCTGGCTCAATGTAATACACGCTGCTACATTCGTTAGGATAGCGCCATGCCCCCGGGTGATAATGGTCCGCACCCGCGCTGAGGTTCTCTCTCATCTCCGCGATGTAAATCACATTCGCGGGCGAGACGATAGAGGCAAGGCTGTTATAGCCCAGACAATCGGGCAAGCCAGTAATATTGGGCAGCATCCAGAAGTTCGTGCCGTAGGAAGTGCGGCGCTTTGTTTGCTGTCCGGGCAGGGGCGCGTCCCAGTTGCGGCTGGGGTCGCTGGGACAGCGGTAGAGCAGTTTCGTGCGCGTGTACGGCTCCAGCGTGAAAAGCCACACCCAGCTCGCGCCCGAACCCGTGTGGCTGTCCAGCGGAAAACGCTCGTCATAGTCCTGCAGATACATCTGCACCGCCATGCCCATCTGGCGCATATTCGAGAGACACATCGTCTGGCGCCCCTTTTCCCGCGCCTGCGCAAACACGGGAAACAGAATTGCCGCCAGAATCGCGATAATGGCGATTACGACCAGCAGTTCTATCAATGTAAACGCTTTGCGCATCATGTTTCACCTCGCTTTGGGGCGCCCCCGTCCCCTGAACAAGGGAACAGGGGCGCATCCACGCACCCGATTCAGAGCGAAATCACCTGATCGGGTGGGTTGTCTGCCAGAGCGCGGTACAGGTCCGGGAAACACCCGACCTGCACGCCCTCCACTGTGCCTGCAGGGTGGCATTCCGCAGGTTGCGTGCGCCCTTCGCCAGAAGTATCACACCAGCGTGGTGAACCCTTCGCCAGATGGCGCTCCAGGGCGCACATGTCGCACATCATCAGCAGAATCCCCTTCTCGCGGGCGATTTTGGCTAACCGCTCCCCAATCGGATGACCCTGCTGTAGCGCATACACATTGTCGTCAAAGAAGAACATCCCGACCACCTCCACCCCGTGCGTTCCAGCCTCAAGCTGGGGCAGAATCATCTGCCCCAGCTTGTAGGACGCGGCACGGGGAGAGATAAAGACATAGGCGACTTTCATGCGATGCGCCTCCGCAAGCGACGGCGAACCCCCAGCACAAGCAGTCCTGCTCCCAGCACGGTCAACGACGCTGGCTCCGGCACGAACTCCAGCGTGTAGACCACCGAGCTGCCCACTGCGTTGCCGTCCCAATCCAGCGCGTTCACCAGCTCGAACTGGAACAGGAGCAGGTTATCGTGGTCGGGCAGGGTCGTGCTGGCGAAGATGACATGCTGGTGTACGGCTTCCGGGTTGCTGGGGTCGTACTCCAGCGTCCACACGCCGGGCGCGCCGACGCCAAAGATGGGGTCTGTTTCACCCTCCACAACCCCGAACAGCCCGTCCGAGATAAACACCTGCCGTATCGTGACGCGGCGCAGCTGCGGGTGAGACATCCCCTCCTCGGTGTAAAAGTCCCAGCCTACATCTACGCCAAAAAGCCCGGGCAACAGCTCCTCGAAGGTCAACTCCAGCTTATACGGCGGCTCGGCGAGCTCGTGCGGTTCAATTACCGCGGCAGAACCGTCGAGAACACCGAGATGAATATCGCCCTCATGGTCGTGGTCATGCTGGGCGAACGAAACGCTCAACAGCGCAGTCAGCGCCATCATCAGTCCGAAAGTCAGCCACTGCTTCCTCATCATTACCTCCTCTTTCAGTGTGCTTTAAGGTTGATAGCCTTCGCCTGTGGCGCCGAAGTTGAACAGCACCACGAGCAAGTCGGCGTCGTCCACTATGCCATCGCCGTTCACATCGGCAGGCGTCTCGCCCGCCTGCCCGAAGACGAACAGCACAGCGAGCAAATCAGCGTCGTCGATCAGGTCGTCGTTGTTCACATCCCCTGTGGTTGTGAACTCCCAGTTGATTTCGTGCGCGCCGCTGAGGGTGAACCCCGCGATTTTGCGCGAGAGGTGCCCCTCCAGCTTCGCCACGATATCGAAAGTGCCCGACCGGGCGAAGCCCACCATGTAGTCGTAAATCGCGTCGGGGTTGGGGGGCAGAGACTGCTGGGCGAGGGTACTCCCGTTCTGGCGTATCGCGACGGTCAACATCCGCCGATACGGGTTCCCCTGATATGCCGAGTTGATATTCACCGCGCCGTAGAGCCGTTGCGGTGAACCAGCGACCATGTAAACACGGTACACCCACTCCATATCGCCGAGTGGGCTACCGTCGCGGGCGCGGGCGTTGATGGCGCGCACATCCCACACATAAACACCAGGCGTATTTGCCGCGAACAGCAGATGATGGTGTGGGGTGCCCAGCGTCGGCAAGTCAAAGTAGTTCGGGCAGCCCGAATCGCAGAAAACGGTGCCAATCCCGGATCGGGTCGCCTGAATACCAGGCGTCTTCCACACCTGCTGCACGCGACAGGACTGCAACTGGGCAAGCCCCGTGTTGGGGTCAAAGTAGAAATCCAGACCGACATCCAGAATGTAGCGCCCCAGCACGGACGACATCTGGCGCACGGGATGAGGCACGGGCTGCACAACCGTTGCCCGCCCCGACTGAGCGCCGAACAGCAGGTCGTTCTCATGCTGGGCAGCGCCCACGAACACACAACTGCCAATAAGAACGATTGCGAACCATCGCATTTTCGGAAACCTCCTGATGTTGCATGTTGACACTCGCGCCTGACGCGCGACAAGACACCGGGAAATGAGAGCGAAGATGCCTGCGAGACTCAGACTCCTGCCCGTGTGAGGGGCATACAATCTCGCAGGGAAGTTTCAGAGGCGATTAGCAGGGCGGGGCACGGGGGATGAGAGGTTTCAGAGGAACAGAAAACAACTCCGCAACGCAATCCGCAACAACCTGTAACGGCTCAGAGAGTGCAGGAAGCGCAAGGGCTTTAAGACTCTGCTGAAGAGGGCTGTCGGGTTGCGCCGGAGCTTTCTGGAGCGTACACACGAAACAGTCGCTCGACGGCTCCAGCGGATGGTGCGTCAGCGGGTGCAACACGAAGCCCGCCAGCCAGGCGAGCATCAGCACCACCAGACTCCACACCGCAAAACGCCGTGCGCGCTGACGCATCGCCTCGATTATACCCCCTCGCACCAGCGCCGCGCGTTTTTGGAGAATTTGGGGGGAATTTTGCCCCCAATTTGCCCTTAAATTCCCCTTAACCCCTTGACAAACGCCCCATGGATGTGGTATAATATCTGCGTCGTTGGGGAAACCCGACGGCGCTCGCCCGAGTGCAGTCAGGATGCCCTGCTGTCGGGAGCCGAGCGGCAGTTCTTCCAGAGCCGTTGCGCCGGCAGCGGCGATGGAGAAAGATGCCAATCGGAGTAATGCGAGTCAGCCTGCGCCCCAGTTAGGCGGCTCGTAAGCGGCAGATAGGAACTGCGTTCAGACAGACCGTTCCCTCAGAAGAGGGGGCAGGAGACCTCAGGATCGGGGGCAACCTCGGTCAAGGCTCCGAAGCTGTACAGCACGGTCTGTACCCGCAGAACCGAAAAGGCGCCCTGAACCAGCACTCGGGCTTTTTCCTTTTCGGGTATCATGAACTCGAAGCCACAGGAGGTGCAACCATGCAAAACACACTCAAGACTGTGCGTGACTTCCGCTCCGATAAGTTCTTTGTAACCTCGCTCTACCTCAGTCTGACCCCTCAGGAACGCGCGACACGCCCCCCAATGTATCAAACGCGACTCAAAACCCTCCAGAACCAGCTCCGCCACTGGCTGGACGACCACCCGATGGACCCCGACGCCCGCGAATCGGTAGAGCAGGACTTCAAGCGCATGATGGATTTTATCGATGAGCCCAAAAACCTGCTGGGCGAGAACTCGCTCCCCGTGCGCGGGATTGCTCTCTTCTCCTGCTCCGCAGAAGGCTTGTTTGAGGCGGTGCGACTGCCCTATGTGGAGCGCAACACCCTCGTGGTGGACAAAACCCCCTACATCCGCCGACTGTTCGCTGTGGAAGCCGATTTTGGGGTCAATCTCGTGGCGGTCTTTGACCATCGCGATGCGCACTTTTATCAGGTGGACATCCACGGCATTCAGGAACTGGAATCGTTCCGCTTCTCTCGCGATAGGGAAGTGTTGCCCCCGGGTGTGTATGGGGTCCGCACCCCGGCAGGCATGCGGGCGTTGCACGGGATGGGCGAGCGCAATGTGCAGATGCTCAAGCAGCATGAGCAGCAGCAACACCTGCGCCATATTGCAGATACCTTGCTTCAGTTGAGGCGTACCCATCCGTTCGATCGCCTGCTGATTGCCGCTCCAGACGACTTAGCCAGCGCGTTTCCAACTTACCTGCACGACTATGTACGCCGTACCTTCGCAGGCACAATCGCGGCGCACGATAAGATGCCTGTCAATCAGCTTTACGAGCGCGTGCTGGACAAAATTCTGGAGCTGGATCGCGAGCAGGAGAAGCGACTCCTGCAAGAGTTTAACGAAAGCATTCCTCATCTGGCGATGTCGGGCATAGACCCCGTGCTGAAGGCGCTGGAGTGGGGCAATGTGCGCGTGCTGCTCTATGACACGGACTACTCGGTGCCCGGTTGTGTGTACTATCCGTCGGGACTGCTCGGCTTATATCCGGAACACGCGCCCGAAGGCACCGAAATGATATGGATGCTGCCCGATATTGTGGACACCGTAGTGGAGCGGGCGCTGGAGCAGGGTGCCCAGATCGAGGCAGTTCACTCCCCCGAAGCGAAGGCGGAGATTCACGGTGTGAGCGCCATCCTGCGCTACCCGATGAGCGTGGGGGAGAGTGCAGAGTAGGACGCCGAATCTCTCTGGGAGGACTCACCCGCACATAGGCGAACAATAAAATAGGGGGTATCACGATGGGGCAATATCGTGTGATGAGCCTTCTGGGATGGTGCCTTCTGCTTATTGCCGCAGGGTGGTGTCAGAATCGCCCTGATGTCCTCTGGATTGCGGGAGGGCACGCAATCGGCGTGAGTCATGTCGCCTTTTCCCCTGATGGGCAGTATATTGCCTCAGTCAGTTCAAGAGATTCCACTCTCAAAGTCTGGCGTGTTGCGGATGGGCAGCTGCTCTACACCTTCCGTGAAGCGGATGGGGCATACGCTGTTGCCTTCTCGCCCGACGGGCGGTTTCTGGCGGTCGGCGTGGCGGGGTCGTCCTTCACACCCCAGACACTCCTGATACGCCGGGCTTCGGATGGCGCACTCGTGCGCACCTTCACGGGGCATCAGGGCTGGACGCAAGCGGTTGCCTTCTCTCCCGATGGACAAGTGCTTATATCGGGCGGAGCCGACGGGCTGGTGCGAGTCTGGAACCTCACCGACGGCACGCAACTTCGCTCCCTCTCTGCGCATCCGACCACGCTAACGGTTGCTTACTCTCCCATGGGAACCCACATCGCCTCTGGCGGCGACGACTCGACAGTGAAAATCTACTCCACCGCCGCATGGAGCCTCCTGCGCACGCTCACAGGGCACACAGGCGCGGTAACAGGCGTCGCCTTCGCACCCAGTGGGCAAATCCTCGCCTCAGGCAGCACCGACGGCACGATTCGGGTGTGGAATGTGTCCAATGGAAGCCTGATCCGCACGATAAGCGCCTCCCTGCCTGTGTATGCGGTTGCTTTCTCACCTGATGGTCAGTACCTTGCGGGCGCGTTAGCCAGTGGTGGGGTCAGCCTCTGGAATGCAAGCAGTGGCGCCCTTGTACGGCAGATTAACGCCCACACAGGAATTGCGTTCAGCCTCGCTTTCTCGGGGGACAGCCTGCGCTTCGTGTCAGGCGGGGAAGACGGCATACGGCTCTGGCGCGTGTCGGACGGGTCTCCCCTGCGCACCTTCACGACTCATACCCATGAAATCCGTGCGGTTGCCCTGTCTTCGGACGGGCAGTATGTGGCTTCGGCGAGTCTGGATCGCACGGTTCGGCTCTGGCGTGCCGCAAATGGTCAGCCTGTACGCGCCTTCAGGGGACATACAGACGGCGTGTTGACCGTTGCGTTCGCTCCGAATGGGCAGCTGCTGGCTTCGGGTGGGCTGGACAGAACCGTGCGGCTCTGGGAAGTCAACAGCGGCGCGCTGGCAGCAACCCTGAGCGGACATACAAATCGCGTGACCTCCGTGCTGTTTATGCCTTCCGGTGACTTTCTCGTTTCCGGGAGCTGGGATGGAACCCTGCGCATGTGGCATGTGCCCTCCCAAAGCCTTGTGAATGCCATCAACCTGAATTTCTGGATTAATGAGATTACCTTGCTGCCCGATGGACAGCATGTGATTGCCGTTGGCAGTGGGCATATAGCGGTTGTGAACCCGCTCACGGGTCATATACTGACATATCAGTATACAGGTGAAGTCAGCTACTGTGTGGCACTCACGCACGCGACACAGCGGATTGCTATCGGGACTTCGGAATTGAGCAGCCTGATAGTCCTGTTACGCCTGAGCGATTTTACCTTCGAGAGCGCCTTATCGGGGCACATCGGGGGGGTTCATACTGTGGCGTCCTACGGGAAGTACCTTGTCTCGGGCGGGGGATCAGATGCGGCGATTCGTTTCTGGCGCGCCGATACCAGTATGGAGCTGGAACTCTACGACACAGAAACGGGCAACGGGATTATGGCAGTCCGTTTCGCTCCCAACGGACGCGCTCTCGCCGTCGGACGCAAGGACGCCACACTGATGTTGATACGCAATCCCTTCTGGCAGCAGGGCGATGCCGATGGAAATGGCTGTGTGGACGATGCCGACTTGCTTATGGTACTGTTTCAGTTCGGCGAGTCTGGGGAAAGCCTACCAGCAGATATGAATGAGGACGGATTGATTGACGACGCAGACCTGTTGAGCGTGCTGTTCCACTTCGGAAACGGGTGCAGCGCATAAAAGGGGACAAGCCCCTCTGCTGAAGCGGAGCAGAGGGGCTGAACGATTTCAGAACCGATAGCCCACCGTCACGGAAAGCCCGCTCGCGCGGTCGTTGTTCGGTCCGAAACGGTCGGTGATGTCGTAGTTCACCTCAACGCTGTAGTACTCGTTGACCCAGTAGGTCAGCCCGATGCGCCCGCCGAACACATTCTCGCTGGGACCCGTGGTGTCCACCACATACAGCCCGGCGCCCAGGCGGATTTGCCACTTGCTGTCAGTGTCGGCGACGGGGCGCTCATACACCTGCGTGAACAGCAGGCTCGTGATGGTGCCCCGCGAGCCACCCGTTTGATGTGTGAACAGGTCTACGCTCAATTCGGTGGCGTCGCTGCTTAACAGGGAAATGCCCGCGGTTTCGTAAGTCAACCCGATGGCGAACCATGTCTTATTGAAGTTCTGCAGGTCCACATCGGACGGGAAAAACGCGCCTGCTCGCGCCCGCAACGCGCCCTCTTCAAACTGGGCGACAGCGGGCACGCTCAGCAGGGCAGTCAGCGCCGAAAGCGCACTCCAGCACATCCATCGTTTCATCATTCGTTTACCTCCATGTGATTTTGGCACAGGGGCGTCGGTTCGCCTTTTCCCACTGTTTTCCTGCCAAATTCGCCCGATTTTCGCCCGTTGGCTGTCCGGTTTTGGCGCGTTTTTGAGTCTAATTGGGGTGGAAGACCTCTGCAAGGGGTGCTTCCACAGGGCGAAATAACGAGATTGTAGGCGGCACTGGGCTTTGATCCTCCTTTCGACAGTGTCGCCCATTTTTTTATTTCAGGCGCGATTTCACCTCCTCCAGTAATCCGGTCATCATGTCCATCGTGAGCAATCCCGTGTAGGTGTTGCGTGCGCTGGGGTGATAGCTCGCTGCCAGAAATTTACCATCCGTCAGCTCGTAAATGGCGCCGTGCTGAAAAGTGGGGCGCGCTTGTGGAGGAAGCAGGTTCTCCATTCGCGCCAGCCGCACACACGCGGAAAACGCAATCTGCCCCAGCGCCAGCATCCCCTGCAGATTCGGCATAAGCCGATAGGTCGCCTTGAGAAAGGGAAAACAGCTCGCCTGCTCTTCGGGGGTCGGCTTGTTGTCGGGCGGGGCGCAGTGAACGGCGGCGGTAATCAGCGCGTCTCGCAGGGTGAGACCATCGTCGCGCGAAACCGAGGTAGGCTGGTTCGCAAACCCTGCTCGATAAAGCGCCTCAAACAGAAAGTTGCCCGATGCATCGCCTGTGAAGATGCGCCCTGTGCGGTTGCCCCCGTGTGCCGCAGGCGCCAGCCCCACAATCAGCAACCGCCCCTGAGGGTCGCCAAAATTGGGCACAGGCTTGCCCCAATAGACCTCCTCGCGAAAGGCGCGACGCTTGCGCTGTGCCACTTCCTCACAGTAGCGGCGCAACCGCTCACAGCGCGTGCAACCCACAATCGCCTCCTGAAGCGCTTCCCAGTCCATCGGCGAAAAGATACCTCACGGAAAACCCCGTAAAATTGCTTGTTTTTCCCGATTGCAGGGCGCCAGACCGCCGCTTTCGAGAGGAAATGTGCTATAATATGGGTGAGGATCAATTGCCCCTGCAGTCTCTGATTTTCGCCCTGTGAAGTAATGCATGCCCCCGCTATGGGGGCTTCGTGTGAGAATACGATTTCTCACACAGGCTGTGGGTGAGTTCTCTCGCCCACTTCCCAATAACGAAGAGGAGGCACATGCAATGAAGCAAACGGTGAAATGGAGCATGCTGGCTTGTGCCGCGGCTTGGATAACGGCAAGCGCATCGGCGCAGACGATTGACGGCACACGCGACGCTATTTACGGTTCACCCATCGTCGTGCAGGACACCCCGACGGGGTTCGGCGATAGCAATCTGGGGCAGGTAGACTACGCCAACGGCTCCGAACTGGACGCCGCCTATGTGTATGTGGACATGACAGGGCAGACCCTCTACCTGTTCCTCGCAGGCAACCTCGAATCGAACTTCAACAAGCTGGAAATCTTCTTTGACACGGTTGCGGGTGGACAGAACCGACTGCGGGGCGATAACTCTAATGTGGACTTCAATGGCTTGAACCGCATGGGCGATGACGGCACCGGCAACGGACTGACCTTCGACTCAGGGTTCGAAGCCGACTACTGGATTGGTATCACGGGCGGCGGCTCGCCTTATGCCCTCTACGCGAACTGGGCTCAGCTGCTGACCGGGGGCGGCGGACCGGGATATTATCTCGGCACGACAAGCGCCGCAAGCGATGGAACCCTAACGGGCGGTACTAACCCCGATGGTATTCGGGTCACTATCAACAACAGCAACACGGGAGGCGTCACCAGCTCTACTGCTGACCCGATTGACGCCGCCGCTGTGACCACAGGCGTGGAGCTCGCCATCCCCTTCTCGGCGATTGGCATTTCGGGCGCGACCGTGATTAAAATCTCCGCCTTCATCAACGGCTCAGGGCACGACTACCTCTCCAACCAGGTGCTGGGAGGTGTGGGCGGACTGGGCAATCTCGGTGAGCCGCGCAATGTGAACTTTGCGAATATTGCGGGCGATCAGTTCTTCACCGTTGTTGTGCCAGAGCCTGCCAGCCTGCTGGCGCTCGGTGCTGGCTTGACCGCCCTCGCTTTGCGCCGACGCCGACGCTAAGCCTTGCTTGCATCACCCTCACCTCCCGCGGCGGTTCCCTGCGTCTCAGGGAACCGCCGTCTATTTGAGGTACACTCATGCGAGCGAAAGGAGCCGCTATGCGAATCTCTCCGTTTTTGCGAGCGAGCCAGTTGGTGATGCTCAGCCTGTTGCTCATCGCAGGCTGGGCGACCGAACTGCGCGTGATGAGCTGGAACATCGGGCGCGCGATTGGCGCGAACAATCCCAACGACGCCCAGCAACCCTATGTCGCCAAAATCTGGAACTATTTCCGTCCCGATGTGATTCTCTTGCACGAAGTCGGGGGCAACACCAGCGGCTGGAACGCGCTTAATCAGGAAAGCGCGCTGGATAATTTTATTCGCGCCAACCTGACCTATCTCGGCGCGAACCCTCAGCGGAATGTGAACTACTATCTGTATGTGAATCGGCTCTCGGATGGGTGGATCAGCTCAGCGATTGTGAGCCGCTACCCCCTTGTTTCCGCGACGGATGTGTCCATCGGCTCGCCCAACCGTGGGCTGACCATCGGGTTTGTGGATGTGCCGGGCACGAACGGCGTGGGCTTTTTCGGGGCGCACTTCAAGGCAGGCGGCTACACCACCGACGCCGAGAAACGCCAGACGAATGCGGAGCAGGCACGCGCCCATGTGAACCGCTGGCGCTACCAGAACCGACGCTCCGCCTATCTCTTTGGGGGCGACCTGAACGAAAACGAAGACCCCGACCTGAACTCGCTCTATGATATTGGCGCACTCTTACCCGACGGGCGCGTCTATAACCCCATCAGCACGGTGCAGTCCGCCCGTTTGCGCGACCATGTGCCCACCGACGGGCTGGGCGGCAAGCGTACCTATAAGATTTCCAGCCGCAACTCCGACCTGGATCAGCGTTTTGATTATCTCTTCACCTCCGCCGATGAGCCGGGGCGCGACAGGATTCGCGTGCTGGAGGCGCGTATCTTCAACACACGGCGCATGAGCGAGCTTCCAGACGGCTTTGAAATTACGGATAGCCAGAACGCCTCCGACCATGCGCCCGTGTTTCTGCGCATCCAGATTGACCGCTGGCACACGCGCCCCGACGGCTCAGGCTACTGGGTTCCCGAACCCAGCAGCTGGCTGATTCTGTTGGGACTGTCGGGGGCGCTGCTCATCAGGCGACGCCGCTGATTTATCAGTCCGCAGTCAAGCCTCGTGAACTCGCAAGTACGCCGTTGGGGTTTCCTGAATCCCCTCCGTGAGGTTCCTTAAAGGGGTAGGTTTTTTTCATGCCTCCCCGAAAGAGCGACGGCTAAAGCCGTTCCTACTAAACAAAGCCAGCCTTCGCTGACTAAATTAGCCGACGCAGGTCGGCTTCGTTTTATAGGAACGGCTTCAGCCGTCAGGGCGGAGGCGTTCCCCAACAGGCTTCAGGAGCGCATAAAACGGTACCCCTCAAAAAAACCACCCTATTGAGAATCTTGCGGAGGGGGGCAATTCACGAACTCTAACCTCCCAGTTGGTATAAAATCCCCCCTCCGAAGGTTCCCAAACTTGCGGAGGGGGGCGACTTGCGGATAATTCCACAGCAGGTTTTTTAGACGCTCGTACCGAAGTTGAACAACACGGTCAGCAGGTCGGCGTCATCCACCGTGCCGTCGCCGTTGGTGTCGCTGGCTTCATCGCTGGAGCCAAAGTTGAACAGCACCTGCAACAGGTCGGCATCGTCAATCTGGCAGTCGCCGTTCACATTGCCCAGCGAGCGCGGTAAGCCCCCTGCGTAAGCTTCCCAGTCCATGTTATAGATGCGCGCGTTGGCAAGAGTGAACTCACTTTGTATGCAGAGCAGATAGCCTCGCACACGCAGGAGGTTGTTTGTATCGCCGCCGTTGTCCGTGATTCGCAGGTGAACACGGTGTGGCATCGTGCCCAGCGGGTCATCCTGACAGGAAATGCGCTCCACAAAGCCCTGCAGCCGACCTTCTAATTCGGTGATAAGAACCTGAACTTGACTTCCCTCCAGACTCACCGTAATGCACTCGTTGGGGAAGTCCGTGCCCGTCCAGCGAATAATCGCTGTGCTACCGTTGTCCTGAACTACCTGAGCGATCAGAGGAATAGTGCGCTGAATGCCCAGATCGGGGATGAGTTCCTCAAGGTTCAGAACCACATCCAGTGCCAGTCCGTCGTTGTTGATGTCCGCAAATTGGAACAGCACCGGGGCGCTTGCGTCCAGCGTTCCGCTCGCGGAGAGGCTCCCTGACACTTCATAGTTTCCTGAAAGGAATCGCCAGGCAAGGAACCCACCGCGTTCCAGCTCGTCCACGACGCTCTGGGCATAAGCTCCACTAAACGCCAGCAACCCGCAAAGCGCAAGTGCGCTCGTCAGTGAACCGTTTCGCATCGTTGTTTACCTCCTTTCCTGCCGTCTTCGGCGTGCAAGAGTATTATACACTAAACCGTCACGCGAGCGTAGTCCAGCGCTCTGGGACACGGGCAATTCCGCTCAGCGGGGATTTTCTCAATCAGCCCGAAAATCACCTTGCGGATGCGCTCGGCGTTCTGATGGAACACATGCATGACTTCTTCCGCCGTCACAGGCGACACTTCGCCCTCGGCGACCAGCCCGCTGTCATAATCCGTAATCAGCGAGATGTTGACCACGCACATCGCCAGCTCACGCGCAAGATACGCCTCAGGGTACTGGGTCATGTTAATCACTTCCCAGCCCATCGAGGTGAACCACTTGCTCTCGGCTTTGGTGGAGAAGCGAGGACCGTTAATCACTACAATCGTGCCTTTTTCGTGAACCGGGATGCCGTGCGCGCGGATTTCTTCAATCGCGAGCTGGCGTAGCACGGGGCAGTAGGGGTCGGCAGGCGAAACATGGTAAACGGTCGGACCCTCATAGAAGGTATCGGCGCGCCCGTGTGTGCGATCCACATACTGGTCAGCGACGACGAAATCGCCCGGTTTGACATGGCGTTGCAGGCTACCCGCGGCGCACGGGCTGATGATGCGCGTGACGCCCAGCTCCTTCATCGCCCACAGGTTCGCGCGGTAGTTGATTTTGTGGGGCGGGATGCTGTGCTTGCGCCCGTGTCGGGGCAGGAAAGCCACCTTGCGCCCTGCAATTTCGCCAATCGCAATCAGGTCGCTGGGGGGACCATAGGGCGTGTCAATCTTCACTTCTTCTACCTTCTCCAGAAAGGAGTAGAATCCCGAACCTCCGAAAACGCCAATCTCAGCATAGGGTTTCATCGATGAGCCTCCTGTTTTGTTGGGTGTATTGGAGTGCCTCTTCGGCAGCTTTTTGCTCCGCCTGTTTTTTGCTGGGACCGCTGCCGCGCCCCACCACGAGGTCTTTGAGGCGCACCTGCACCACGAAAGTGCGCTGATGGGGGCTGCCGTGTTCCTCTACGACCTCATAGACAGGCGTCACGCGCCACCACGCCTGGGTGCGTTCCTGAAGCATGGACTTGTAGTCCTGAATAGGCATCCGCCCCTCATCGAGCGCCTGCAGCTCGGGCTGGAGATGGGTGAGAATATAGTCCTGCGCCGCTTTGTAGCCCTGGTCCAGATAGATGGCGCCGACCACCGCCTCGAAGGTATCGCTCAGGATGGAGGCGCGTTCGCGCCCGCCTGCTTGCTCTTCAGCAGGGCTGAGTTTAATCAGAGGCGGCAGACCAGCGCGTTTCGCCGCCTCACATAGCACGCTGGCGCGCACGAGGCTTGCCCGCGCTTTGGAAAGTTGCCCCTGATCCCAGTCAGGGTGGCGGTGAAACAGGTACTCGGCAATCACCAGCCCGATGACGGCGTCGCCGAGCAGCTCCAAGCGCTCGTTGCTGGCTTGCAGGTCGCCTTCGGTGTAGGAGCGGTGCGTTAAGGCTTGCTCTGCCAGCGTCTTATTGCGAATGGGCAGAGCCGTCTCCGCTTTACGCGACCACCAGAAACGCACGGGTATAAGTATACCTGCTCTGTGAATCCCGCATCCGCCACACCCGTCAGCGGCCGTGTTGCAGGAGCCTCCTCCCCTCAAAACTGCCCCAGCTTGGTCAAAAGGAAACTCGCGTTATACACCAACCGCATCACCACATCGGGAACCCACGCTGCCCACAGACGCCGCTGCATCGCCTCATAACTCAAAATCTGCCAGATAATTCCACCCAAACTCATCAGAAAATCGCCAGGAGCATCCACCGCCCATATCCACCACACAAAGAGGTGAAATGCCGTTGTGAAAGCGAAAGCTAACACAAGCCCTGCTGTATGCCGAAGTGTTCGATAAACCACCCCAATCTCCCACACTGTCCTGCCCACCGAAACTGCCAGCACGGAAATTGCAACCCACAGCCAGAACGGATGGGTGGAATGTTCCAGTGCCATATCCAGCCACGCGCCTGTCGTGCCCTGCAGCTCGTGGGCGAAGAGGGCAAGCATCATCACCGCAACGAGACCCCATCCGACAAAAATCCATCTTTTCACCTGCGGCTTGGCTTCGGATAAGCTCGCCTGAAGGCTCAGGCGCTTGAGAAGAGAGAAGCCAGTACCCAGCAGAACCGCTGCTTCAAGGGCATAGCTCACGACATAGATCAGCGCGCGCTCCCCCAAGTGGGGCGTGAAGGGAGCGCCTGAAATCAGCAGCTCCGAAACAGGGAACGACACCGTGAACGCGAGAAGTAGCACGCCCAGCGCCATTCCACCCCTGCGAGCGAGGTCGTTTTTCACGAACGGCACAGCCCCCAGCAGCGAGAGCGCCAGCAGCAGCGCCACAATTTCTTGTCTGAACATTTGCAAGATACCGAGCAGACCGACACTCTCGTAAAGAAAAGCAACCCCTCTGGAGGCTCCATGCGTTCGCCAGTATATATGGAGTAACCCGGCGGTAACTTTGCTCCGCAGGTCGGGTGGCAAATCTCTGGAGTACAGTGTTTCGAGGATGCGCTGGGCTTCGGCGTACTGGCGTCTTTGCAGGAGCAGCCAGGCTTTATATTCGGCAAGGCGCGTATTCTCCGGGTCTACCTGCAGGGCGCTGTCTACCTTGCGAAGCAAATCGTCCACAAGCGGCGGGTCAGGGTGGTTCATGCGGTTCGTGAGGCGATACGCCATCACATACAGGCTGTGGTGAGGGTCAAAATCAGGGCTTGCGAACGCAAAGTTCGCTGCCATCAGCAGTAAGATAACCAGCAGTGCAGGGCGCAACACCTTTAGTAACCTCCCTACTTTCGGGTGCGCAGGGCTTTCAGCCATCCCCAGAAAGCCCTGCGCAATTGTTCGTGGGTTGTTCTGCATTTCCTACCAGTTGCATCCACAACCTATCGCCCCTACCAGTCATCGGGTTCTATTTCGCTGCTCAGGATTTTCAAAGTTCTCTGCCATATGATTAGGCTCAGCATTAAAGAAAACGCACCTGTAAGAGCTACCCACAACCCGAGGACGGCACCAGTTTGATCGCCACTTAGCCTGTTGACTGCATATAAAATCAGACCAATACCCATCAGTGCTAATCCCACTATTTGAGGAATGCGCCATAAAAGAAACCACCTGTTAGCTTGTTTCCTGCTTCGCAAATAGCAAAAATAGAGACTCAGTAGACTTACCACAAGAAGAAATACCCCAGCTGCAACCATAGCAAGCATCTCGATAACCTCCTCGAGACAAGTACCGTTTGAGAGCTAATCCCCCAAACGGTACTCTTCATCGGAGTAGTTGATAGGGTCATTCTCACAGTACAGATAACCCGCTATCGTTCTTGGTTCGTAAACGCCACCCAACCCCGGGTCTTTTTGCAGGAAGCGTCCGATCGTGGGGTCGTACCAGCGCACGCCGACTTTCCGCAAGCCGCCTGTGTGCGCCTCGTTGCGATAACCCCATGCCCCGTTCCGCGCCCGAGTGTTCGCCATTTCACAAGCCTTGCGCATGTTTCATCATTTTAACAATAGGCTGTATGCCAATAGACCCAACTGGAAACCAATGCCCGCCCAGACGCGCGAAAGAATGCCCGGACTCCTGTATGCACGATGCAGGTCGAGTGCAAATGCAAGAAGCAATATGCTAACAATCAGGGCATACTGCCTTTCTAGTTTATAACCGAGCTGAAAATGTATCCCCATAGCAGTTGCGATACCTACAAAAAACATTATGGGTGCAACCGCATACGCAAATCTGCCCAATTGACGATTTGTAAGCAACACAAAAAGCATTCCCTGCACAACAGCTCCAACCGATAACACAAATAACGCATCCCTGTCTGTACCTACCAGTACCAGCAACAACGGAAACAGGAGAAGCCACACGACTGCCTTTGCCACAAAAATCTGGACGCTGAGCTTCTCGTCTGTCATCGTTATTCCTCCGAGAGGATATTGTAGCATGGAAAGGGGCGTTTTGTCAAAGGGGGGAGAAGGAACACCAGAAAAAATCCCTTGCCCCAGATGGGTGAAGCGGCTTTATTGCGCGGGGAGAAGTAGACAACCTAAAACAAACTTGGCTGGTTCGCCGACTGAATCAACACCTGGGGCTTGGGGAACGCCTCGTCGAAGTTGGGGAAGAGGGGTTCCAGGCGCTGGGCGAACTTGTAGAGTTTCTCCACATAATGTTCCAGGTCGGCGTCGTTGGCGTATTCTTCCAGTAGCCCCAGTGTGCCGTCGTGCTTGCGATAGACCATGATGTAGTCGCCAATCTGGAATCGCTGGGCGAGGTGTCGCAAAGGATGATGGGGCAGGCGGCTCTTTTCGGTGATGCGCTCGCGACGGCAGAGGTCTTCGATGGGCACCTCGCCGTTAAGAATCGCAAACGCCAGCCGTCGATACTCTTGCGCTACAGCCTCAGGCTTGCCTTCCAGCAGCCACTCAATCGCGCGGGCGATAAACTCGCGCCCGAACCGCTCATCGGCACGGGATCGGAGCGAAGCGCCTTTGAAGATGCGCTTGCCGTCATAGCCCTGCAACACATAGTTTTTGGTCTTCAGCGAGAGCATCACCGCGTAGCGCCCGTCGTGAACGAGGCGGATGCCCTCGGGCAGGATGGAACCCACCTGCTCCACGAAGGCGCGCTCTTCCGCTTCGGTCTGCACTTCAGGGGGCGGCTGAAAATAAACGCCGTCGGTATCAATCTCTATCACGCGCCCGCCGAGCGCCTCTATCTGCTGGGCAATCTGCTTCACGATATCCTGCCCTGTGATTGTAACTTTCTCGGCGGCGTCATAATCGTTGAAGTGGAACGGAGCGCCTAAGTAACCGTACATTGAGTTTATAAGAATCTTAAATGAACCCTGCAGCCCATCCCAATAAGCCGCTTCCAGCCCCTGCGTTTGGCGGGCGCGGTTTTTGGCGTCCAGTCGGCGCTGGCGCAGCTCTGCCAGCATCGGCAGGAACACATTGAGCGTGTCCACCTTCGGCTTGATGTGGAATTGGAGCATCACACTGGGGTACAGGCTCTCCACATCTGCCTTGACCACGCGCTCGATGCGCCCGACCATCCGCACCTCTGTGTAGCCCCCTGGATACTCGCGTGCTGGCTCCGGGAGAGGAATCGCATGCCCTTTCATCAGGTAGGCGCGAACAAACAACAGGTTCGCCTTCTCGCCTGTGCCAATCGTCGCCAGATTCTGGAGCGTGTCGGGAATCATCTGGCACTGGTAGAACTCGGTGGGAAGCACCAGCTCGGCGAGCCGACGGGTTTCGCGCACATCCTGCAGGCAATACTGGCGCACCGTGTCGGGGTCGGTACGCCAGAGGTGGGGGATTTGCTCGCGCTCCAGATAGATGCGCTCCTCTAACGCGATTCCAAGTTGCTGGGCAGCCTCTTTGAGACCGTAGCTTTCAAGGTCGCCGCGCCCGATGTCAAAGCGTTGCACGGCGAGATAGGTATCCAGCAGATGGCGTCCGTGAACGAAGGCGGGGGTGAAGGTGCGGTTGTTCGCGCCGATGACGCATGCGCGCGGGCTACCGAAGCGCAGTTCCGAGCCGTCGCGTCCCCACCGAAGCGCCATGCCCAGCGCCTGCGCCCGCCGATGCAGATACGGCAGGTCAAAGCCGAACAGGTTGTGCCCCTCAATCACATCGGGGTCTAACTCCTGAATGCGTTCGGTGAGTTGCCGGAGGATGGTCTGCTCGTCGCCTTCCAGCAACTCTTCGTAGCCCCGATTATCGCTGAGCGCTACCATCAGAATCTGCGCATCCGACTGGTCGTGTGTGAGGGTGCTGGTCTCGATATCGAGTTGCACACGGTGCAGTTCTTCGAACGCCATGCCCTTGAAGAGGGTTTTGCCAGAGAGGATGAGGTACTGGCGTGGCAGGCTTCCGAACGCCAGAATTTCGTGGTGGGCGTCGCGCAGGGCGCGTCGGAGGTTGTCGAATGCCTCGCGGTGGGCGCATCGCGCCAGATAGCGCAGGGCAGGGCGCTCGCCGAAATCGCCTTCCAGCTCCTGCCAGCGCACATCGGGCATCTCCATAAGGGTGTCGCTCAAAAGCCACGGCTCGAAGGGTTCCTCTTCCGTAATCAGGCGCTCGCCCTCGCGCCGATAAATCCGAATCAGCCCGTTCGCCGACTCGACGGCAATAATGCGTGGGGTCGGGTCGCACCCGAACAGGAGCGCTTCCAGCAGGGCGCGCTCCTCCGACTGAGGTGGCTCTGCCGACTCTGCAGGCACATCCAGCGGCAAAGAGGGCTGTTGCATGCCTCACTCACCTCCGATTTGCCACGCGCCCAGCGTTTGCCACGGGTCGGCGACGGGGGCGCCATCCTGCACGGGACGCGCCTGGGTTCGGGGGCGCAAAAGCGTTTCCGCCAGCCCCAGCGCGGTCAACACAGGCACGGGCAGTTCCTCTGACTCGCCTGTGATGGGATGTTCCTGCAGAAAGCCTGTGTGCAGTTTGCCTTCCTGAAACGCGGGATGGCGCAGCAGGTCTATCAGGAACCCCAGATTGGTGCGCACGCCCAGCACGACGGTGCGCTCCAGCGCGTGAATCAGGCGTCGAATCGCCTGCTCACGGTTCTCACCCCACGCGATGATTTTGGCAATCATCGGGTCGTAGTGGTGGGTGATCGTGTTGCCTGCGGCGATCCCGCTGTCGATGCGCACATAGGGCAGGTGGGGCGCTTCCCACACATGAACGGCTCCCAGCGAGGGAGCGAAGGCGTTCGCGGGGTCTTCGGCGTAGAGGCGCGCCTCAATCGCGTGCCCGCGCTGACGAATGGCGTCCTGCGACAACCCGATCGGCTCGCCTGACGCCACCTGCAACTGCAGATGCACCAAGTCCACGCCCGTGACCATCTCTGTTACAGGATGCTCCACCTGCAGGCGCGTGTTGACCTCCAGAAAGTAAAACCGCAAGCCCTCTGGCGTTTCTTCCACAAGAAACTCTACCGTGCCTGCGTTTGTGTAGCCGACGGCGCGTGCCAGTTTGACCGCGGCATCCGTGAGCGCGGCGCGTGTAGCGTCGTCCAGCACGGGCGAAGGGCTTTCTTCCACAATTTTCTGGTGGCGGCGCTGGATGCTACACTCGCGTTCAAAAAAGTGGAGAACCGTGCCGTGCGTGTCGGCGAGAATCTGCACCTCCACATGACGCGGGCGGGGGATGTATCGCTCGATCATCAGGCGCGGGTCGCCGAAGGCAGCCTCCGCCTCGCGCTGGGCGCTCTCGGCAGCGTGCAGGAACTCCGATTCCTCCCACACGGCGCGCATGCCCTTGCCGCCGCCGCCTGCCACCGCCTTGAGCAACACAGGGAAGCCAATCCGCCGCGCGTGTTCCAGCAGAGTCTGGGCGTCCACATATTCTGCTGGATTAAAGCCCGGTACCGTCGGGATGCCGTTCTGCTCTGCGATTCGTTTCGCCGCGCCCTTATCGCCCAGCAGCCGAATCACTTCGGGCGAGGGACCGATGAAGCAAATGCCTGCCTCCTGACACGCCTGTGCGAACTCGGCGTTCTCGGCGAGGAACCCGTAGCCGGGATGGATGGCGTCGGCGCCACAGGCGCGGGCAATCTCAATAATCTTCGGGATGGCGAGGTAGCTCTCACGGGCGGGCGCTTCGCCGAGCCGATATGCCTCGTCCGCCTCGTACACAAAAGGCGCGTTGTGGTCGGCGTCCGAATAGACCGCGACGGTCGTCAGCCCCAGCTCGCGGCAGGCAGTGATAATGCGTCGAGCAATCTCCCCACGATTCGCAATCAGAACCTTGCGCACATGGATATTGTACCGCAGAGGGCTGGGTGTTCAACTTTTATCGGTTCATGGATTCCGCGTTCCATCTTGGATGTGTTCGGCATGGAGTATCCCTGCGCTTTGTGAATCGGGGGGGAAAATTCTGCCGAGTCGGTCGCTGATTCGCCCTGATCTCTTGACACGCTCCTCCAAAGTGTGGTATACTACGCTCTGTAGAACAGAACCTAAGCTTTTGGAGGGGACAGCATGCAACAGCTGTGGCATCTGATTACAGCGAGTAAAGCGGAGGTTGTGTGTGAACTCCTCCAGCCTTTTGGCGGGGGGGGGGGGTAAATGGGCAGCTGTCATCCTGCTACTTGGCGCGTGTACTTTTCCTGCTGTAGCGCAGATAGATACGACAGCTCCTGGTGGGGAAGCACCACAGGGAACGGTGATCAATCTGTCTTCCGGGCGCATCCGCAGCTGGAGTTCACAGACCCAGATGACCGCTTCTGTACAACCCAATGCGAGGCAACTCGACATTTTCGTCAACTGGAGCCCCGATTGGACTTCTTGGAGAGCCTACACTCTCGCTCCAGGGGAGACCCGTACTTTTCAGTACCCAAGCACGGTTTGGCTTTGTAGCTCGTTCACTAGGAACCGAGGAGAATCGATTCAATATAACGCATCGTCCATGACTGAGTTCAAGTTGAATTACTTTGCGTTCGTTCCTCAGCAGATCACCTGGATTTACGATATTAGACTGACGCGCGAGCTGAACTACCTCTCCTTTTTGATGGGGAGCGCAAGAGCTACTGTCTACGCTCCATGGGACATTTACTCCCCCTCGCGTTGGAACCTGAATCTGAACATGCAGGAGCGCGGGTGTCATCAGTACCGCCAAGGATGCGCAGACCTAAGTTTAAACATCGTGCGCAACACTACTGGAGGAGGCGGTACTCATCGCTTTCTTGACCCTCCCGCGCTAGGCGCTGTTGCCCGATCCGTGCGTCAGGGTACTATTTCGTTTTCCTATACCCATGACTCACAATCCCAGATGAGAATAGCGTCTGTTCAGAATCGACACGGAAGTGCAACGACCACGGCATCCGTATCGGATAATCACTACAGTAGTTCTGCAACCCTCGACACCTCAGCGGACTATGCAACAGGACTGATAATGGTGGACAAGCTTCGCTTCTTACAATCGTTAGATCCCCTTGGCGTGACTGAGTTAGGCGAGAACGAGCTCGTCTTCAAAGAACAAGATGGGGTGGCTAGCCTTGAGATACCTTTCGGGTGTCGTGTGATGTTCAACCCGCCTGCACTGTTATATTCCGCTTACTGGGATGGGCTGCAATGGTTTGCGGATCGGATGAGGTTGTACTCCACATTTCCTATCGCGGATTATGAGACTCTTTGGGGCTATGCAAACCTGACGAACGAGCTGTTCATAGCATTTCGCACACCCGGAGGCAGAGGGTTATCATACCCGTCAACATGGTTGCCAGAGTGGTACGAGTTTGGGCGACATCGGATACAGGTAGAGTTTGTGCCTATTTTGGGGGAGGACAACTTCAGTAGTTTTATAATGGGGCAAGCTGATTTCGAGGTCTTCTTCCCCGCTACCGGTAGGCGTCACCCGGGCAACCTTGTTGACCCTTACACAGGACAGCGAGTGCCCAACTGGTTCTACTACTACTGGCGTGCCATGGGACAACCCGCAGCCGTGTATACAACGCAAGGATCCCCTAACGCAGGGGGATTCTACATCACCGGGCAGTCATACGTGCATGTTCGGGATCATCTAATGAACTATCTCAGTTCAAAGCGACCGCTTTTTGCGCTTCGTCAAGGTCAGTGTCCGATGGGCGTACCCAGAACGGTGGTTACACATGTCGACGATATAACCATGTATGGCATCCACGGATTTGCTTTTACGGTCTATCACGAGTTTGGACACAAATGGAGTTATGAAACCTATTGGCAGGCAGCGCCAGGCGTGATGGATCGGATTTGGCGTCCGCAGCGTGCTTTCGACAACGATGGAGATGATCTACTAGATGCGTGGGAAAACGCACATGGGCTTTGTCCTTATCGCCGCCATACAACTGATGCCTATCTTCATATAGGTGATGAAATCAGCGGTAGTCCTGGTGATCCAGAGGTGTTAGCTGATGTAGTCGCTTATGGAGACTTGCTCGACAACGCTAATCTCTGGAGGCATGACTGGTCTAACTTAGGGTTGCAAAAGGGTAACCCCCTGGAACGGTTTGTGGCTTTTCCATGGTATTACGAGAGCACACGCCGGAACCAATCTGCCCACTCAGACCTTCTAACAGGATGGGGTCCATAAGAAGGAGGTTGACTCATATGAGAACCATCAAAACTGTGCTGATGGCGATAACAGGGGCTATAGCAATCCAGATAGCCCAACCGCAAAATACAGCGCCGCAGAATACCGCGCCAAGCTCGTCTTCCCAAACGCGGTATCTCGACATAGACAGGTTGGATCCTTCCAAGCGCGAAGATCAAATCAGGATCAGGCTTATGTTGCGTACAGCGGACATTCCACGTGAACAGCGCATAGAGCTTGCTCGGCGCTATGTTCGTGGTGAATACGCCTTCGCACGCCAAGTCAAACCCGATGATCCCGACGCGATAATCTACGCTCAGCTGCTTGAGAGCGCCATTGGAACGCTCGCGCGTTTAGAGGATGTAGACTCTATTCCGTTGCTGGAGGAGAAGCTTGCCCAGTGGAAATCAGAAGCCAATTGGGAGCGCAAGCAGATAGTGCCTGACCTGCGAATCGTCCGTGCAGCGCTGGCGTATTTGAAAGCTGTACGAGACATCCGTGAAGTGAAAACTGCCGATGATATTGTGCAGAGGCTTCGGCGGATGCTGCACTATATTGGCTTCAACGGCTCTATTCGAGATTGGCTGCGCGAGTTGGAGAAAGAGATCAGCCACAACTGGCGCATGAGCCATCCTGATGTAGGCGTTCACGAACTTGTGCTTCGGTACTATGGGCGGATGATTCTGAAAGCAAGCTGGAATGGAGTAAAGGTTGACAAAGCTTGCGAGATTATTCAGTTCAGCCCAGAACCCGAAGGTATAAGCAAAGAGTTATGGGCTACCTATGTTGAGCTGAGCAAAATACCTCCCGACCAGGTTGCTAACTGGATCGTTGGAGATGCCATGAACTGGCAGACGCTTCGTGTGAGAGAAGAATGCCTGAGCCAATTGCTTCTTGATATGGGCGCCCAGATGATACCCCTTGTGGAGCAAAAGATAACATGGGCGCTGCGCCATCGGGACGAGATCACAGGCACAGGCATGGGACTGGTTGCCCTGATGGAGGTGCTGGTGACCCTAGCTGGCAAGCAAGCATTACCCCTGATAGAGCCGTTCACGCAGGATAAAGACGAGTGGGTACGCCACTACGCCTGCCAAGCCAAAGAGTATATTGAGCAGGGGAAAGTGTTTTTCTTTGCGCCCTACTTTTAGCCGAAGAGGGTATCTATCGCCAGTCAGGTGGCGTTGCTGAGGTGGTGGCAGATATTTACGCCTACCGACAGTTGTTGCAGGCGCAAAACGTCTGGCGACACGACTGGTCCGATGTGGGACTGCAAAAAGGCAACCCCTTGCAACGATTTCCTCCCTTCCCCTGGACTTACACCAGCACGGGCAGGAACACACCTGCCCGCACCGACCTACTAACAGATCTACCACGCCCTTATGGCTGTCAATAACAATCGGAGGTGGATGAAAATGCGATCGACACAGATGAGGTATCGCTGGATGGGCATAAGCATCCTGCTGGGATGCCTGATGTGGACAAACGCCCAGAATGAGGCGCGTTCTGTGCAACAACCTGCTTTCACTTCGCAGGCGCTTCGTTTCGCTCAGCAAGTGGATGAACTGAACCCGAACGAGGTTCACGACCTCTACAAGGTCTTTCTGGTTTTGCGCTGCAAAGATGTTCCCGTTGAGCAACGGAAGGCGCTGGCAAAGCGTATCCTCACAGGGGACTATCCGAACAAGCCTAACTTTAGGTGGTATAGTGATACTCAGGGTGGTTTGTGGGTCGCCGCGCTGGTGACACTTTCCCATCTGCATATGGAGGATGTCTCGTTGATACCGTTTCTGGAGGAATACCTGCCCAAGTGGGAGCGGGTAGTGGCAGTTTCCGAGGAACCGTTGCCAGCGGACTTGCAGCAGTTGAAACAGCGCGCTGCTCCTGATGTCCGCTTGGCGCGGGCGCTGCTGATACGGCTCAAGGCGGTACAGGCAGTGCCAGAAGTGAAGTCGGCGGCAGACCTGGAGCGTCGGCTGGAAGTCATGCTCAAGGAAGCCGGACTCACTCTGGAGGAACTCAAGCAGCTTCAGAAAGAGTTTGCTGACCGCCTGCGCTACGATAGGGGCATGGGCATTTCCCGGCGTGCTGCCCTTGCGCATTTCCTGATAGAAGAGTACGGCAGAATGTTGTTCTACTATGCTCGGCGCGGGATGGATGTGCGCGATGCCTATCGGAAGTTAGATGTAGTGCGAGGTTGGGCAGAGTTAGGCGAAGAGGCACGCGACCTCTCCCGACTGATTGACCGATTACTGCAGGAACGGGGTGATGATAGGACGAGAGGGCAGTTGCTGGTGGACGAAGGAGTTGCGGTGGTGCCGCTGATTATCCAGAAGTTAGTCTGGGCGAAGGAACACCCGAATGAGATAGCGGACACCAGGATGGGTGTGGCGGTTCTGCTGGAAGTGTTGGCAACCTTGATAGGGAAAGAGGCGCTGCCGTATGTGGAGCCGTTCGCAACGGGCGAGGGCGGCTGGGTCTGTAGCTATGCGAACCTCACGAAGGAGTGGATTGAGCAGGGGCATGTGTTCGGGTTCAATAATGCCTTTTAGCAGGCTGGCTTCTACGAAGGGAGTTACTTACCCCTCCAGCGGGTACGCCCCCACAAGATAAAAAGACCCCGTAACCAGCACGAGGTCGTCGGGGGTCGCCAGCTCCAGCGCGCGCTGGAAGGCGAGAGCGGGGGACTCTGCCACCTCCATGCGCACAGGGAGCTTGCCCTGCGTTTCCTGTAGCCAGCGCTGGGCGCACTCCAGCAGGTGCTGGGGTGCATAAGCGCGCTCGCTGGGCGCGCGGGTGAAAATCACAATCTCCACAAGGGGCAGCAGATGGCGCAACACTTCGGCTGGCTCGTGCGGACGGAGCATGCCGAACACCATAATCATGCGTTGATACTTGAACACACGAGGCAGGCTGAAGGCGAGCGCCCGCGCCGCGTCGGGATTGTGCGCGCCGTCCAGCACCACTTTCGGCGAGTCGCCCACCACCTGCATGCGACCTGGCAACTGCGCATGCTGAACCCCTGCCTGAATCGCGCTGTCGGGGATGGTGTAGCCCTGCTGGCGCAACTGGAGCGCTGCACCAACTGCGCATGCCACATTATGGCGCTGATAGTCGCCAATCAGCTGGGGATGGGCGTCCAGCTCCCACGAATCAAACCGCAACCGCACGGAGGAATCGCGCGGCGAGGGCAGGGGCGTGTAGTAAAGCGTCGGCAGGTCGCCTGAATCGCCTTCGGGCGCGACTTCCAGCAACGGAACCCCCTGCGCCTGCGCCACCCGACGCGCCATCGCCCGCGCATCAGGGTGCAGCGCGCCGCTTATTGCGGGGCGCCCCGGCTTGAAAATCTTGCTCTTCTCGTAGGCAATATCGGCATGTGTGGGTCCGAGTCGGTCAGTGTGGTCCAGCCCCACGCTCACCAACACGCTGACAAGGGGGGGCATCACATTCGTGGCGTCCAGTCGCCCGCCAAGTCCGACCTCCATCACGTCAATCTCCACGCCTGCCTGCACATACGCCCAGAACGCCAGCGCGGTTTTCAGCTCAAATGCCGTCACCTGACCATATTCGGTGTCGGTGAGGCGCTCAATCAGCGGCTTGCACCGCGCCACCCCCTCTACAAGCAGCTCTTCGGGAATCGGTTCGCCGTCTATCAGGATACGCTCGCGGAAGTCAAACACATAGGGCGAAAAATACGCGCCCACGCGGTAGCCCGCATGCTTCAGAATGCTGGCGACGAGCGCAGTGGTGGAGCCTTTGCCATTCGTGCCCGTGATGTGAACGACGGGTATGCGCAGGTGGGGGTTGCCCAGGCGCTCCAGCAGCGCTTCCATGCGGGCGTTGCCCAGCCGCCAGCCGTACAGGTTGAGGCTCTCGATGTATGCAACCGCCTGTTCGTAGGTCATCGGCGAGAATTATACTTGCCCGCACGCTATTTCGCCGCTGGCACGCGCACCGAGACCGCGCCACGCAGGTCGCCCAGCCGATAGCCCGTTGCCTTATCGTTGGGGTATCGCTCGCGAATGAGGCGGCGCACTTCAGGCTTGATGTTCTGCCCGTGGCACTCCAGGCAGAGCGGCATCATCACCATAATCGGGCGCATGTAGCGGTAGACCTTTTTGCCCCCCTCGGTGGTCTGCACAATCACGGGTGAGAGGGGTTTCTTCTGCTGGAAATCGCGCTCCCAGCGTTGCAGAATCTGGCGCTCCCACGCATCGGGCGCGTTTCGGGGGTTGCGGTTTTTGAGGGAGACACGCCGAATTTGCACGCCATACTCTTTGCCAATCTGTTGCGTGAGCTTCTGCGCGATTTCGGAGCAGACTTTGACGCCGCGTTCTGCCCCACCTGCCTGATATTCCTGATTGAGGCGTGCGAGCAGACGGGCAATCAGCGCGTCGGAGGCTTCGCTCGCCTTCCGAAACGCTTCCATCTGCGCCTCATCCTGCGGCTGCCGACTCTGACCCAGACTCACCGCCAGCAACACCGAGAGAATCCCCACGAAGAAACCGAGCCGTTTCATAGGGATAAGGATACCCGACTCGTTCTGAGGTATAATCGCACGGGGTGAAATCGATGCAAGAGCTGCAAGAGCGTTATGTGGTGGATGCGGAAGGCAATCCTGTAGCCGTTCTCCTGGACATCAAGGTCTATCAGCAGCTACTTGAGGCTCTGGAAGAGCTCGAGGCGATCCAAGCTTACGACGAAGCGAAAGCGTCTGGAGAGCAGCCGATACCGCTGGAAGCGATACAGGAAAATAATCACAGAGGAGCTTTTGTAGCTGACGGCTAAAGCCGTTCCTATGAGACGAAGCCGACCTGCGTCGGCTATCTTATACCAATTGGGCGGTCAGAGTTCGTGAATTGCCCCCCTCCTCAAGGTTCCCCCCGCAAGCGAGGGGAACCCTGAAGTTTATCACTTTCCGCACCCGTGAACACATCCCTGAGGCTCCCAAAAGCCCCTCAAAACCCCGCCCAAAACCCCTCACAAACCCCT
>FWWL01003727.1_pt1 | contig 27061 bp, 34 predicted proteins | sample 2228331 | NCBI WGS metagenome assembly FWWL01 (sample SAMEA103939775, study PRJEB20133) | metagenome
TCATGGATTTTGAGTTTCCTGATTATATGGCGGTTATGCCAACGAGCTATCTGTATAAATTTGAAGTAAACAGGAAGGAGCTTTTGGACGCATTAAAAGCTTTGGCTCGTGGAAGGAAGGATAAAGCTTTGGCTCGTGGAAGGAAGGATAAAGTTCCTGTTAAGTTCAAGTTCACTTGGGACGACACGCTTGAGCTGATAACTGAGGACAAAAGAGGATATGCATGCCTTAAGGCTCTTTGCTACGGAGACAATTTTGCAGTTTGGTTGAATGCTCAGTTGCTTGTGGGCGCCCTTGAAGCGTTTGACTGCAGGAGATTGACTTTTCTACTAACCGCTAAGGATGGAGTGGTGAAGGTGGTGGATGCAGACAACGAAGAGCGGATGATTTATTTGATAATGCCCATGAATATAGAAGAGTGATTTCTATGCAAAATGTTTGGGGGGCTAAGCCCCCATTTTTTTGTTTATAAAGACATACAAAAGCAATAGCTTATAATTAGTAATATGCCCAACCGCCCAAAGAAGTTGCAAAAGGAAAGAGCTAAACAGATGTTCATCTACGGCGTAGAAAAAGATGGAGTAGTTGTTTACCCAACTCTTGATGAGATGGCAAAGGAGTTGGGGGTAAATAGAATAACGATATGGCGGTGGGCAAAAGAGGAAGGATGGCATAAGGAGAGGGAGGAAGTTCAAAGACAAAGGGAGCAGTCTTTGAAGGAAAGTTTGGCAAAGCATTTGCAGACAAAAGCAGACGAGCAAGCAGAAAGTATAGCGGAAAGGCTAATGAAAGCAGACGAGGCGGTATACCGCACCGCCTTGGCAGGCTTAATGGCGGTTGCAAATAGGATAAAGGTGCTTAAAGAAAACGCTGAGCAGGGAGAGAGGATTGGGGACGAGCTTAAAAAAAGCGCTGAAGCCCTTAGACATTTTTATGAGGTTCTCAGAGAAAGTCTTGGGGACAAGTCAGGTAGTGTTTGGAGCTTTGAGCAGTTTTTTGATGCTATAGAAGATGAGGAGGTTTATAGCACGCTTAAAGAAGCATTGAGGAGAATTGCTTACAGAAAGATGAGATATGAAGAATGAGATTAAACGCAGTTTAGTACAACTGTACGAGTATCCGCCAGTGGACATTATTACTTTCACTGAGGAAGTGCTTAATTTAAAAGGACAGGTTTATCCAAAGTTGTTGGAAAAGTTGTATGAGGTTTGGCACGATGGAGAGTATTGGCTCGTGGTTCTTGATGGGGCTACGGGTTGGGGGAAAACCACTTTTGTAAAAATTTCACTTCTGTACCTTTTTTACAATGCAATAGCTCTTAGAAACCCACAAAGGGCATTTGGATTTGCACGGGGAACTCAGTTGTCCATTTTGGGTGTTGGCAAAACCAAAGAACAAGCCAGAAATGTGCTTATGAATGATTTGAGAAATCATCTGCGTATGTCTAAGTTTTTTTCTCGCTTACGTGAAGAAAAAAAGATATTCTTTACAAGGACGGAGATAAGAGAGCCAAACAAAGGTGTTTATTTGATGATTTTCGGTTCGCTTGCTGAGGAAAATATCCTTGGACTTAACCTTTTGGGGGCAGTCATGGAAGAGGCTAACTTCTGGGGCCTATTAATGCGGAGCAAAAGGGGGCATGATTACAATGTTGCCAGCGAGGTTTTTGAACAGTTGTTGATGAGATTTCAGTCCAGATATGCGGACATTACCAAAGCCTGTTCTAAGCTTCCATTTGTGCCGAAACTAATCATTGCATCTTCAAACTATCATGAGCAGGATTTGACATTACAACTGCGTGAAGAGTTTGCGGGTATGAAAGGTGTGTATTTTCAGAGTATGGCGACTTGGGATACTAAGCCGGTGTTTGTTCATTCAAAGCGATTTAAGGTTTGTGTGGGTGGGAGACTGCAACTACCACGCATTATTGACAGTGAAAAAGACTGCGAGAATTGTCTTTTAAAACCCGGGAAGACCTATAAGAACTGTAAACATAAGCTTGTGGATGTGCCTGAAGATTACAGGTTGGCTTTTGAGCGGGATATAGTTAAAGCTCTTAGAGACCTTGCTGGCATTCCTTTTTCCGTAATTGAGCCTTTTATTCTTTATCCTGAGAAAGTGAGGGCGTGCATAGACCCCAATTTGAAACATCCTTGGCTAAACGATAAAGGAGATGGGGTAGAGCTCATAAAATCAGGCAACTCATACGAGCTACCGCTTCCGCAGATTAGAACCTTCAACCAAAAACCACATTTTGCTCATGTAGACTTGGGGCTAAGGTACGACGCAACAGGTTTTGCGATGGGTTATATAGAAAGTGTAGAGCCTTATAAGATAGTAGGAAAAGATGGTTTTGAATTTGTGGAGTATAGACCTAAGATTGTGATAGATTTGATGGTGAGGATAAAGCCTCCTGAAGACGGTGAAATACCTATCTCAGAAGTTAGAAAGCTTATTTATTTTCTGAGGGATGAGTGCGGGGTTAGGTTTAAGCTTATTAGTTTTGACAGCTTTCAGTCGGTTGACAGTGTGCAAGCGCTTGCACAAAAGGGGTTCAATGTAGATTACCTTTCCGTGGACAGGACAGTGGAGCCTTATTATGCTCTTAGGGATGCCATATACGAGGGGCGTATTAGATTTTACAACTACAAAGCATTTTTAGACGAACTGCTACAGCTTGAAGAAAGATTTGATAGTGGGAGAATAGACCACCCACCGCATGGGTCAAAGGATGTGGCGGATGCGGTTGCAGGTGTAGTTTATCATTGTATTAGACATGCAAAGAGTAGCATGCCTGCAAGTATTTTTGTGGAGAAACGAGAAGAGAAACCATGGTGGGAAGACCTTATGTTTTCTTGAAGGAGAGTTGTTATGTGGAAAGAGTTTAGGCGTTTGACAAGGATGAAAAGGTTGCCAAAGCCCAACTTTAGAGAGTATGACCTAATGGACGAATATCCGTATGTTAGCGGAGCTCTCAGGGTTTATACACAAGAGACTTTGCAGGTAAATCCTGACACTAAGCGTTTTTACGATTATGAAATACTTGAGCCTGGGACTGCGGTTAGCCCAAAACTTGAAGAGATAGAAAATGCTTTTCTTCCCTTTTTGAACTTAGTTGTTTACAATGTCTACAAGTACGGCGAATTTCTTGTTTTGCTTGATGATGAACCGCTTAAGTTTGTTTTTGTCCCACCAACAGCATACGAGCTTGACGAAGAAGGTAATGTTCTTCTGAAAGCAGGTGTTTCACAAGCGGAAACTCTTTCGCCTAAGGATTATGTGCGTTTTGTTCTCCAAATAGATTTTAGAGATTTCCCCTACGGAACTTCTATCCTTAAACCAGCAAGGCGTGTATGGCTTAGGTTGAAGCTGATAGAAGACGCTATAACGCTTTACAGGCTTACGAGAGCAACTTCTCGCTATGTGTTTTATGTTTATACGGGTGATTTGTCTCCAGAGGAAGCCATGAAATATGTCTTCAGTATTAAAGAGCAAGTTAAAAAGAACAAGGTGCTTGACCCAAGAACAGGTGATTTGCGTGTGGATATGAACTTTTGGGATATTCACGATGACCTATGGATACCTGTTGGTTCTGATGAGAGAAGAGTACAAGTGGATGTGCTTCAAGGAGCACCAAACATTGCAGATATAGCGGACATGGAGTACTTTTTATCTCAGTTTTTCGGCGCTCTTTCTATTCCAAAAGCTTATATGGGCAATGAGTACGATGTGAATAGGGCAACACTGGTTATGCAAGACCTAAGGTTTGCGAGGGCGATAAAAAACCTTCAACCCTTCTTTGCTAAGGGTATAGCGGAGCTGTTGGAAAAAGCTCTCTTGAAATGGTACGGGGTAGAAAGCGTTATACGGGTAAGCATGTACATGCCCAATGTAGACGATATTGCAAGACTTGATTACTTGTTGCAGAAAGCCCAGCTTATACAACAGCTGGCAAGCATAGAGCTTTCAGACGGACAACCGTTAGTAAGTGCAGACGATTTACGAAAAATGTGGCAAGAGGGTTTACAAAGATGATTTTTCATCACAAGCATTTTTTAGATTTACCGATTTATGATTTCATAGAGTTTGACTATTTCTTGTTTGAAGCCAAAGCGATAGGGTATCATCGGAAAGACTTACGGGATGAGGACGGCGCTTATGAGATGCTTGCTTCTATTGTTAAACTTGGACCTAAGGCAAGGGAGCTGGGGAGGTTGGCAAGTAAAAAAGCAAGGGCTAAATACAATGCAATAAAAGAGCAGTTTAAGGAAGAAGGCTGGAATGTTATATTAAAGCTTATCAGTGGAGAGATTGATGCTGTGCAAGCGCTTGCACTACTCAAACCTATCTTCAAAAAGTATTACACTGATGCCTTCTTGCTCGGGTTTGAGAGCAGTGGTGTTGCTAATCTTGTTAGAAAGCCAAAGCTTGATTTTATAGACAAGAGCTTGAAGGAAGAGCTTAAGTACCTTAGAAAGTTCTTGGAAGATATACAGCAGGGGAAGGGCAAGATGGCTTATAAGCGTAGATGGGAGATGTATGTTAATACCTTAGACCATGTCTATTATGCGGGGAAAGTCTCAATGATACCTAAGACTTTTGTTATTGATTGGGTTGTGGACTGGAGTGCGGAAAGGTGTGAAGGATGCAGGTATCTTTATATGAACTCACCTTATACTATTGAAACTCTACCAACGACACCGAGAGCTGGTATGACGCCGTGTCTTTCAAACTGTAAGTGCAAGCTAAGGGTAAGACCTCCTAAAAGCATGGAAGAGTTTAACCTTGCAAGAAGTAAAAACAGACACTCCATGCTTGCAAAACTTCATCAAATTAAATTTGCAAAAGGGTAATTTATTGCCTATAATTAGTAATCTAATACCGTAGGAGGTATGAAAATGGTAAAACAATTGATTGAACATTATAAGAAGACTGGCAAGGTTGACAGAGGGCTTTTGCTTAAGCTTCTTGAACAAGTTGAAGGGGGAATAGATATAGAGGAGTTGAAAGCGAGGATACAAAACTTGCTTTCTCAACTTGAAGGTTTGGACTGTGAAGATGCGCAGAGAGTAATGGTAGATTTACAGGATGCTTTAGATTATCTTGAGCAAGCTACAGAACAAGAGTTGATGGATATACTTGCTTTTGTGGAAGAATTAGAGAAAGCAGACTTGTGCGCAGAAGAAGAGGAAGGCGAATAACCACTTGGAGGTGTTTGGATGTTTACTTATTTAACTCTTAGGAGCAGGCTTCGTTCCATGATTGAGGAGGCACGCAAAAAGACAAAAAAGACTTCTTCTAAAAAATCCAGCAGAAAGTCCAAGGGACCCTCTGCTAAGTTTGTAAGGAAAAGAAAGTATAAACCTCGTAGAAGGAAGAATACCACCCCTCCACAGAAAAAGGCTTATCTAAGGCAGTACTACAAAAAGAACAGGAAGAAACTCTTGGCGTATAAGAAGGACTATTACAGGAAGGTTGTCAAGAAAAAGAAACAAACAACTGGCAGGAAAAAAGCTTCTCGTAAAACTACTAAGAAGACCACTAAGAGCAGGAAGAAACAAACCACTAAGGGCAGGAGGAAACAAACAACTGGTAGGAAAAGCAGAAGGAAGACAGCTACAAGAAGGTAAGGTGATATGCGTAGGGAGCTTATAGAAACTTTTGAATTTCAGGCGGAGTTAAAAAAGGATGCGAAGGACATTTGGAAGGCGGTGGTACAGCGGGCGGATATTGTGAACGCAAATAGGCGGGTGTATCCTTATGAGGTTTTGAAAAAAGCGGTGGAAGAATTTAAAAAACTCGTAGAAGCTGGAAGGGCAGTTGGCACTCTTGAGCATCCGGAGGATGGACGGACAAGAGTTTATGAAATATCTCATAAGATAGAAGACATATGGATGGAGGAGGATGGCACCGTATATGCTTACATTAGACCTTTGAATACAATAAACGGACAACAGCTTAGGGCGCTTTTGGAGGCTGGGGTTAAGGTAGGTTTGTCTACTCGTGGTGTTGGGTCAACCCGTCCAGCGACAGTGGAGGGCAAGGAAGTAGAAATTGTTGAGGACGATTACGAACTTCTTGCTATAGATGTTGTTTATTCGCCTTCTGTGCCCTCCGCTTATATTGTTGAAAGTCGGGAGGATATAGATATGGATATGGAAAAGTTTTTAAGTGAAAGCGTTAGAGCTATAAGAGCGTACTACTACAGAAAATTGATTGAAGAGAGGAGGTTTTACCACAGGTTGATTGGAGACCTGCTTAAGGAATTTTCAACGCTTGCGGACAGGAAAAAGTTAATTGCTTTGGAGGGTATCCTTCAGATAGTAAAGCCTTTGATGGGCAAAAATCCTAAGGTGGTTGTTGAGGCTACTCAAAATGGAGTAAGGGAGAAGGAAATGGAAGATTTGAAGTTGATGCTCAATAAACTAAGGCTTGAGAACTATAAGCTAAAGAAGGCATTAGAGGAAGGTGTAGAGTACGAATATTTGAGAGATGCAGAGAGTGAGAGGGAGGTAGACAGGCTTGTTAAACTCTACAAGGAAAAAGTTAAAAGGTCAGTTAAGGTAGAAGCAGTTAAGGAAGGAGAAGACGCAAGTTTAAAATGGGCGCAGAAGTTTCAAAACTTTTCTTTCAGGAGGTAAAGCGATGGAAAGGTTGTTTGAACAAAAGCTACGACTTACTGAGAAAGGTGTAGAGGAAAGGATAAGGTTTGGGTATGATGTAGTTGAAGCATTCTTGCCGTTTTTTGAGGGAGCATCTTTGGCGCATCCTGCCTTTAGGTCTGTTTTGGCAGATAACTATAAAGCTGGTATTGCAGGCGTGCTATTTGCAAACGACTTAGAAAGGGTTCATGAGGTTGTAGGATTACCAGTGAGTGAGATAGGCAAGCTCATACTTGAGGGTGAAAGTGTTTTAAGCTATCGTAGAAAAAAGCTTTTTGAGGCGAGCACTACTGCAGATGTTGGAGCGTGGGATGCCCAGTATCTTGGCATAAGTGCTTTCTTATTCCCCTCTCTACTTGCTACAAATATAGTGAGCGTGCAACCTCTTACCGCCCCCACGGGAGTAATTTTCTATAAGATTTATGAAACAGACGGTGCTCATAAAGGCATACCTTCTGGTAGTGTGCTTAATGTGGACACCATTAGTAAAATGCCTGCATCGGACATTGTAAGCACTTCCATTGGCACTGGCAATGGTGTAAATACAAACTTCTCAGGTACGCTGTCCCCTCTTCCTGTAATACCTAAGAGTGTGATTGTGCAGGCGGGTAGTGTAATGCTTTTTGATGATGGGAATGGGAACATAGTTGGTGAAGGAGGTTCAGGAACGGTAAATTACACAGATGGTAATATAGCGGTGAGCTTTACTTCTCCAGTGCCGAATGGTGTAGCGGTTGTAGTTCAGTACAGGTATGCACAAGAAGCAAATGTATTTGCTAAGGCTAAACTTAAGCTGGTAAGAGATACGGTGTCTGTGCAATCAAGAAAGCTTGGTTTTGAGTGGACTACCGAGTTAGCTCAAGACCTATACGCTTATCATCAAATAGCCATAGAGGACGAGGTAGCGGATACTTTGATAAGAGAGGTTGCTTCAGAAATAGACGCTTACATAATTAACGAAATGCGGAGAATAGCAATACAAAGTGGACCCGCTACCGTCTTTTGGTCTAAGACACCTCCTCTAAATGTTGCTTATGTAGACCACAAAACTACATTGATGAGCGAGATTAAAAAACTGTTTGCGAAGATTGTGGAAGGTATAGGTGCTGTGCCACCCGGTTCAACGATGGTGCTTCTCTGTGGGATGGAGGCTTGGGGCATTCTCCAAGATATGGCAAACTTTACACGAGAAGCTAATAAAGTGATGTTAAGTGATGCTTTGTCTGGTGTTATTGATGGGTCTATCAATGTTTATGCTACGCCGTTCCTGCCAAGTAATGAAATCATTGTGAGACTTTACAATCCAGACCCAACCTTTACGGACTATATCTACGCTCCATATAGGGTTGAAGTGTCTCCTCCTGTCAACCGAGTTCTCAATACGGGTGCGGGTGTAAGCGTTGACCCCTTCTCTTGGGTTAAGGGTATTCTCTCAAGAGACGCTTTCAAACAGGTTAGGAACGGATTTAATGCAAGGATAGTGATAACTTCTTAATGGAGGTGAAGTATGGCAAGGGTGAGGAATGTTAGCAATCAACTTATTGTGGTTAGTTCGCCGAAGGGACGCATAGAGTTAAAACCCGGAGATGAAGCAGATTTGCCCGAGGAAATAGTTAAACAACTGCTTGGGCAAGTGGTGTTTGTGGAAAAGCCAACGGGCGTGAAGAAGACAAAGGATGACAACAGCACAGCTTAAAGACCTGTTGCTGGCACAACTGGGTAGTGGTGGAGTTGTAGTAGAGCTTGATGATAATTTCGTAGAATTTGCTATTAAACGAGCGTTGCTTTTTTTGTCTGTTTATGCGCCACGGAAGGGCAGTGTATTTGTGATTACTGAGCCCCACAGGAAAGTTTACGAACTTGATGGACTTCCTCAGGGTGCACAGGTAGTTGAAGTCAGAAGTTCGGCAAACACCTCCATACCTTTTAATCTCTGGACTGTGGGGCTTGTTGATGTTATGACAAGTAATCTTAGTATTGCGGACTTTGTTTATCTGCTGAACTGGGCAGGCACGGTCAAAAAAGTTTTGGGGGGCGAATTTACATGGGAGTTTAAAGACCGTGTGCTCTATATTAGCCCTGAACCTAAGAGCCAACAAGTTTTAGAAGTTTTGTATGTCATGCCCTATGAGCGGGTAGAGGATGTGGATTATAAGTATCTTGATGTATTGTTTTTGTTTGCTTTGGGAAGCGCTAAGGAAATGCTCGGGCGTATTCGTGGGAAGTATAGAGGGGTGCCTGCTCCTGAGGGGCAGGTAGAGCTTGATGCGGAACAGCTTCTTGAAGAAGCAAGACAGCATTTTGAAGAAGCACAGGACAAGATAAGAAGATTACAACCAGCACCAGCTTTTGTGGTTGGCTAACATGGATTACCAAGGTTATGTTCAAGAAGTTGTGAGAAAAACCTTGTTGCTAATGGAAGATGCATCTGCTTGTGCAAAGCGTTATGCGGTTGTTAAAGACGGGAAAATAGTGCACTTTAAGGGACCTTACGGTAAGGGGATACGCTTTCGTAATTGTGTCAAGTACTTTGTTAATTGTAAGGGGTATTCGGAAAAGCGAGCGAGGGCTATTTGCGGTTCAATAGCAAGAAAGAAGAAGGCACGCCGTGGCTTCTAAAACTTATTATATGTACAAAACAGGCAAATATGTTAGAGAAAAACTTGCCACAAAACATGGCTGTAAGGAATATAGAATTATTCCCGTTAAAAAGCGTGTCGGAAGGAAGCTGTTAATTTGTATAACTAACAAAGGGAAAACTAAAGCGGTTGCTTTGCTGAGGGCGGTTTGGACTACGAAAGGGAAAAGGTTGAAATACAAAGCCAAAGTTAAAAGGAGGAATAGTTATGAAGATTGAGCTAACCGTAGTTTCAGAAAGCGCTGGTGTTATTAGTGTTAAGTGCAGGCGCAATCAGGTGGAAGCATTGAAGAGGGATATAGACAAGTTAATTAAGGTTGTTTTTGCTGAGCTTGACAAGATGGTCAGTGAAGATAAAACTACATACGCTAAAAAGACGATTAACCTTAATCCGATTAAACCTATTAAATGAGAATTGGCTTTGATGAAAGAGAACTTGCTAAGCTCGTGGGTTTCTATCATGAAATGTTGACCATGTTTGCCCCACGGGTGCAGGTTATTAGAAAGAATGCTCGGGCGAATGTTTGGGATGAAGAAGAGCAAGTAGAGGAGGTGCAATACGAGGTTTTGGCTTTTTACAAAATTGACCCGCCACAACAATTGTTGCAGAAATTCGGCATTCAAGAACGCATAGATGCTATGGTGTTTTTTGTAGATGATGTGGAAGTAGGGGACGAGGTAGTTTTACCTTCTGTGCAAGCGCTTGCACGCTACGAAATTGTCAATGTTTATGACTATGGGTTTTTGTTAAACTCTGGCAGAAGAGTTTTTAAGGTGGCTGTGTGCAAAAGGAAGGCTTTCAATGGTTAAACTGCAGGTAAACAAGCTTACTTACAGACCACTTAGTAAAACAGTGTTTAAGGGGAGATTATGGGGGTTTAGTAAGTTTGTAGCGGAAAAAATGGCGGAAAGGGTAAAGGCGCATATTGAAAAACAGGAGCCCAGATTGAAGTGGAAGTCTTTGAGTAAGGCTTACCTAAGAAGGAAAATAAGGCTTGGTTATGATAAACGCATACTTATAGCAAGTGGGCAGTATATAGACAGCATTTATGTCTATCGTTCGGATAAAGCGTATGTAGTTGGTGTAAGACCTCGGATACATATGGGGGCAAAAGGTTTATCGGAAGGTGGTATGAAGATGAGTTTGCTTGCCAAGTGGTTGGAGTTTGGAACTCGCAAAATGCCAGCAAGACCCCATTGGCGCCCAGCTTTCTTTTATGTCAGGAAAAACATAGCTAAGTATTTTCATGAATATATGAAGGCAAGATGGACCTAAGTCTTTCTGACATAGTAAATGCTGTAAAGAGACATATAGCTGATAGGGTAGGGATTGATGTAGTTTTTGCCCCGCCTTCACGGCTCGTTGCCCAAAAGAGCAACGATAAGGATGTGGTTGTAGCTTTGAGTATAGTGTCTCAGCAAGAGAGGGGTTTAATAAGAATGCCGTATGGCTATGTGGACGACACGAAAAGAGAAGTAAAAATTAGAGATTACATTATTTACGAGCTTTCTTTTCAGATTGATATAGTTGGTAAAGGCAGGGAAGCGGTAAAAAGGGTTGAAGAGCTGTACAAAAAGCTTATGTGCTCTATACCACCTTCTAAAGTGCATGGATTTATTACTGGCAGGCTTTTTGGTGTTATAGAAGTAATGTCGCATGTCTTCCCCTTGTTTCTTGAAGCGGTGGAAGATTTGACCGATTTAGAGCCTCAAGATGAGCTCCGTATTGCAAGGAAAACTATGACTATTACATGTCAGTGTGCCATAGCCTACACACAAGTGGTTAAATCGGTGCTTACGCCACAATTGGATTTAGGTTTGCAATAGAGCTTTTTATTGGTTATATTTATTCCTTATGAGGCACAAGTTGGTAAACGGACTTAGCGTAAGCATTGTTTTGGTTAATGATAAGCAGGTTATTTTATCACCCCTTGAAACCATAGAAGTGGAAGGGGATGTAAAAGTTGTAAGCGGTGATGTGAAAGTTGAGGTTATAGAAGAGGGGAAGAAAGAAGAGAGGAAGAAATAAGGAGGTAAACAATGGCTTTTATAGAAAGTGTGCAGTATTCTCCCGGTGTAAAAGTACGGGAGATTGACCTTTCTGCATATGCTCCTTTGTATGCTCCTGTATTCATTGGCATAGTGGGAACCGCAAAGAAGGGGTTTACTGATAAGTTGAACTTTGTCGGTCATGTTTATCAGATGTTTGAAACGCTGGGTAAGCCAAGACCTGCAGACTACGGTTTGTGGGCTACTTATTATGCGCTTCGGGCTGGCGCTTCTGTGTACTTTGCGAGGGTTGTAGGTGCGGGGGCACACAAAGCACAGGCGGTTGCGGTTGATGAAAATAACGAGCCGTGTTTAACACTGTCCGCTGTATCAGAAGGTGATTGGGGGAATGAGTTAAGTGTTGTTATCAGTAAGCTTTCAGACACATCTTACAGATTGAAAGTTCTTTACGATAATCGTGTAGTCCATAGCTACGATTATGTCTCCACGGATGTGAATTCTCCGTATCATCTTAGTAAACTTCTTGAGAACTCCGAATATGTAAGGGTGGTTAGTGCTACAGGGCAAGCGCCAAAGTCTCAAACCGTAGCATTCACAGGTGGAGCGGACGGCGCAACACCCACATCTACCGATGTATTAAATGCGTTAAGGCTCTTTTCCAATAGAGAGGAGGTGGATGTAGATACAATTACGGCGCCCGGTTGGTTTACAGATGATGTGGTGTCTCAACTTATAACAATTGTAGAAACAAGGAAGGACAGCATTGCTATAATTGACCCTCCACCGAGCCTAAGCCCCCTTCAGGTTAAAGATTGGGTTAACGGTGTTGGTCTTTCAAGACCAGCGCTGAATACCTCTTACGGAGCACTTTATTACCCGTGGCTTAAGATAGTTGACGAGTTTGGCGGTGGGAGTATTTGGGTGCCACCTTCTGTTGGTGTTCTATACGCAATTACAAACAATGATTTTTATGGAAGCCATTTTGCACCTGCGGGTTTAAAGCGTGGCAAACTTCCTTTTGTGATAGGAGTTGAGCGCAAGTTAACCCTTGGGGACAGAGAACTTTTACAGTCTCCAGATGCAAGGGTAAATCCGATTATTGACAACCCTAAGTTTGGGGCGGTTGTATGGGGGCAAAAAACTTTACAGGTAGCCCCAACTGCCCTTGATAGACTTAATGTGCGTAGGTATCTAATACAGCTTGAAAAATCCCTTGCAAGCCTTGCTATGAACTTTATTTTTGAACCTAACACACCTTCAACGAGGAAGCTTTTCGTGCAAGAAGCGATAAAAATCCTTGAGTATTCAAAGCAAATAGAGGCTATTAGTTCTTACACTATTCAGTGCGACGAGCAGGTCAACCCGCCTACACTCGTGGACAACAACATAATGAGAGCGGTAATTACAGTTGTGCCTGTTAAAAGTGCGGAGCGTATATGGATAGATGTAGTGCTCACTGGCTCTCAGGGAGTGCAGTTTAATGTTTCCGCCTAAACTAAAGAGGAGGTGGAAAGATGGCTGAAATCAGACCTGTAAGATACGACCCAAAAACAAGGAATTTGTATGTTTTTGAGATACCCGGCATACCGCCTTTTGCGATAGTGAATGGTAAAAGACCCTCGTGGTCTTTTGACGAGCAAGAGCTTCATGTGTTCAATGGGAAGGTCCCCTATCCGGGCAAGCGCACAATAGACACGATGGATATAACCATTAACGATGTGATAGATAGAACGATTGTTCAAGAATTGTGGAACTGGAGTAAGCAGGTATATGACCCTGAAACGGGGCAAAGGGGTTATAGGTTTGAGTATGTGAGAAATATTACTTTGACTATCCTCGGATATAAAGGAGAAGAGCTGGAAGTATGGCTTCTTGAAGAATGTTATCCTCAAAGCATACAGGGTGGAGACTTAGATATGTCTTCAACCGAGCCTTTGCAAATTACTATTACACTGAAAATTACAAATGTTAGGTTGCTGAGAGCCAACGGAGTAAGCGTTGGTGTGGGTGGTGGAACTTCTATTATTGTCTAATTTGCAAGCGCTTGCACAAGATGGAGGAGAATAAATGAAGGTGGCAGTAGCAGACTATTACTACGAAAAAGTAGAGCTACCATCACGTGGTAGGTTCTACGAAAACTTAAAAGAGGTTCACTTAAGACCGATGACGGGAGTTGAGCAGGACATATTGACTACGGAGAGGCTGATAAAAGAAGGGAAAGCGTTGGATATGGTTTTATCAAACTGTTTGCGTGAGAAGGTGGATATAGAAGAGTTGCTTGTAGCGGACTATATGTATCTACTTTTCAAGTTAAGGGTTCTTACTTATGGCGATGAGTATAGGTTTGAGATGAAATGCCCTCAATGTGGTGCTATAAACGATGTAGAAATTGTGCTTAATGTAGAAGAAGGGGTGAGAGAGGGTGATATAGAAAGTGAACCTGTAGAAGTTCCTCTACCGAATGGTTTAGCAATGATTGTTTTACCAAGGGTGAAGCATCAGAAGGCAGTGGAGAAAAACAGCAAGATTGTTGGAGCAAAGGTGCAGAAACTCATTAGCGAAACGGAAACTCTGTTTCTAAACGAGATTATTTTAGATTTGAAGCTTTCTTACATTAAGGATGACATACCCAAGAAGGAAAAAGTAAAACTGATGCTTGCAAAAGACAGAGTTGCCATAAAGAAGTTTTTGATTGAGCACGCACCGTCTTTTGCCCCTGTTTTTCCTTTTGAATGTGGGCATTGTGGATATACAAAAGAACTGGATGTGCCCATAACTGCTACTTTCTTTTTTCCTGAATTGGAGGGATGAGTTTATAAAAATGCTTGCAGGCGGATATACGAATGAGGTTTTGTGGAAGGAAATAAGCTGGTGTGTGTATGTAGGAAGATTAGGAGTGGAGGAGGTTTTACAACTACCAGTAGCTTGTAGGCTTGCTTTAATAAATCAGCTTGTGTTTTGGATAGAACAAGAGAAACGAGCTGTGGAGAAGGCTTGATGGACCCTTTTGGGCTTGAGTTTCACTTCAAGCTTAGGGAAAGTGGGCTTAATATCTTAGACAAGCTGAATAGAAAACTTTTGCTTGGCAAAGAGGCGTTAAAGGGCTTTTTTGAAAAGGGGGTGAATTTAGGTTTTGAACAGCTAAGACAAAGTTTTGAAAGGTTGTATGAAGGTATAAAAGAACATGCAAGATTTGAAAGTTTATCAAAAACCGACCTTATAGCAGGGACTATAACAGGGGGTGCTACAGCTTTAGCTTTAAAAGAGGTAGACGATGCCTCAGAGCAAATCATACGCAGGATGGTGCAGTTGGGTTATACAGCAAAACAAGCGAGGGAAAGTTTTAAGGAATGGGAAAGGTTTAAAGCCAGCGCCCAAGTTTATGAAGGATTTGACGAAGCTCTTTACTATCTACTTGAATATGGCGTTGGGGTTGACAGGTTTGGTAAAAACTTAGACGAGCTAAGACAGAAGCTCGGTGCATTAGCAAGCCTTTCTGCAAAAGTCGGAACTGTTTTTATGGAAGACAGTAAAGCAGTGGCGGAACTGAACTATAACTTACAGAGAGCTGGTATAGATGTCTTTGATGTTAGAGGGCTTGAACAGCTTTACTCTGGCTTACTTGCACTAAAAAAGGAAGGTTTTAACATTACCTTTAGGGAGCTTAGCGAAAGCTTAAGAGATTTTCAAGACATTGCTTTAAAAGTTTCTCCTAATGTAAGAAGGGATTTCATCTTTACAATGGCGACGGTGGAAGCACAATTGCAGAGCTTATTTACTTCTATGAAAGAAACAGGCATAGAAGACATGATGAAGGGTCTTATAAAAGCAGAAGACGGAGCTATACAAAGGTATATGACTTTACAAGCGTACGCAAGGATGGCTGGAGTGGGCTTGAGGTCATGGGAAGAGATGCGGAGAGCACTGCTTGAGGGGAGTTTTGAGGAGCAGGCTAAGGCTATGAACGAGCTTTTGATAGCTTCTAAAGAGGCTGTGAAGTTTGCGGAAAGGCAAGGTCCTATAGCTATGAGAAGCATGCTTGAACAATTAGGATTGGGCACCGAAGTAGCTATTAAGCTTGTCGGATTTGATGAGAAAGAGTTTGCAAATAGAATTAAGCGAGCGCATAAGGAAATGGAGCGAGGCGTTGCTATAACATCCGCTTATGAGGAAGCTACAAAAAGTTTAGGCTATCAATGGAGCAGGTTTACAACACTTGTTGGTAGATTTTTGAAAAGTTTTCTCGTTCCTGTTTTGGAAACTTTTGTGTTTGTGCTTGATAAGGTGAACGATGTTTTATCTTTTATAGCTGGTGCTATAGATAATCTACCTTCGCCCCTGCGTCAAGCTACTGAATTTCTTTTTAGCATGTTTGTTGTTGGTGGGCTTTTGTATGGAAAGTTTGTAGCAATTAGTAGGGTAATATCCTTGTTTGGGAAGGGGTTGGGTGCTGTGATAGGTTCTGTTGGTTTTCTTGGGAGGGTGCAATCCGCATTGACTTTTATCAAGTCGCTTGCTGGGTTTACAGTTATACAGGAGATTTTCTCCTTTATACTTAGGGCGCTTCCTGCTGTTGCATCGGCGATAGGTGTTATTGGAAGAGGGCTGTTGTTTATCCTGACGAAAGCAAACCCCGTATTGCTTGTAATTTCTACTATCGCTACTGTTGGCTACTTAGTTTACAAGAATTGGGACAAGGTAAAAGCTTTCTTCTCTGGTCTTTGGGATTTTCTTAAATCTGTTGGGAATGAGATATGGAGCTTCCTTTCTGGCATTATAGATGGGCTTTCTAACTTATTGTCAAGAGCAATAGATTGGGTAAAGGAACTTTTTTCAAAAATGCTTTCTCCGTTGATTGGTATTTACAACAAAATAGCTGGCGTGCTTAACCTTCCTAAGATTGAAACAAGCGAGGAGCAAGTTTCTACATTTGCTTCAAGCCAACCCTCTGCCACAACCATAACACCTGTCATAACTGGAGAAGGGAATAAAACTGCTGTACTTGCCCCAGACCAAATGAACCTTTTAATTACTTTGCTTTCTGAACAAAACATGCTGTTAAGACAGATTGCTGGTAGCCTTGGTAAGGGGACAGTAGATTTTAATAAGAGTGATTGGATTAGCGACCTTATGGGAATTAGAAGATGGTGATTAAGCCTGTCGGTTATTTGCTTGTAGTAGCCAGAAGAGATGTGGAAGTTTTACCATTGTATTCTATAGAAAGCTATACCGACAGCAAGCCTGTTGAGTATAACTACATAGCGGTGCTGGGGAGAAAGTCTCCGCTTGTAGTTTGGACCTCAGGAGGGGCAAGAAAAGTAAATCTAACGGTGAAGTTTTTTGCTCAAAAATCTGCGAAAGAGGAGGTATTGGATAAAATCAAAAGGCTTAAACAATTAACAGAGCCTTCGGGCGCTCAAGGTGTGGTTTACCCTCCACCGAGAGTTAAAGTTAAGTTCTACGCTTATGAGATAGAAGGAGTGATTGAGAATTTATCTGTTGGCGGTGGAGATGTGCCGATTGTGTCAGACGAGCTTATTCCACATATAGAGACGGTGCAGATTGATATAGTTGAGGTCGTTGACGATGCGGTACAACGGAAGTAAAAGAAGAAAAGATGGATTGTTAGAAACTGCTTACTATTTTCATGACCTGCAATTGCAAGATAGCGGGCTCAAGCATCTTATAAAGTTATGGGAGAGGTACAGACCCGACCTTGTTTCTTACGATTACTATGGCACTGCGGAGTTTTACTGGCTTATTCTTGTGTTTAATCGTATGTCCATTTTTGACTTTGTGGAAGGTAAGGTTATAAGCCTGCCTAAGCTACTATGATTAGGACAAACCCAGCAACCCCTGTTGTGCTTGTATCTATCGGTGGGCAGTATATTACGGATATGCAAAGAGTTTATGTGGAGGATTTAGTGCTAACAGAAAAACTTGGGGATGTTTTGTCTGGAACCCTTACTTTGGTAGACAAAGATTTTGAAAGCGTGGATAAACATGTAATTATTCCTATGTTTGCAGACCCACTTTCGGAAAACCGAGAAATGTCTATAACTTTTGGATGGGCATACTGGGATAGAACGGTTGAGTGGTTGAGAGGAACTTGGAGGAAGGTTTTCCCGAGGAGGTTTGAAGTGAACATTTCGGACGTTTATAAGGTTTCAATTGAATTTTTTGGTCTTTACGATAGAGCAAGTGTTCAAGGTGTAAGGAAAAACCTCAAAGGCACTCCTAAGAAAATCATTGAAGAGCTTGCAAGTTTGGTAGGGTACCAAGTTGAGTTTAGAGAACCGCCACAGGAAACACAAGAAGAAATTGTGTGGGCTACAGAAGGGCGCAGTGTAGATAAAGAAATAGAGGCAATCCTTTCTAAGGGGTTGCTTAAACCAGCAAGCGGGAAAGGTTTTTACATCTTGACTGTTGATGATACACAAAAAAAGCTGATATTAGATGTTTATAGCAAAGAGAAAATAGCAAAAGCTAAGCCTGAAAGAGTGTATGTTTACAGGGGCGGTAAAGATGTTTTGTCTATAAACATACAAACCGACTTTGTTTATTTGAATTTTGGCGCTGGCGGTGTGAAAGAAACAAGGATAGACCTTCTAAATAAGACCTATACAGAGCGTGATATAAACTACATCAATAAGGCAAATATACCGATGGATGCAAACAAAGCAAATCGGTTTGTGAGGACTTATGATAATAGCGCTTTGGCAAATAGGTTGTATGAGGGCTACAAGGGGCAAATTGTAAAGCTTGAGTTAACAGTTGTCGGCGACCCGCAGATAAAGCCCGGGGCTGTTGTAGAAGTAAAAATACCGACCGCCAAAGGCACACTACACTGGCTTTCTGGTAAATATATGGTCTTTGAGTGCACTCATGCGATTACATCAGGAGGATACCAAACCACCATGCAACTAATGACTTTTCCTGAGGAGAGTGGCTCATGAGTTTGCCATCGCCTAAAAAGAAACTCGCTGGTTATGAGTTTGATACAGATAAGAGGGTTTTTAAAGGCAAAATGCCAGCGATTGTAGTAAGCAACCGAGACCCTTTGTATGTTGGCAGAGTTAGAGTGCGCATACCCGGGCTTCATGAAGAAGGTCTGAGTGAAGAACACTACCCGTGGGCTTATTCCAATATACCCGTTTATTCGGGTAGAGGGGTATGGTGTGTGCCTCAACCCGGCAGTTGGGTCTGGGTTTCCTTTCTTGAGGACGATGAAATTCTGATTTACGAAGGAGCTTGGTTAAAACCCGGTGAAGGCTCTTTGCTTACTGGTAATGTAGACACTGTGGTGATTTACAAAGATGGGGCGTTTATTTATGTAGATAGCAATCACATAAGGATAAGCGCAGGTGGGGCTACCATAGGTTTATGCAGTGGGAGAGTTCATATCTTTGGAGATTTGGTTGTGCATGGGCAAATATACGGACCAACACCTATTGGGGGTGGTCCGTCAATGGATTGTACGATAAAAACAAGCCCTTCTTATGAAGCGGTTGTTAGTAGTGGCACTTACGAAGCATTTAAAGAAGGTGAGCCCATTGAAGAAGATTATTCTGCCCCCGGTTGTCAAAAATTCTTGGACAGAAATATCCCGCCACCTACATGTGATAATAGAGTGTTTGAGCATTTAACAGAAGAACAAATGCTTGCTTTAACCCTGTGGGGTGAGGCAGGCTATGAACCTATAGAAGGTATCATTGCGGTTGGATTTGTAATTTTGAACAGAAAAAAACTTGGTCTTCGGGGCAATACGATAAAACATGTTGTATTGGCACCTAAGCAGTTTAGTATGTACAACTGCACCTTACCGCAGGCAAGAGCAAGAGCTGAACAAATAGCACGCCACTTTGATGAGTTTCTTGAGTGCAACAAGCGCTTTAGGTTGATTTATCAAATAGCAAAAGACCTTCTGGAAGGTAAAATTACTCAAGACCCATCAAAGGGTGCAACCCACTACCACGCAGACTATGTATCACCAAGGTGGGCAAATCCTGATAAATTGACCGCAAAGATTGGCAGGCATATTTTTTATAAGTTAATATGAACGGCGTAGGCTTCCCCCTTCAAAAAGGTGTAAATGGATATTGGGAGTTTAAAGAAGGCCGCTCGTTAATTCTTAGCGATATTCTTTCTTTGCTTTACACAGTGCCCGGTGAAATTCCTATGTATCCTGAAATTGGCAACCTGCTTTTAAGACTTGTGCACGAACAAAATACTGAGTTGTTAAGAGAAATTGCTAAAGATTTGGCGAAATACACGCTTGAGTTTGCGAAAGAGGACAGGGTTGAGGTTTTAGATGTGTCGGTTAACGGAGAGCATGACACGCTTAAAGTGGTGTATCATTTAAGGGTAAAAGACACTAAGGAAGAGCTTTTTGCAGAGGTAGAGCTGTGATTTATGGTCGTGATTTTCATACGCTTGAGGAGCAAGTAAAGGAAAAACTTAAAGAAAAGTTTCCAGAAAGCTGGCAGGATTTTTATAAACACAATGCAGGTAATATTATCATTAACGCTTTCTTGTGGCTTGTAGACAATCTTCACCTTTATTTAGACAAGCAGGCTTTAGAGACCTATTTGTACACTGCTAAGGAACTGAGGAATATTTGGAATTTAGCTTGGCAAGTAGGTTATCAACCAAAAATCAACTCTTCAGCGGTAGGGACTTTAACGCTTTACGGTCCGGATATAAGCTTGCAGAAAGATACACAGTTGACTATGGATGGTATTCCTGTTTTGCTTGAAGAAGACTTGGTTGTAGTGGGTGGTGTGGGGACAGCTGTTGTTTCTCAACAGGCTATGGCGGTTTATGAGGGTCCAGTGCAAGCGCTTGCACTGTTTGATAACGCAAGCGATGTGCGTAAGGTGGTTGTGGATGGGGTGGAGCTTGAAAGGAAGGAACTACTTTTAGGAGAAGTTTCGGGGTATAAGTTTTGGAAGCGTTGGGATGGGAAGGGTGTTTTGGAAGTTAAAGCAAGCGGAGAAAGAATGAGAGTTGAGTATTTGACTACTCTTGGGGCACGAGGTAATGGAACTAAGAGGGGGTATGTGCAGATAGGAGACCTTAGTTATGAGTATAAACTTGAGCTTGAAGGTGGGGTAGATGTGGAGCCTATTGAAAACATAAAACAAAATGCCATAAGGAGCTTTTTTGCCCAGCATAGGTTGGTAAGTGTCCAAGACTTTAAGCATTTTGTTTTGTCTCTTCCGGGAGTGAGTAAGTGTAAAGTTGTGGATGCTTATGAAGTTGATGGAGTGCGTTATTTAGAAGTTCAAATTATTGTAGATAATGGCGATGTGGATTTTATAAAACGGAAAGTTAATGAAAGAAAAATAGCGGACACCTTTGTTGTGGTAAGACTTGCAAGAAGAGTGCCTGTTGATGTGAAAGTTAAAGTGTATGGCTCAGTGGATAGGGGGGTGGTGAGAGATGCGATAGTAGATTACATAAGCAAGCTTGATATTGGGGAGGCTTTTGTCCCCGACTTTTTTGTTGCGCATGTGGCGAGTGTCTTAAAGGTGGGTCTTTGGGTGGAGGCTCCTCGTGAGCCAGTAAGGGTAAACTACGACGAATTGATTGTGGCTGGCAACCTTGAGGTGGTTTGATGCTAAAAGAGTTTGTTCCTGAACAACTGCTTGAGCGTTCAGAAGGGTTAGAAGAGTTTCTTGATGCTTTGTGGGAGGTTTTAGAAGATGTAAAACAACGCATAGACGACTTTCCTAAGCTTATAGACATTGAAGAAATTCAGGAGCCCTTTTTAACATTTCTTGCTCTTTCTTACAATCTGCAGGTTTATCCACAAGAAAAGTGGAGAGAACTATTAAGAGAGGCGGTAGCTCTTCTTAGGGAAAGAGGGGAGCTTGAAAGCTTTAAGCGTTTGTTTTCTCTACATGGTTATAACGCAGAGGCAAGAGAGCTTTACCACGAAGTTATGAGCTTAGGGAGTGGTTTAATAGGGGAGCATAGGCTTGGGGGTAAAAAGTACTCAAGGGGCTCTATACTGTTGGTAAATTATTCAAATTTTGACGATTTGAGAGAAATAGCTTACGAGTATAAACCAGCTGGGCGAGTTTGTTGGGTTGAATATAAAAAGGTTGACGCACTTTCGGAAGTTGTTAGGGAGGCACACGCTGATATAAGCTTTGTATGGTATGCTTGTGTTGCAGAAAGACCTGCGCATGGCATCTTTGCAGTAGGTCAAAGCATCATTGGTGGTGAGGATGTCATAGGTTGGGACACAAGCGCTGGCGCATGGAATGTAGTAAAGAGCCTCATGACTTTAACAATGAACGCAACTACCGATTTCCCCATCAGTGTTGATAAATTTGGAAACGAGCATGCTTACTACATCTATCCAACCGAACCACCTCTATTTGGTGCAGAAATTACTTACATTGGTCGCAATGCTGTTGCTGAATAATTTACCAACTATGAGTTATATTAATTAACATGGCGTATGTTGGTGTCATCACCGAGCAAGGTAGAATTCTAAGAGCCAAACAAGTACTTAACGCTATAACCCACATTGCAGTTGGAGAAGGTTTAGAAAGTTGGGGGAATAATCCACCTGAGCCTTCCGTAAATCAAACTCAGCTTATAAAAGAGATTGCACGAAAGCGGTATTACATGAAAACATTTCTTGAGCCCGACCCAAATGGGAGCGTAAGCATAAGTATAGACCCAGATAACCCGAGTAATATCAGGCGCTTTAGCCCTACAGACAGGGAAACAAGGTTTATAGCTATCTTTTTTCGGTTTGAAGAGTTTGAAATAGTGAATGCGACAATTCGTGAATACGGTTTCTTTGGTGATAATGTTCAGTATGTGGAAGGTGTGGATGGTCCGTTGGCTTTAAACGGTGTTTATGACCCTGTTAATAACCCAAATGGTCAGGTGCTCAACCCCGGCAAGCTATACAGAGTTGTCAATATTCCTCCAAAAGTAAAGACATCAGTAGACAGTTTGGAAATTATTTTCTTTGAGGAGTTTTAAACATGGGCAAGCTTAGGGATTTTTACAACGAGAACGACAACTATCTGTTTGTTGATTTTAACCATGACAGAAAATTGCCCGAATATGACCTAAACGACTTACAAAAAGCTATTTACACAGTTATTAAAAGGCTTAGTGGTGTGGTATTAAAAGAAGGGGCGATTTTTAATGCGGAGGCGACGATAACCCAATACGATGACACGAGTTTAACTGTGTTTGTATCGGCGGGTTTGGTGAACTGGGAAGGTAAGCTAATTCCTTTTGAAGGAGCTTCCTTTGTGCTACAAAGGGGTAATGGGGTTCAAGTTATCTTTGTTGAGTGTGTCAAAAGATTAATCACCGCAACTCAAGATGGAAGGTTAACCCTTCCTACTACAGGGGAAGCTACAGCGGATAGGCATAAGTACTCTGCAAGTCTTACCTTATCTCCGTCGTCAAGCTACAGTGCGGATGTTTTGGAATTTGCAGTTTACCCTGCCTTTAAGGTAGATACGGATAACCTTCTTGTAGAGCCCGCAGTAATGAGGCGGTCAAATCTACACTTGGATTGGCTTGAAGGGTTCTTACCTATGTCAAGAGTTGCAGGGATAGACAGTATTATGAGGGAAGTGGAGGAGAGGTTTTATAACAGTTTTGGCTCTTACATAGTCAGTGGTTTTGATGTAGTTGTTGAAGATGTAGATGAGGTTAATGGTGAGGCTATTATTGGTGTTAGTCCGGGTGTTTGTTATGTGCTTGGCAAAAAGGTGGCAGTTGACCAAAAGAAGGTTTTCAGAATTCCCCTTGGCATTCACACAAAAACAGTAAACGGTGAGATAAAAGTTTACACGACAGGGCAAAGAGCTTACAAGATTAACAACTCGCCTGTTAAAAGAATAATTGTACTTTATGCGACAGTAGAGAGGACAGATACAATTACAAGAGGCTCAAGCCCGGGTGGGCAGGACTTGCTTCCATATACGCCTGTAGTTCAAGTTGTGTCTGTTTCTCAAGGAACTACAACTTTTAGATATGGCACTGATTATGTACTTAGTGGGAATGCTATAGATTGGTCTCCTGCGGGGCTTGAGCCAAACCCCGGAACAACCTACACTGTGGTGTATAGATACAGAAAGCCCATGGTGCTTGATGCAGACTATACTCTAAATGGATGGTTTGGGAAGAGTGGGGGGAGAAATACAGGGATTTATTACTACTTTGTATCTGCCGTAAATGCAAGCAACAATGAAACCGCATTTAACCCAAACAGGATAAAGGCTATAACAGTTGAACGAGGAGATATCGTAAAGATAGACTGGGATAGTGTAAGTGGTGCTGTTAAGTACAGAGTTTATGTAGCTTACAACCCAAGCGACCCGACGGATAGAACTCAGTACAAGCTGTTAGATGAAGTAGTTAGTACGGAGTACATAGATTATGGTATAAAAACACCGCAAACCGATACACCTGTTGAAACTTCAAGCTTTAATGAGAGTAGCCCTGTTATTCTGCTTGAAAAGCTGGAAGGAGACTGCATCGTCTTTGGAAATGGTGATTTACCAGTTGCAAATACAGAATTTCAGTACGACTATGAGTACTATGTGCCGAGGTACGACTTGATGTATGTAAGCCTTGAGGGGGTAAAGAGAGTTGAAGGAGCGCCTGCGGACAGCCCTAAACCTCCTACTCCTTATGTGGATACTGTTCCTATCGGCTTAGTTTATTTCCCAGCAGGTTTGAAAAAGCCTGTGGTTGTAAAAACACCCCTGCGTGCAGTGCATTTTGATGAGCTTTTGAAGAAATTTGAAGAACTAAACGATTTAAAGTACAATGTGGGGCTAACTATAGCGGAATTGGACCTGTACAGAAAGGCAAGCGGTCTTGTGAAAGGACTTATTTTTGAGGATTTTAGCGGTGATGTGTGGGCAGATACGAACCACCCAGATTTTAGAAGCTTGGTTGATGTAGAAAGTCAAATTGCTACACACGAAACAGATATAAAGGTTGGAGTATACGATATTCATGGGTTTGTTAAACATACTGCAGGCTACATATTGCCATACACAGAAAGAGTGTGGTTTGTACAAGACAAGTGGACACGCTCTATTGATGTAAATCCCTTTAAGGCTATAAAACCTCCATCTCCAAAACTTTTCCTTAGTTGTAGTGTTGCTACTCAAGAGGCTGTTAGAAATCGTTTGGTTAGTGTTTTAAGAGGCAGTGCGGTAGGGTTTGTGCAGTTTTCTCCAGAGCTTGTAGTAATAGGGAGTGGATTTAACCCTGATGCGGATGTGGTGATTTCTGTTGAACAGGGTGGTAGAAGTATAAGCTTGGGTGTAGTAAAAGCTGATTGGAATGGGAACTTTAGATATACCACAGTTTCCCCAAACGATATAAGCGGTGTTGTGCTGGTGCGTGCAAGAGATAACGGAACTATACCAGCAGAAGCGGAAGGAACAATAGGGATATCAGTTGCTACTGTTGCTTGGGCAGGTTGGAGACCACTTACTTTAAGTACAGGAGATAGAACGCTTAGGTTTGATTTGAATGCGATTAATCAAATAACCAATGAGGGAAGATGTATTAGGGGCGTAAGAGTGCAAGTGGTAGACCCTGTTGCGTACAGCTTTTTTGTAAGTTCTCCTATATGGATAACATCGGTCGGTCTGTACTTTACACAAAAGGATGCGAGTATTCCAGTTTATGTGCAAATAAAGCCTATCGTTGGAGGTTTGCCCGGTGATACAGTTATTGCGGAAGAAAGCGTATTTCCTAACAACATCAGGCTAAACGAAGAAACCAAAATTACATTTAAAGAGCCAGTCAGATTACAACCGGGCTGGTATTGTATAGTGGTCCTCTCAGAGAGCGACCAATACAAGGTGCAAGCGAGCAAACTTGGGGAGATTGATATGGTAAGCGGTCAGCGTGTTTTGACAAATCCTTCTGATGGTGTGCTTTTTGTGTCTGCGAACGGTGTGTCATGGAGTATTTATCAAGATATGGATTTAAGGTGTAAGATTTATGTTGCGGAATTTCAACAAAGCGGTGAATACATAGCGGAAATAAACGAGTACTTTACACATGCGGTAGTGAGGCAGATGGATACAGTTTTTGATGGAGTTAGTGTGGAGTATTACTATAAGACTGACACAACGGAAGATTGGCAGGTTTTAGGCAGTTTTATAGATGTAGATAGAAAGAGCAGGCTTATAGTAAAAGTAAGAGCAAATGCAAGTGCAGATAGGCTTGATAGTCCGGTTCTTGCTCCTCTTTCTGTTCTGCTTTTTGATAGAAAGCTCAGCGGAGTATATGTTAGCAGAGCTTATGAATTTACAAAAGATGTATCATCTATTGAGCTATATGTTTCCCACACAACGCATCAAGGAACATCGCTGACGGTAAAGGCGAGCAATGACGATGGTAGAACATGGATTACTCTAACGAGAGACACGAATTATTCCAAGCTTGTAGATGGGAATTTAGGCGTGTACGAGTATAAGTACACTGGTACATTTCCCACATCGGGCAATCGTGTAAGAATAAGGTTTGAGATGAGCTCTGCTTTGTATTCTCGGGCTGTTGTAATAAGAAGATACGGTGGCATAGTTTACAATTGATGACTTATAATTAGTAATTATGAAGGTGCGAAGGTTATCCGAAAAACACTTAGAAGTTGAGGCGGAAAATGTAAATGAGTTATCAATCGGGGCAATCGTGCAAGCGCTTGCAGAATTAGCCTACGAAGTAGAAAAGCTAACGGGCAAGAAACTAAAGAAGGTTAGGATACTATTAAAGGAGGCGGGTTATGTTAACGAATAACTTTGGTTTTGTTTTAGCTCCAGAGATACCGATACCAACCCGAAGAGCGGAATACAATTACAATTGGAACTTGGTTGATACATTGCTGAAACGCTTGATAGACACAAGGTTGTATGTAGGAAGCTCTCCCCCTCCATCTAACGATTATGTATTTTGGTTAGATACTTCAACTCTGACTTTTAAGGTGTTTAATGGTGAAGATTGGAGTGCTATAGCTTTGTTAAACACGAGTGGCAAGCTTGACCCAAACAGAATACCTTTTGAACAACTTGATAGTAAATTTGATGAAATTGAAAGAAAACTACATGCGATAGCTTTCTTCTTTGGAGGAGACTAAAAAATGCTTGCTACAACCACTGTCAACAACGAAGAAAATGTGATATATACAGTGCCGAGTGGGAAGACTGCCTATGTTTATGTGGATATTTACCTGCACACTACAGGAAGCTTGACCGTCAAAATCAATGATTTGATTTACTTTGCGGACACGCCAACTATGAAAATGATAAGCATAAAGCTCATAATGAACTCTGGAGACACTCTAAAAGTGGCTTATACAGGTCAAGCAAATGTGTTTGTCCATGGAACGGAGGTGTAGTCATGCCTATAAGAAATTTTATTAATGCGGATACTGTAGATGGTTTTCATGCAAGTCAGACCCCGAGCCCTGATACTATTCCTGTTGCGGATGCAAGTGGAAAATTAGCAAGCGGTTGGCTACCTCCATTAGGATTTCAAAATAAAGTTTCGTTTACTTCGTCGGGGACTTGGATAGTGCCAAATGGAGTTTCAAGAATTTTTGTGATTGGGTGGGCTGGTGGTGGTGGTGGGGGGGGTAGTACTACTACTACATACTTTGGTGGTGGGGGAGGCGCAGGTGGTTGTATTGTGAGAATGTTCAATGTTGTACCTGGAGAAACACTAACAATAACAATAGGAGCAGGTG
>FWWL01003728.1_pt1 | contig 27052 bp, 21 predicted proteins | sample 2228331 | NCBI WGS metagenome assembly FWWL01 (sample SAMEA103939775, study PRJEB20133) | metagenome
CGTTCGACCAGCCGGGCCGCCACGATAGCCAGGATGCCGGCCGACCAGGCGGCATGATCTACTATGATTCCTGGCGCACTCAGCAAAGTGGAATCCGCCCGCAGTTGCCCCTCGGCAGCGCGCGTGACCTGGCTGGTCAGGAATTGACGCTGGATGTTGTAGTTTTCCAATTGGGTAGCCAGCAGGCGAGCACGAGCCGCGTCGCGCGTGAGGAGTAACTCCACAGCTGGCGTAGCATCGCCCAGCCGCCCCAGAGCATTGAAACGTGGCGCCAACAGATAGGCCAGGTGTTCCTCGTTGAGTTGAGCGGCTTGCAGGCCGGCCAGTTCCATGACAACTTGCAAGCCCAGGCGAGGCGCCGCGCGCAGGCGTTCCAGGCCGCGTTGAGTCAGGTAGCGGGTATCGCCCCGCAAAGGCGCCAAATCGGCTACGCAGGCCAGAGCCACCAGGTCGAGCAGCTCATCGGCCTCGCGGCCGAGCAATGCTTCGGACAGTTTGTAAGCCACGCCTGCTCCTGGCAGGCCGCCCAACGGATGATCGGCCGGCAATCGGCGTGGGTTCACGACAGCAATTGCCGGCGGTAATTCGGGAGAGAGTTCATGATGATCCGTAATAATAAAGTCTACACCATGCGCCTGGGCGCGCTGAACAGCATCGTGGGCGCTGATTCCTGTATCACAAGTGACGATCAGGTCAACATCGCTCTCCAAAATCGTCTGCAGGGTAGCCAGATGGACACCATGTCCCTCCCGTTCCCGCACAGGTAGATGATATCGGACCTGGGCGCCCAGTTTCTCCAGGGTTGCCACCAGCAAAGCGGTCGCCGTCTGTCCATCCACATCGAAATCGCCCCAGATGCAAACGCGCTCTTCGCGCCGGATGGCCTCCTGAATGCGCTGGCAGGCCGCTTCCATATCCGGTAGAGCAAAAGGCGATGAGGGCGAGTACTGGCGCGGATCGAGAAAGGCAGAGACTGCCTGTGGCGTGCATAAGCCACGTCGCGCCAACGCTTGCTGAACCAGGGGGGGTAAATCAGGCGCCAGATTCGGTGCCGAAACGGGAGGGGCATCCACCCAACGCATACGCTAACCCTAGAACGCGATTTCCTGAATTTGCTCGAAGTCGAGTTCCCAGTCGCTTTCCTCTACTTCTCCTTCCCCTTCGCCAGCCACGGCGCCACGCTCACAATAGGAGCGATACACGCAATACAGGCACTGTCGCGCGTCCTCGGTCGGCGGGAAATCCCCGGCGGCGTGAATCTCCTCCGCCAGCGATTGCAAGGCACTCCAGTCGCGCTGGAATTGGCGCGCATCATAAGGAAAGCGCGCCGGTTCCGTCGGATACTCGGCAAACCAATAGACCATTTCCACATCCTCGGCGGCAGGTGTTTCCCCGTCGAGCAAGTGCGCCCCAGCCCTGACCAGCAATGCCCGATACAGGCGTGTTTGCCAGCGCGCAGCCAGCCATTCATTCTTCGGACGGCGGCGGTACGTTTTCCAATCGTAGATCAGGAGCGTCCTGTCACGCCGCGCAATCAGGTCATACTGCGCCAGCACGCCGAACGCGCCCAGCTCCGCCGAGAGAGTCACTTCCGGATACAGGACGCACTCTTCGCGTACACGCTGCAGATGAGCATCGGCCAGGTAATGCTCCCACCAGCGACGCAGGTCCGGCCCGCTGGCCAGGCGTCCAATCTTTTCCGCCGGTAAACCCAGCAAGTGCTGGTGAATCAGGCGGTGGAACAACGCGCCAGCCTGTTGACGGCGTTCATTCTCTAAAACAGGTTCGCTTTCCACCGCCGGCCAGGCCAGGCGTTCCAGGTAACGCAACCGGAAACGACGCGGACAATCGGCGTAATCCTGCAGGGAGGACTGGCTGAGGATCGTGAGAGGGAAGGCCATGGCGACATGCTCCCCAGGGGAATGGGCGTTATTGATCCAATCGTGCCAGGCGGATCAGAAAGCGCGCCAGGGCTTCCATGCCCCGGTACCAGGTTGGCAAATGTAGTTTCTCGTTCGGCGCATGGAGATTATCGTCCGGCAAACTCATGCCGGTCAAGACAGATTGCAGGCCCAGGATTTGCTGCATTTGCGCTACGACCGGTATGCTACCACCTTCCCGTTTGAAGTAAGGAGCAACGCCCCAGGTCTCCTCCAGGGCTTGCGCCAGAGCCTGGACCGGTGCGGAATCCGTGGGTATCAACGAAGGCACGGCGCCGTGCAGGTCTTTGACCTCCCAGCGCACAGTTGCGGGGGCATGTTCCTGGAGGTAGCGCCGCAGTTGTTGATGCACTTCCTCGGGATCCTGGTCAGGCACCAAACGCATAGAGATCTTCGCCATAGCCCAGGCAGGGATGACCGTCTTGGAACCTGCGCCGGTAAACCCGGCCAGCAGGCCATTCACATCCAGCGTGGGGCGCGCTCCAGCGCGCTCGACCGGCGTATAGCCGGCCTCGCCGTAAAGGGCCGGCGCGCCGGTGGCACGCAGGTAATAGGCCTCGTCCATAGGCAAGCGCACCAGTTGTTGACGCTCCTCCGAAGAAAGCGGACGCACCCGGTCATAGAAGCCCGGCAGGGTCACGCGTCCCTGGTCGTCATGCATGCCGGCAATCAATTCCGCCAGGACGATCGCCGGATTGTGGACCACACCGCCGTAGAGGCCAGAGTGCAGATCATGCGCCGGGCCATACACATAGATTTCAAAGTAAGCCAGGCCGCGTAAGGCACAGGTGATCGCCGGCGCGTCCGCCGCGATCATACCGCTATCACAGTTCAGGCAAAAATCTGCCTGCAGCTGTTCGCGGTGGGTACGCAGGAACTCCTCCAGGCTGGGGGAACCAATTTCCTCCTCCCCTTCCAGCAACCACTTGACATTGACACCCAACGCCCCCACGCGCTGCAGGGCTTCCACCGCCTTAATCACAGCCAGAGTTGGGCCTTTCATATCCGAAACACCACGCGCGTAGAGATTCTCGCCGCGTACCTGTGGTCCGAAAGGCGGACTCTGCCACTGATCGAGCGGGTCTGCAGGCTGGACATCGTAGTGACCATATACCAGCACCGTAGGCGCGCCCCTGGCTTGCAACCATTCCCCGTAGACGATGGGATGGCCCGGCGTCGCGTAAATCTGGACGCTTTGCATCCCAAGCGCGTCCAACTGCCCGGCAAACCATTCCGCGGCACGTTGCATATCGGCCTTGTGGTCGGCCTCGGTCGAGACCGAGGGTATCGCCAGAACCGCCTTCAACTCGTCCAGGAAGTGATCGGCGTTCTGGCGCAGGTAGGCAATCGCGGCAGAGGTTGTATCATTCATGATTCTGTGTCCTTTCTGTTTGGAAATCTTTTCTAATCTTACCACACTGGCGGGCTTGGTGTCCGGATTCATAGACGGTGGACAATGGACGGTAGACGATGGTATTGGGCAGTCAAGCCAGGCATAGCCTGGCGATATGTGTGCCACCAACCGAAGGCCAGCGCACCCCCCTTGGCATACTCTAATTGCCGTTTTTGGGACACAGCCGTTTTTGGCTATATCACGAGTGCGGCGTAAAGAGTATAATAAAATCAAGCAAGTGACCCGTGTTCCCAGTTAACGATGGTTTCACTTTGTCGCACTGGTCTATCTTCTCCTTACACGGATTGTCAGTCTCTGTCTGGTAGAAAGAGGGCAATAGGACATGGAGAATTTACCCGACTTCGCCGTGCTTGACAATCTGATGGAAGGTTGCCAGATTATTGGCTTTGACTGGCGTTACTTGTACGTCAACGACGCGGCCGCCAGACATGGACAGAAACCCAAAGAGGAACTGCTTGGGCGCACCATGATGGAAGTGTACCCAGGCATCGAAAAAACACCTCTGTTTTCCACCTTGAAACAGTGTCTGAACGAACGAAAGCCTGCCGAGCTGGAAAACGAATTCACTTACGAGGGAGGCTCCACCGCTTGGTTCTTACTCAAAATAAACCCTGTGCCTGCTGGTCTGCTTATTCTTTCCATAGATATTAGCGACCATAAGTGCGCAGAAGCCAGGCTGCGCGCCAGCGAAGAACACTACCGCCGCCTCGTGGATAATGCCCCCGTTGGCGTGTACCAAGCCTCACTTGACGGGACAATTCTGTCCGCTAACCCTGAACTGGCGCGCATGTTAAATTTTGACACACCTGCCGACTTAATCGGCACGTGTGCCCTTGCACGTTACAAGAATCCGAACGACCATGCACGCTTGCTCGAATTGCTACAGCAAGAAAAGCAGGTCAGAAACTTTCAAGTGGACGTGCTGACACGCGACGGTCAGATCCGTACCGCGCTGCTCAGCGCCTGGCTGGAAGGCAACACCATCTCCGGAATGATACTCGATATTACCGAGCACGAGCAAACCAAGCAACACCTCGCGAACCTCAACCGCCTTTATGCCATTCTCAGTCAAATCAATCAAGTCATTATGCACGCCAAGGAGAGAGACGAGCTGTTCCAATCTGTTTGCAAAGTAGCTGTGGATGTTGGTAAAGTTGGTCTTGCGTGGATCGGCTCCTTCGAGCCAGAAACAGGGGAGGTGACGCCTATGCTTGTATACGGGAGTGGTCAGGAGCACCTCCCGTTCGAGACAATTAACTTGAGGGAACCCCCGTTCGAAAACGGTTTGATGGGAGCAGCAGTCAGGTCAGGCAAGGTGGAATACAGTAGAGACATCCAAAACGACCCCAACATGCAACACTGGTATGAGATGGCGGTGGCATATGGCTATCATTCCGCCGCTGCAATCCCACTTAGATGTAAAGGTGCAATATGCGGCTTGCTCAATCTTTACGCCACCGACGTAGATTTCTTTACAGGCGATGAATCGCGTAACCTCCTTGAAGAAATTGGCGGTGATATTTCCTTTGCTCTTGATAAATTCGATACGACAGAGGAGCTCCGTGAAAGTCACGAGCGGTTTAACCGCCTTGTGTCAGAATTGAGCGAGATCGTATGGACAGCGTCACTGGATGGGCTGCATATCGTTGACGTGAATGATTCCTTCGAACAAATCTACGGATATTCTGTGGAGGACCTTAGAAGAAACCCCAGGCTGTGGCTTGAGGCTGTCCATCCCGAGGACCGCGCGATTGCAGAGGAAAGCCAGAAAGAATTACTCAGCAAGGGAAGCGCCATGGTGGAATACCGCATTGTCCGGCCTGATGGTGAAATACGTTGGCTGTGGGATAAAAAATCGCTTATTAAAGATGCTCGCGGTCATCCCACTTATGTAGGTGGTATTGTAGAGGACATCACCGAGCGCAAACGGGCAGAAATAGAGGCATTGAAGCAGATTAGCCGCCTCGAAGCCCTCCGAGAGATTGATGTCGCCATTGCCAGCTCAACCAGCCTATCTCTAACGCTCAAGACCATCCTGGAGCAAGTCGTAACCACTCTCTCTGTAGACGCGGCTGACATCTTGTTGCTTAACCCGCACTCACAAACATTGGAGTTTGCAGCAGGGCGAGGTTTTCGAACCAAAGGTATTGAGAAAACTCGACTGCGTCTCGGGCAAGGACATGCAGGGCGTGCCGCAATGGAACAAAAAACGATCGTGACACCTGATTTAACCAACCCGAGGGAACCTTTCTTGCGCGCCTCCCTCCTTCAAGAGGAAGATTTTATCTTCTATTGCGTCACGCCACTGGTCGCCAAGGGAAATCTGCTGGGCGTCCTGGAAGTCTTTCGACGCACGCCTTTCAAGCCCGACCGGGATTGGTTAGCCTTCTTGGAAGCATTAGGAGGGCAGGCATCTATTGCTATTGAGAATTCCCAGCTTTTCACCAGCTTAAAAAATGCAACGACAAAACTGCTCATTGCTTACGACGAAACGATTGAAGGCTGGTCGCGCGCACTTGACCTGCGCGACAAAGAAACGGAGGGGCACACGCTACGAGTGACAGAAATGACAGTTGCACTGGCCCGACATGCAGGCATACCAGAGGAGGAAATCGTCCACCTCAGACGCGGGGCATTACTGCACGACATTGGCAAAATGGGCGTTCCGGACGCAATCTTGCTAAAACCAGATAAATTGACCGACGAAGAATGGGCGATCATGCGCAAGCATCCCGTCTTTGCTTACGAGTGGCTCTATCCAATTGAATATCTGCGGCCAGCGTTAGCTATCCCGTATTCCCACCACGAAAAATGGGATGGAACGGGTTATCCCCAGGGTCTGAAAGGTGAGCAAATTCCTTTGCCAGCCCGCTTGTTCGCTGTAGTAGACGTCTATGATGCGCTTTCCTCGGATCGCCCTTACCGTCCAGCCTGGCCGTATGAGAAGGTCATGCAATATATCCGCCAGCAGGCCGGTAGCCACTTCGATCCTCAGGTAGTCGAATGGTTTCTACAAATAACTCCTCCTACGCAACCAGCTCGACAGGCTTGAGTTCCCTGTAAAGTGGCAAAAGCAGATTGAAGGGCACATAGATACAGTTTGGACTTGAGAGCAAAGAGATTGAGCCTGGTATTGCCTGTGAATAGTCGAGCTTGATGCCACTACATAGGGCAACAAAGAAATGATTGGTTTGCGCGATCACCGTGTGCGCTGGTGACTTTTCCGTAGCATTCTGCTTGAGCGACTGACGATAGGATTCCACATTCCATCGTTTTTGATAGATTGGGGCGATCCTCTCACCGTCCAGAGTGGTATCGCTGATCACCAGACACTGGATGCCTGTCGAACCATCTTCGTTCGTGAAGACCTGTTTGACCAGCAGGAGGGGGAGAGCAACACCTTCCAGAGACACCATGACAGACTTCACTGGCTACAACGTCAGCGTGCCCACTCGCTGGCAACGGCTTTTTTCTGGCCTCCACCACTCAACGCCATCTTGCGATTGCCTTTGATCGCCATGACGAACTCCTGTTCGAGCGTGAGCTGGACGAAATTCCTGCTTTCGGCAGAAGCAAACCAAAAGTGCTCTGTCATTCCGGCTAACTCGCAAACAATACCACCCAAGGAGCGAATATGAGACCTGCTTATTGGATTCCTGTCCTGGCCCTTATTGGCGGAATCGCCGGTTACGCTCTTTCGCGCTATACGGGCTGGTTGGGAACGACTACCGGCATCGTCATCGGCATTCTGGCAGGCGCCGTTCTGTATGCCAGCCAGAGCGGCAAAAGAAAATAGGCCGCCGCGCCAACCGTGGTTCGCCGGCACATGGCAAGCCTTTTACCACTTGAGAAATATCCCCATGTCAAGGGGTAGGGCTGGGAGAAGGTTGGCCGCTGCGACCGACAACCATGTACCACTCGTAGATATTGGCGAAACGGTCGCTTGGGTCAAAGAGCGGCGCGATCTGGACACCGCGCACGCTGGCGTCTACGCCATAGGTATAGACCGGATAGTATAACGGCAAAGCCGGCCATTCTTTGGCAAAGATAACCTGAAAGTTGCGGTAGAGCCGGGCGCGTGAATCGACCTGGGTCAGGACGCGCGCCTGTTCCAGGTATTCACTGGCCGAGCGATTGTCCCACTGCGCGTAATTCTGCCCATCCAACGCCTGGGACTGGTGCCAAAACGGATAAGGGTCGGGATCAACCGAGCTGCCCAGGTCTAGATCCACCAGCGCCGCCTGGTAACGGCGCGGAGTCAAGTAGTCCTGCACGAGGGTTGGGTAATCCACAGCCTGCAAGTTCACCTGCACGCCAATCGCGGCCCAGTTTTCCTGGATGATCTGCGCGAGGCGGGTATGGAGAGCATCATTGGGATGCACAAGCGTCAAGGCCAGGCTCTGTCCCTCCTTGGAGCGCACGGGACTATCGCCGCTAAGCACATACCCCGCATCCCTGAGTAAGGATTGGGCCTGCTCGGGATCATAGGGCACGGATTCCCCACCCTCGTAGGCCGCCCAATTGCCAGGGGGAACGACACTGTTTGCGATCACCGCCTGGCCTTGCAGGATACGGTCTACCATAAAACGACGGTTCAGACCCAGGAATAAGGCGCGCCGCACCACCTTATCCTGCAAGAAACTCACTTCCTCGTTTTGCAGGTTGAACAGTATCAAGGTCAGGCGCGGCAGACGCGCCGCGTAGAGATTCAGATCGGGTTCCAACAGGGCGTCGGTTAGGATGTCGAGAGTCACATGACCAATGCCAAGCACCTCTCCCTCGCGGTAAGCCGTCAACGCTTCCTGTGCCGTCGCATAGTACCGGAAGATGATTTGGGCAATGCGCGGCACCTGGCCATAGTAGGCTTCGTTGGCCGCCAGCATGACCCCCGCGATCTGCCCATTTTCCACAAGAAGGCGTTCGAAGCGATACGGCCCGCTACCGACGGGCGCCAGGTTGAAATTATGATGGATCAGTTGATCGGGTGGGGTATCCGCCAGCAAGTGCTTGGGCAAAATGCCAAACGTCAGATAGGTCAGGAAAGGCGCGAAGGGCTCCGGGAGGACGAATTTCAGGTTCTTATCGTCCAGACGGACAACCTGTACCTGATTCCAGAGCGCGCGGATGTCTTCTGGGTAGGCCGTGACGCCTGTGCGGATAATATCAATCGTAAAGAGGACATCGTCGCTGGTCACCGGTTGACCATCGTGCCAGAGGGCATTGGGGCGCAGGGTGAAATTGTAAATCGTCCCATCCTGCGAAATTCCCCAGGACTCGGCCAGGTCTGGATGGGGCAAACCACGCCCGTCAAAGGTCAGCAGGCTGCTGAAGAGCAGGCGATCCACATCGCGATCTGCTGGATTGTAGTAATCGAACCAGGGATTCAGGCGTCCAAAGGCACCCGTCAGGGCTTCCACGTACACGCCGCCGCTGGTTGGCTGAGGCGCAAGGGGAGAAACTGCCTGGGGTCGTTGAGTCAACAACAAAAAACTCACCACGCCAAGCGTGGCGAGGACGACGACAAGTTGCCAGCGCAGTCTCTTCATAAGGGAAAGGAAGGCCTTTCCATCCAGCGGCATGGCAGCACGGCCTGTACTGGGTTCTTACGCGCGCGCGGCCAGGATCGCGGAGGTGATGGCCAGAACAAAGAAGAGCAGGCTGAAAATGACCGTCACCCAGAAGAGGACTTTCTCGATGCCACGACGCGCCGTGAAAATCCCGCCGGTATCCGAGCCAGTCAAGCCACCCAAACCTGCCCCTTTGCTCTGTAGAATGATGCTTGCCACCAGAGCAATTGAGGTTAGAATCAAAGACACATTGATGATCTGAGTCCAATTCATAGAGTAAGCCTCCTATCAGCCGTCCCATTATACCCGTGAAGCGGAAGAACCGTCAACAATGGAAGAACTCGTTGCGAATCTCCACCTCCACACCCGTTACTCCGATGGTTCCGGCACGCACGCCGAGGTGGCGCAGGCCGCCCTGCGGGCCGGAATAGATGTGCTGCTCGTCAGTGACCATAACGTCTGGGTACAGGGAGCCGAACGGTATTACCAGGATGGTGCGCGCACCCTTCTGCTCCTGGTAGGGGAGGAGATTCACGACCAGGACCGACAACCACAGAAAAACCACCTGCTCGTATTCGGCGCGGGACGTGAACTGGCACCACTCGCCGACGACCCTCAGGCCTTGATCCAGGCGGCCCGCGCGGCCGGCGGCCTCACCTTCCTGGCCCATCCCGTGGATCCCGAGTTGCGCGCCTTCGGCGAGGACGATATTTCCTGGGTAGATTGGCAAGTCAGCGGGTACACCGGCCTGGAACTCTGGAACGGCTTCAGCGAATTGAAATCCGTCGTCCGCAATAGACTCCAGGGGTTGTTCTACGCCTACTTCCCAGCCTGGATCGCGCGCGGGCCTCTGACAGAGACAGTTCGCATCTGGGATACTCTGCTACGGGAGGGGCAACGCGTCGTCGCCGTGGGAGGCTCCGACGCGCACGCTCGTCTCATGTCGCTTGGGCCACTGCGCAAAGTCATTTTTCCCTATGAATTGCACTTCTCAACGGTCAACACACACCTCCTGGTGCCGCAACCGTTGCGCGGCGTCCTGGAGACCGACCGGCGCATGGTGTTGACGGCCCTGGCCGAGGGACATTGCTTCATCGGTTACGACTTGCCGGCCCCCACGCGCGGCTTCCGCTTCACGGCGCACGGCAAGAACGGCCAGGCAATTATGGGAGATGTCATCTCACTGGATAATGGCGTGACCTTGCAAATCAAACTCCCAAGCCGGGCCGATGAAATCCGATTGATCAAGGACGGTCAGCTTATCCGCCGCACCCGAGGCGAGGCCCTGGTGCATATTGCCACCGAGCCTGGTGTGTACCGCGTCGAGGCCTACCGTCGCTTCCTGGGGCGACCACGCGGCTGGATTTTCAGTAACCCCATCTACGTTCGCGCCGAGGCAGACAGACGCGGACTTTGAAGCGCTCGCTACGCCCTGTAGAAGGAGATATAGAATAAAGCCCTGCCATTCTTCTTGAAGCGAGTTCAAGGAAAGTCTATGGGCGTATTGGTGAAGATCTTTCATCTAACACCGTACTTTACTTCTCTTCTGCAGACACACATCTTCCCATCACCAGTGGCCATCCTCCTGAGAGCAGGCAGCTGATGGCTTGCATCATTGCTTCGAGAGAACCATAGCACACTTGTCCAACTTACAGTTAAAAAGGGCGGGTAAGCCAGGCCACACCTTTGGTTTATGTGCACTCCAGGGGGCCCCCTTTTTGCCGGAATTCTCCAAACTGTCAAATCCTACTCCAGACCTGGACAGTTACGATCACCTTTCACCGTCTATGGTCTATCGTCCATCGTCCATCGTCTATCGTCCATCGTCCATCGTCTGCGAAACCATAGCCCGCCCGGATGGGCACACAATGGTTTCAAGCCAGGGATTCCCATTCGGTAAGCAATGCGTCCATAGCCTGCTGAATACAAGTATACTCGCGCCCCAGGTGGGCCACGCGCACCGGGTCGGCTGGCGGATTTTCCAACTGGGCACTCACAGCAGCCAGTTCCCGCTCCAGGGCCGCGATTTTGTTTTCCAATTCCTGCATTCGAGCGAGGCGGCGACGTTCCGCCTTCTGGGCTTCCCGTTCCTGGCGATCGGCTAGGGATGCCCCTCCTCGCTTCCTTTCTTGGGAGGCGGTCACGTCCGAGGCAACCGATAACGCGGCCAGCCGCTGACGTTCCTCCCGTCGCTGGCTATACGTCCCTTCAAAGACATCCAGGCTGACCTGGCGCGGATCAACCTCCCAGATTTGCGTGGCCAACGCATCCACCAGGTAGCGATCGTGCGTCACCAGCAAAATCGTCCCGGCGAATTCGTCAAGCACTGCCTGTAAGACCTCTTGCGAGGGAATGTCGAGGTGATTCGTCGGCTCATCCAGGAGAAGGAGATTGGCCTCCTGCAGAGCCAGTTTAGCCAGAGCCAGACGTCCGCGCTCGCCACCGGAGAGGCAAGCCACCTTCTTGAAAACCTCATCGCCCGAGAAGAGATACCTGCCGAGATAGTCGCGAACCTGCCCCGGCAGCCAATGAGGCGCAAGCGTGGCGATCTCTTCGAATAAGGTATGCTGTGGGTCAAGACCCTCGTGCGCCTGGGCAAAATAACCGATTTGAAGCGAGGCGCCCAGTTGTACTTCTCCCTCCAGGGGCGGAATCTGGGCCAGAATGGTTTTGAGGAAGGTGGTCTTGCCGGCACCGTTCGGGCCGAGGATCGCCGCGCACTCGCCGCGCCGTAAAACGATATCCGGCACGCGAAAGAGCGGACGGCCGGGGTATCCCACGAGCAGGTTGGTGGTCCGCAAGACGATCTCGCCAGAACGCGGCGCTGCGCGTAGAGTCAGGCGCAAACGCGGCAGGGTCCGCTGAGGCAGTGTCAGCGCGCGCACACGGCGTTCCGCTTCCTCGACGCCAAACGGCGAAGTGGCAATGGTCGTTTCAGCCGCCGTTTCCGCCCACGTCTGGTTGCGCACGTGTTCCCAACCATGTTGCTCGATGGCCTGCACCAAACGACTCAAGCGGCGCAACCGGCCTTTCGCCTGATTCACATTCTGGCCGGAAATGTTTTTCTTGATGTATTCGACTTCCCGCAGTAAGCGGGCCTTCTCCGCCTCGAAACTCTCCAGCCGGTGTTCCCAACGCTGCTGGCGCGTGCGCAGATAGTTAGAATAGTTGCCTGGACAGTACTCGCAAACGCCGAAGGCCATTTCCAAGATACCGTTGGCCACACGGTCGAGAAAATAGCGGTCGTGCGAGACAATCACTGCCGCGCCATCCCATTGCGTCAAATAACTCTCGAGCCACTCCACTGCCGCGACATCGAGATGATTGGTCGGCTCATCCAGCAGGAGCAAATCAGGGTCCGAGAGCAAGAGACGCGCCAGGTAGGCACGCGTACGTTGCCCGCCGGAAAGATGCGCGAGAGGAAGGTGGAAATCCTCTTCCACGAAACCCAGGCCGCTCAATACCTGGCGGATGCGTGTGGGGAACGTATACCCGCCGCGGCGCTCGAACTCCTCCTGAAGCGCACCGTAGCGCGTCAGCGCCTCCTGCTGCTCGGCGGACTCGGCCATTTCTGCCGCCAGGCGTTCCAATTCCCTTTGCAAGGCAAGCAGATCGGAAAAGACATTTTGACAGAAATCCAGGAGTGTTTCCTCAGCACAGATTTCCGCCTCCTGGGGCAGGTAACCGATGCGCAGGCCCTTTGCGCGCCTGACCACGCCAGCCGAGGGCTCTTCCACGCCCAGCAGAATGCGCAGGAGCGTCGTCTTGCCACAACCGTTGGGGCCAATCAAGGCCAGTCGAGCACCCGCAGGAATGGCAAAAGAGATGTCGTGGAACAAGTCCACCGCGCCGAACGATTTACTCAGATTCGTGACCGTTAACAAAGACATGTCAGGCCCGAGACAAACGAAGTTATCGCACCAAGTATATCATGGGGTGCCTGGCACCATACCCTATTTTGTGGATATTCCGATGACGAACCACGCTGGCCCCGCCCAGGCTTATGAGAACGAACCTGGCAGAGCATCTCCTGATATAATCAGGCAGGCAATCTTTTGAGTAGGAGGATTTCCTATGCTATCCACGTCCTGGTTCGCGAGTCTCCACCCAGTCCTCCAGGCATTGTGCGCCGGCTTGTTTACCTGGGGAGTGACCGCCCTGGGCGCGGCGATGGTCTTTTTCTTCCGGAGTATCCAGCGCAGGGTACTGAATGGAATGCTGGGGTTTGCCGCTGGTGTGATGATCGCCGCCAGTTTTTGGTCACTGCTTGCTCCAGCTATTGATATGGCCCAGGAACTGGCCATCCCGGCCTGGTTGCCGGCATTAGCAGGGTTCCTGCTGGGAGGCGCGTTCCTCTGGGGAGTGGATCAGATTCTGCCTCATCTGCACGCCGGTTTGCCAATTCAAGCGGCAGAAGGTCTGCGGACTTCCTGGCAACGGAGCATCTTGCTCATCCTGGCAATCACGCTGCATAACATTCCGGAGGGGTTGGCCGTGGGCGTAGCGTTTGGTGCAGTCGCTGCCGGCATCCCCTCGGCTGCGCTCGGCGGAGCCATAGCCCTGGCGATCGGAATCGGCCTACAGAACTTCCCCGAAGGCACGGCCGTTTCCATCCCTGTGCGCGGCGAAGGGCTCTCCCGTTGGAAGAGTTTCGTGTACGGCCAGGCTTCTGGCCTGGTGGAGCCGATTGCGGCGGTCATCGGCGCGGCAGGCGTGTTAGCTATGCGCCCCATCCTACCCTACGCCCTGGCCTTTGCCGCCGGCGCCATGATCTACGTTGTCGTCGAGGAACTGATTCCCGAAGCCCAGATGGAAGAAACGCACTTCTCCACCATCGGCGCTTTGCTAGGCTTCGCTGTGATGATGTTCCTGGACGTTGCCCTGGGGTAAACGCCCCTTCGGAGCGATCTTCCTAGGCCGCGACGACGAAAGCTACTCCGACCAGACCCGCGCCAGAGTGGACGGAAAGGCCAGGGGTCATATCCGCGTACAGGGGCTTTACCGAACAGGGCAATGCCGCGGTGAGCTGAGCCGCGAACCGTTCCGCCATCTCGCGCGCGTTGACATGGAGATACCCCAGACGCTCGATCGAGCGACCCTGAGCGGCCTCAACGGTCAGCTCGACCACGCGCTCCCAGGCCTTGCGTTGCGTGCGGACTCGTTCCAGCAGCTGCAACTTCCCATCCACAACCGTCAGAATCGGACGGACTTCTAGCAGACTGGCCAGGCCGGCCGCCAGATGCCCAACACGGCCGCTCATCGCGAGGTATTTCAGGGTCGCCAACGCGGCAAATAAGTAGGTGCGTTCGCGCTGCTTCTCTGCGACGGCCAATGCTTCGCCCAGAGAAGCGCCTTGTTCGAGGGCCTCAGCGGCAGCTAACACCATGAACCCTTGTGCCAGCGATAGCGTTTGAGTATCCACCACGCGAATCTCGCGCTCCGGGAACATTTCTCGCGCCGCCATGGCAGATTGGTAACAGGCGCTCATCGCACTGCTGATGGTGAAACACAAAATCGCTTCTGCGCCAGCCTGGAAGGCAGCTTGATAGGCCTCCGCATACTGACCCGGCGCAGGCGCAGCGGTGGTCGGGATACGCCCTTCGCGGTCGATCCGCGCGAAGGTGGCCGCATCGTCCAAATCATAGACCGCGCGAAAACTCTCCTTACCAAACTGGACGGTAATTGGGACCTGGACAATACCGTAGCGATGCGTCAATTCCAGTGGCAGACTACAATCCGTATCCGTGATAATGGCGACTTTTGACATGGCTTTGCTCCTTCCTGGGGAATAGGAATTAGAATTGTCAACAGGATTCATGTTCTAAGATCAGGCGCACCCGCTCAATACAAGCACCATCCAAAGGCAAATCGAGCGCGGCCAGCACTTCTTCTGGTCGGCCGGTTGCACCTTCGCGGGCCGAGAGAATCATGCCGAGCGCCTGCCCGTCCCATTTTAACTGAAGAATCAAGGGACGCAGATCGTATGACCGTTCACGCCAGCGACGGGGGAGCATCGGCTGCGCCATGAGATTCTCGATTCGCTGTGGCAGGTCAGGGGGCACTGTAACCACAAAGGAAATGCGGTATTCGGCAGCCATCACTTGAGTCTGTAGAGCGGGCGCACGCTCCTCTACTCTTTCAACTGAGCGGATGAGTAAGCCGTGCGGCGCTACCTCTTGCAAGCACGCTGCGATTTCGTCCAGCGTATCCGGGACAGGTTGTGCCTCATCCAACCACACATCTCTCTTTGCCCGATAAAGCCGAGCGGCAGCGCAGCCGCAATCTGGATTTTTGGCTGTGGGTGGAAGCCCTGGCTATAGAGCAATGGCAGATTGGCACGGCGGAAGGTTCGTTCCCACATGCGCTGCAAGTCCAAATGACCGATATAGCGCAGAGAGTCGGTTTTCGAAAAGTAAATCCGTAATCGCATGGCAGAAGTGTTCCTCGGAGTCATCAGACTATCCGGCAGTTTTTGTGGGAAGCGGAGGACAACACAAGCGTTCCAATAGGAGAAACAATCCCAGCCCCAGCAAGGTCACCGGCCCCATGACACCATACATCCCGGCTGCGCCCAAACGGTCCATGAGCAGGCCGCCGAGCATACCTCCGGCACCGGCGCCGAACCCCATCATGACACTCCCGAACATTCCCTGAGCAGAGGCCGTCATACCTGGCGGGGCATTCTCATGGGCATACGAAACGCCTGCCGTCCACAAGGCAGCAAACGTCAGACCATGGACAACCTGAATGGCGAGAATTGCCCCCGGAAGCGGGAAGAAGAAATACAACAGGAGACGCAACCCAATCACGGCCATAGACACTATCAGCAAGCCGCGTGCCTTAAGTTTCTGAAGCATACGGTTCGAGAAGAAAAAGACCGGTATTTCGGAAAGAGTAGCTATCAAGGCCGCCAAACCCATCAGACTCTTCCGCGCCCCGGCTTCTTCCATGTAAGGGAACAAATAGGTATTTACCGTGGACATGCCCATCCCAGCCAGGAAGACAGTCATCAGGAAGATCAACCAACGTCGGTTACTCAATAAAACGCGGAAACCTTGACGGACAGAGACACGTTCGCGAGTTCTCTGGAAAGTCAATCTATGGCTGACGAGCCATGCCAGCGTCATGTTAATGGCATAGAGCCAGAATGACCAGAACAGTCCATATCGCTCGATGACCATACCTGCGATTGCGGAGACAATTCCCCAACCCAACGTGCCACCCAATCGCACGCGACCATACTCCTGACGTTGCTCACCCAGCATGGATAGAGTAGCGCTATCTGCCAGGGAAGCGATAGGGGAGAAAAGAAACGTGTAGAGGAGAACGAGGGGAAAAAGGGCGAGGAAAGTGTTGGCCAGCGGCATGAGCAGAACCACAAGGATAGCCGCGGCCATGTTCAAGCGCAGGACTAGGCTGTGCCGGTGAGTCGCGTCGGCCAGGCCAGTCCAGAGAGGCGCGCCGAAGGTGGTGATAATGGGGGTCAGACCGGTCAATAGTCCAATCTGAAAGCCACTCAATCCACGCCAACGGTAATACAATACCAGGTAAGGCATGAACGCGGAGAAGGCAGCAAAGAAAAAGAAGTAGAAGGAAAAGGGCCATATTTTTCGCATAGGGCCAATCATACCGCAATTCCAGCAGAGAGGGCATAGTATAATAGGGCCTCGGCACGTCTGCCTGTTGGATGATGAGGCCACTACTCGCCGACTCTATCATTCGTTTTTGCCCCGTCCAGCTCCCGTCGAGGTCTCCTGGCAAAATGATCACATCGAAATTGGTTCACGCCTTTCTCATTGCCTATGAATTCGTGTTCCGGAAAGTCGTATCGAGAATCTGGGATACGTTGCTTCTGGTCGGCAGTGTACTACTCGCCATGCTGCCTATCAGTCCCTGGAACATGGTGAACCCCCGTCGAGACTCAGGGGTTTTTCTATACATTGGCTGGCGTATTTTGCAAGGCGAACTGCCCTACCGGGACATATGGGATCACAAACCACCTGTGATCTTCTACATCAACGCTTTAGGGGTAGCGCTCTCCGGTCATTCTCGATGGGGTATTTGGTGCTTGGAGGTGCTGTTCGTATTCTGCGCGGCCTGGCTCGGATTTCGTCTGGTTCGGAAAGTTCTTGGGGGAGGGGTAGCCGCGGCAATTTCGTTTCTCTGGCTGTTAACTCTGGTATTTGTAATACAGGGCGGTAATCTGACTACAGAGTACGCTCTTCTCTTTCAATTTGCGCTATTGGCCCTAGTTTGCCACGCGGAGGAACGCCCCTCGCCCTGGTTGTGGTTCCTGGCCGGTGTTTTGATCGCTCTGGCCTTTTTCACAAAACAGAATACCATCGGCATTGGCATAGCAATTCTATTGTATCTCGGCATAAGCCGGCTCCGCTCACAACAACATAGAAGACTATGGCAAGAAGTCGGCTGGATTGCCCTGGGAGGTGGTGTAGTCAGTCTGGCGATTATTTTGTTTTTCGCGGCCCAAGACGCACTCGATGATTTCTGGAGCGCGGCATTCCAGTATAACTTTGTGTATGTATCATCCTCCGTGAACATCAAGGCGCGTCTCAAGAACCTTCTTGGCGGCCTTGAACCTTTGACGATCACCAGCCTGTTTCCCTTGGCTTTGCTGGGCTATCTGACAGGTCTCTTTTCGCTCAAGTATGGTCTCTTCGAGACAGAAAAGCAACGCGTTTTAATAAGTATTGGTACCCTGGCTTTTCCTGTGGAACTAGTGCTGGTGAGCCTTACCGATCACCCTTATCCTCATTACTACATGGCTTTACTCCCCGTGCTCGCTATCCTAGCCGGAGTAGTGTTTTGGAGTCTCTTCTCCACTTTGGAACGCAAAGCAGTACCTACCATAGCGAGACATCTCTTCGCAACAGGTATTCTGTTGTTTCTGGCAGGGAACATGTATATTCCGTACAGGAAACAGGTGGCAGAATTTCGCGATACAGAACTTCTCCAAGCAACTATCTATCTCCAAGCCAATACTGCCCCAGACGATTTTGTCTTGTTCTGGGGTGCAGAGACGGCTAACAATTTCCTTGCACAACGCCGCAGTCCATCTCGCTTCGTGTACCAATATCCTCTCTACACCCCAGGCTATACTACGCCTCGGATAGTGGAGGAGTTCTTGGACGACCTGCTTCGTACTCACCCTATTATCATTGATACGTCCAATAAACGTACGCCTATGTATCAGTTTCCTGTTACTTCGGAAAAGATTCAGGCGGATATTGCTTTTCTGCAAGCCCATTACTGCCCCGTGGATCAAATCAGCAGTTACGTCGTGTATTACTGTCCTGATACCACTTGTCCCAACCAGGAATGACTCGGCGGTTGGCCGGAGCAGGTATCCTAACTATAGCAAATCCTTTTAGTAGTCCATTTGTTGTAATCAGTTCTTGTGGAGACCGTAAAGGACATCGTCCATGAAAGGCAAAGAGACACCGTGGTTGATTGTATGGGTAACGATGGCCCTGGTGGGAATAGCGATCATTCTGTATCAGACGCGTTCTGGCCCAGGCTTGGCCAGTGATTCAGTGGTCTACCTCCAGGGAGCCCAAAACCTGCAACTTGGACGTGGTTTTTCGCGCACAACCGGAGATGGAGGCGCATCTCCCATTGCTGACTTTCCTCCCCTCTTTTCCACCTTGCTCGCCCTACTCTCTTTCGGCAACACGGATCTCGGTCATCTCATCCAGGTCGGACGATGGATGAACGCCGTTCTTTTTGGCGCAAATATCCTGCTGGCTTCCTGGTTGGTGCATCGCTATACGGCCAGTTGGGGAGCAACGATTGTAACCAGCAGCCTGCTTCTGGTCTCTCGCCGGTTGATCAAAATCCATTCCTGGTTAATGACGGAAGGAACGTTTATTTGCCTGTTGCTATTGGCTATCCTCTTCCTAGACCGTTTCTTCACCCATCGTCGAACCCGTGATCTCCTCCTCGCCGGTCTCGCGATGGGCCTTCTGACGTTGGTACGCTATGCAGGATTGGCTTTCTTGCTCTCGGCTATACTGGCCCTATGGTTCTTCCAAGGAGAGGATTGGAGGAAACGCTTACTTTCGATGGGTCTTCTGAGCCTGCTTGGTCTGATGCCGATGGCTGTTTGGAGTACACGCAATGCATTGCTCAGCGGAGAGATAGTTGCCAATCGGCAGATAGGCTGGTACGGCCTTAAACCGGAAACGATTTCTGCTTATTTGCGTGAAGGACTGGCCTGGGTACTACCGTCTGATTTTGGAGTCCCATGGCGACTACGAGTGTTAATGGCAGTTGCAATTATGGGGTTGTTTATTCTCCCCTTTTTGATTCAAGAGAGATGGCTCCTTAAAGAAGCCATCCATTCAAAACGTCGCAGCGCCATGGGTGTTCCCGGTCTATTATTGTTTTTCATTCCCGTATACCTTTTTATGCTGATCGTTAATTCCCTTGCCCTCGATGCGAGTACCTCACCGGAGGCAGTGGTACGTTATTTGCTTCCTAGTTGGGTGTGCTTCGTGATTCTTACCGTGTGCGCGGCCCATAAAGTGCTTATGGAGCACTCATCGATCCTTCTCCGCGTGTTTGTGGCGATCTATCTCGTCGTGTGGTTTAGATTTCATATCGCTGAGGTGCTCACCTACACCCAGCACGCGGACTATGGCCTCACGACCATGGTGCAATTTTGGAAGGAAGAACAAGAAGGTTTAAGGCGGTTAGATCCCTCTCGCCCTTTAATTAGCACAGATCCAGAGCGCACCTACCTTCTAGTCGGCCGTCCCTCCTACCGAGCACCTCGCCCACAAGCTGCTTACACCCGTGAGGTCAATACCGAGTATCCGGAGAAGCTGCTTCAAATGCGGAAGTTGTTGCAAGATGGAGCGTATCTGGTTATTGTAGAACCGGTCCAAGAAGAGGAAGCCTACCTGGCAGAGATCACCCAGGGGTTAGATGAAATTATGTCTGCATTCCACGTTAGAGTTTATGCCTGGCCGAGTCAAAATGAGCCATCATCTGAATAGACAACAGGGACTACCTACTGAAGTCGTCTCCGTGATTCTGCCTGTGTATCAGGAGGAAGACAGTCTAGCAGCTTGCTTAAACAGCCTTACCCAGACTCTCGAGAAGGCTGGCCTGAACTACGAAATCATTGCCGTAGACGATGGATCTACGGATCGTAGTTTGGCTACCTTATTAGAACTTCAAAAGCAATATAAACGCTTGCGAGTTGCTCATCACCTCCATAACCGCGGCTACGGTGCCGCCCTGCGAACAGGAGTCCGCTTAGCGCGAGGAGAAATCGTTGTGTTCATGGACGCGGATGGGCAACACAATCCCGAGGAGATCTTACTGTTGCTTAAACACATCCCGCCTTATGATCTGGTAGTAGGATACCGCACAAAGAACTATGCCGGCCCCTGGTATCGTAATATTGGTAATCGCTTCTACAACTGGTTAGCCAGCCGCCTCACCGGCTATGAAATCAAAGATCTGACATCAGGCTTTCGAGCGATGCGTCGGGTGGCCATGTTGCATTTTCTCTCCCTTTTGCCCACCGGGTTTTCTGCCTCTGCAACAGGCACACTCGCTTTTCTTAAAGCAGGCTACAACGTACTATTTATTCCCGTAAATGTGCTCCCCCGAGCTCGCGGTCAGAGCAAAGTGAATCTTCTCAAGGATGGTTGGCGGTTTCTCTTGTTGACCCTGCGAATCATCGTATTCTACGATCCACTCCGCGTCTTCGCCCCATTAGCCGGCATATTTGGCGCTTTAAGCCTCATCAGCTGGGGGCTAGGAATTTGGGCGGCAAGGCGCTGGTTGTTACCCAACTCGGCAGTTCTGTTTGGTATGCTGGCTCTGCTCAGCATCCTAAACGGCATTATTTCCAGCCAGATCGCGGCAGAACGTATCCATTACTTCGGTGATGAACTCATTACCGTTTACGAACAGGAAACCTCGTTGGAGGACGCATGAAGTCGCCTCAGCAGGCCATCCCCTCCCATCGGACTCTGGTTTCCCTCAAGAGATGGATTGCGGCGCCCTTATTCTCGACCATCTTACGTCCCTTGTTGATTCTTCTGGCCATCTCCCCTGTGGGTTATACAACCTACCGCCAATGGCCAGAAGTCAAAGAGACCCTGCTGCACGTACAGTGGCCCTCTCTCACCATTTCCATTGTGATACTCTTTTTGAGCATGCCGTTGATGGGGATGATTCCCTGGCTCACCTTGCGCTCGTTGCAAGTGCATCGCCCGGTGTCCAAAATCCTGGGCTTATATTTTGTTTCCCAATTGACAAAATACCTACCAGGGGGAATTTGGGCCTATCCTACTCGTGTGGCCACTTATCAAGTCAATGGGGTCGGGAAAGTTCAGGCGATTGTCAGTGTAGCGCGCGAAGTGATCTTTCTTTTTCTTGGCGCGGCTCTGGCATCCAGTCTTGCACCATTTGTCGGCGTAGTCTCCCCAGCCTGGATGCAACTGCTAGTTGTATTAGGAGTGCTGGGGTGCCTCCTAGGCATACTGCTGACATCATCCACCAGGCCATGGACTTTTTTGGCTAAGTTTCCCTTCCTACGCGTTTTCGTTTACTCTCCCGAACAAGAGAACGCTCTTACTACCCTCAAATGGTTAGATTTGTTACCGTCCCTATTGACCAGCAGTATCTACTGGCTGAGTGCAGGAATTTCTTTCCTTTATCTTGTGAAAGCAGTTACTCCCAGCACTACCCTGCAGATCAGTCAGGCAATTGCTCTTTTCTCACTCGCCTGGTGCGTAGGCTTTATGATCGTCGTCCTGCCAGCCGGCTTTGGCGCACGCGAAACGGCCATTCTCTACCTTCTCAAGTATTTTATCCCCCTGGCTGATGCTGTGGCAGTCAGTCTGCTCGCACGACTTGGCTGGATGGCCGCAGAAGCGCTCTGGACAGTCTTGCTTGCTGGCAAAATCCTATCTCGTACACAAGAAATAAAATAAATGGAGACCCACAATGGCTAAGGTACGGTATCCAGCGTTACCCCTACATCCCTTTCTTATAAGTGCCTATGCTGTTCTGGCATTATTTGCCCATAACATTACGGAAGTTTCGCTAAGGACTGCCTTGCCTGCTTTGTTAGCCGTATTGATCAGTTGTGGTTTGGTCTGGATAGCGTTTTTCCTCTTCCTACGCGATTGGTCGCGCGCGGCGACGATTACCACCATACTCATCATCCTGTTCTTTTCCTATGGCCATGTTTATCTGGCCATAAAGTCGCGTGCCATCGGCCCCATTATTATCGGAAGGCACCGTTACCTGCTCACCCTGTGGATTGCCCTCGCGTTGGTCTCGGTCATTTTCATAGCCAGACAGGTGAAAAACGTGACCTGGCCGAGTCTCTACTTGAACATTGTGGGAGTGATACTGGTTCTCCTACCGCTGATCCGAATCGTCTCTTATCAAATTGGACAGTACATAGCCCAACGGCAGAATCTCCCCTCGACTACGAAACTGGAGATTGCCCTGGCACCAGGTCAACCAGCACCAGACATTTACTACATTATCCTCGATGGTTATGCTCGCGCAGATGTGCTCCAAAAAGTATATGGGATAGACAACAGCGAGTTCCTCAGCCATCTCCAGGAACAGGGATTCTACGTAGCCTCCTGCAGCCGCAGCAACTACAGTGAAACCTATCTGTCCTTAACCTCCACGTTCAACATGGACTACATCCAATCTCTTCCTCCCTATGCACCGGATAAAAGAGGGCGGCCATGGATATCCGAGTACCTCAAACACAACCAAGTGCGAACGTTGCTAGAGAGCCTGGGATATCGGACGATCGTTTTCTATAATGTATACGAGGCGCTCTTATGGGACAGTGCCGAGATGTATAAGGCTCCTAGTATCGGCTTCATGCTCAATCCCTTTGAAACATTTCTCTTGCAAACCACTCCTCTCTTATCCTGGCTCGATTCAACCACCGCCAAATTGACCGATCGCGATCGGCTATCTCGCCTGAACACCCTCTATGCTCTGTCGCAATTGCCAGAACTACCTCTCACGCCAGGGCCAAAGTTCGTATTTGCACATTTAATGCTTCCCCACTCGCCGTTCGTATTTGGCGAGAACGGCGAGGAGATTCGAATCCCTTACGACCCCTTAACGGACTCTTATCTCGAGGAGGACTTCTGGCGTGGCTATCGCGGACAGGTATTATTCGCTAACCGGCAGATCTTACCAATCTTGTCGGAAATCATTACGCGCTCGTCAACGCCTCCGATCATCATCCTCGCAAGCGACCACGGAACCGACTACTCCTCTAATGTCGAGAACGATTTTCTCAACCTTGGCGCTTATTATCTACCAGGGATTGACCCATCTACTGTCCTATACGATTCTGTATCGCCGGTCAATGCGTTTCGCATCATCTTCAACACATACTTCCATGGACAGTTCGAGCTCCTGCCGGATAAGAGTTTCCTCTGTCAAGAGGGAGCAACCTACTTCATGTGTACGGAGGTCACACTTCCCGCATGCCCTGAGCGATAATAAGTGCGCATACCTGGCAGGCTCCCGCCAGGGAACGAAGCCAAAGACAGTATCTTGCCCCGCCCTTTACTTCCACTTCCACGTCACTCTGTGTACTCCCAAGTGTGAAGACACTCTCTACGGAAAACTCCCTTAACCACGAGTGCAATCCCAATGCCCGACCTCCTATCAGCGACTCTATTCCACAAAATACAGAACAGACTCCACCTGATGCAAAATAGTGTACAAGTGCTGCAAAGGGCACACCAGGTGGCTCATCACGCGCCCCCACTTTCCACCCAAGACCCCGTGGTGATATTCTGTGTCTCAGCTAGCGTTCGCCGTTTAGCGCTGAACCGTGCTTTTTCCCTTCTCACCGCATGGATCCTGAGATTAGCCGGACAACCAGTCATCCAGCTGGAATGCCACCGAGGCATGAGGCGCTGTGTGATGGGTACTGATAATCGCGATCTGTCCATCCCCCCTCCTTGTACACAATGTATGCTGTTTGAACACATCCTGCATCACCGAGCCTCGGTGCATGCTTTCTCCTACCACGAGGACCCTGCCCTGGCTCAGGCCTTACGGGGAGCCAGTATCCCTGACATGATGACCTTTGCCTGGCCAGCACCAGGGAAGTGGTTTGGGAAAACCGGCGAAGAAGTCCCGCTAGGGCCATTGGTCCTGCCCTCCGTGCGTTGGATCTTACGCCAACATCATTTGCAGGATGATGAGCACACACGTCAATTGTACCGAGAGTATCTACTCTCGGCCTGGCATGTTGGACAGATGTTCGCGGAATTCCTAGAACGCTTCACCCCGCGCGCGGTGGTCGTCTTCAACGGCCAGTTCTTTCCCGAAGCCATCGTAGCCTGGATCGGGCGTCGGCGCGGCCTGCGCGTCATCACGCACGAGGTCGGCCTGCGCCCCTTCTCCGCTTTCTTCACCGAAGGTGAAGCGACAGCCTACCCGATTCACATCCCCACCGATTTCGTGCTCTCGGAAGCCCAGAATGCCCGCCTGGACGCCTATCTGGAACAACGTTTTCGCGGCCAATTCACCATGGCAGGGATTCGTTTCTGGCCAGAGATACAGGGCTTGGACTCGTCATTCCTGCAAAAAGCCTCTCAGTTCAAGCAAATCGTCCCAGTCTTTACCAACGTCATTTTTGATACCAGCCAGCCCCACTCCAACGTGATCTTCCCAGACATGTTCGCCTGGTTGGATGAGGTCCTGGAGATCATTCGCGCTCACCCCGAAACGCTTTTCGTCCTGCGCGCCCACCCCGACGAAGAACGCCCTGGCAAGGAAAGCCGCGAGAGCGTGGCCATGTGGGTAGAAAAACACAAGGCAACAACGTTCGATAATCTTGTCTTCGTAGGCTCGCGCCAGTACATCAGTTCCTACGAACTCATTCAACGCTCCAAATTCGTCATGGTTTATAATTCAACCATTGGATTGGAGGCATCTATTCTAGGCATGCCTGTCCTATGCGCCGGACGCGCGCGCTTTACGCAATACCCAACCGTTTTCTTCCCCCAGAGTAAAGAAGCCTTCCGCGCACAGGCTGAAGCGTTTCTGAACGCCGACCACATCGAAGTTCCCCCCGAGCACCGCGAATGGGCACGTCGATTCCTGTATTACCAATTGTTTCGCGCCTCCTTGCCTTTCGAGGCTTACTTGGAGAGTGATTGGCGTCCAGGAACGGTGCGCTTACGACGCTTCCACTGGCGCGCCTTGCTGCCAGAAAATTCTCCCACCGCCAAGGCCCTGCTGGGCGGCATTCTCGAAGGAAAACCCTTTGTCCTGGAAGAGTGAGGTTATGGATAAAATCGAAATTCTCTCTACCGCTCTGCTGGATCGTCACCGCCCAACAGTGCAGGCTCTTCGCTCACTAGCCAATTCCTTGAAAATCGGCCTGGGGTGGCACTATCTCCTGGATATGACCTGGATTCTCGAAAACCTGGGAGAAGTACGTGGCCAATACATCCTGGACGCCGGCGCCGGAACCGGTCTGCTGCAATGGTATCTGGCCGAACAAGGAGCGCGCATCCTCAGCGTGGACCGGGTCAGCCGGGCCGATTTGCCCCTGCGCTTCCGCTTACGCTATGCCGTGCGCGGTCTGCGCCCGGCTGATTTGTCCTCCCCTCTTCAAGTTATCGGTCAGAACATCGCCCTAGCAGGTGGTCTTGGCAAGACCAGGGCGGCTCTGCGCGGCGCAGTCGCCTTGCTCCTCCTGGCTTTCCCGCGCCAACCGCGCGGCGAAATCGTCCTCTACAACCAGGACTTAAGCGACATGGCCGACCTACCGGACAACTCCCTTGATGCGGTCATCTCTGTCTCTGCCCTGGAACATAATTCCCCGCAGGGGTTAGAGCAAGTCGTAAAGGAAATCCTGCGCGTTCTCAAACCTGGCGGCGTCTTACTGGCTACCCTGGGAGCCGCGCGCGACGCCGATTGGTTCCATGAACCATCCCAGGGTTGGTGCTACACCGATGCCACGCTGCGCCATCTGTTTCAGTTATCCGACGCCACGCCATCCAACTACGATCACTATGACGAATACTTCGCGGCTCTGCGAGAATGTGCGGAACTGCGCGAGAACCTGGCCGATTTCTATTTTCAGTCCGGGAACAACGGCATGCCCTGGGGAAAATGGGATCCCAAGTACCAGCCTGTAGGGGTGAAAAAGGTCAAACCCGTAGACGGAAGGCCACTCGGCTGATTGTCCTGTCAGAGATTACACCGGCGTGAAAGCCGGACCTTCCTCCGCCGTAACAGAGAGAAGTCGCGACGTTACCCGCGCCAGGATTGAGAAATCAAAAGTCGGGAACCGCCTGTTCCCGACTTTTGCGCCCGCCATCAGCCAGCAGTCTTGGGCCAGACTGCGAGTTCCAGGGTCAGGCGCTCAAAGAAACTCTCCTCCGGTAGCGCGCCATGCCCATACTCCATGTCGCTGATCGTAACAACCATCTGAATAGCCGCTGTCTCAAGAATAATCTGTTTGCCTTTTTCCACGAGAATCGGCTCTCCTTTGGCCTGTAGGCGGGCAAAGGTGTGGGAATCATGATAGGCATGGTTGCTCATGAGCACTTTCGTCACAGTTTGAATGTCACTCTTATCGAACAACCAGACCTCGAAGGCCGAGACGCGTTTTGGGCCCTCTCCCACGCCAATCGTCTCCGAGATTCCCACGCCGCATTCACCCAGGAACTCGCCAGCGGCTGTCTCAATGCTAAAGGAATCATCGAAGAGATCATCTCCCAGCACATAGGTAGTGACAAATTGCGCCAGCGGAGGTTCTTCCCCCATGGCCGCATAATCAATCACCTCTGCCTGACGGCTGATCTCGCGCGCCCGCTGTGCGGCGGTCAGGGTCGTCGTGCGGCCACGTCGCCGGAAGAGCCGCAACCCCAGATACATCACCAGCCCCATGGCCAGTACGGCCAGCATGACCAGCAGGTAGCCTCCTGTTTTCCCCTGGCCGGCAGAGGACGGTTGCTCCGCAGGAACAGAGGGGGAAGGCACAATCGCGGCCACCTGCTGGCTGAATTCCAGAATCACCACCGGATCCTGACCAGCGGGGTTAGCCTGAATGTTCTGCAAAACGCTGGGGGCAACCTCTCCTAATG
>FWWL01003732.1_pt1 | contig 27019 bp, 26 predicted proteins | sample 2228331 | NCBI WGS metagenome assembly FWWL01 (sample SAMEA103939775, study PRJEB20133) | metagenome
TGGGGGTACGACAAAAGCGGTCGTAGAAGCGCGCCTCGCTTCCAATCTTTCTCAGATCGTCATGGCCGGGACGGGCCCGGCCATGACGTTCAGAGAGAGGGTGGAGCGCCAAACCGGGATGACAGGGCGGGGGCGCGGCCCCTACGCCGGACGCTTCATCCGGACTTCGCGGACCGTGTGGGTCGCGGAGTTCATGACCAGGGTGTGGGTGTGCACGAAGCCGCCCGAGACCGTGACGCCGTCCAGCAGCGCGCCCTTGGTGACCCCCGTGGCCGCGAAGATCGCGTCGGCGCGGACCATCTCGTGCAGGTCGTACTTCTTGTCGAAGTCGGTGATCCCCACGCGGGCGGCGCGCGCCTTCTCGTCGTTGTTGCGGAACACCAGGCGGCCCTGGAACTGGCCGCCCACGCACTTCAGCGCCGCACAGGCCAGCACGCCCTCAGGCGCCCCGCCCTGCCCCACGTAGAGATCGACGCCGGTGTCCGGATCGGCCGTGTTGATCACGCCGGCCACGTCGCCGTCGGTGATCAGGTGCACCCGCGCGCCCACCGAGCGCACCGAGGCGATGATGTCGGCGTGGCGCGGACGGTCCAGCACGCAGACGGTGATCTCGCTGGGATCGACGCCCTTGGCCTTGGCCAGCGCCTGGACGTTCTCGGCCGGGCTCTTGTCGAGGTCGATCGCGCCGGCCGGATAGCCGGGACCGCAGGCGATCTTGTCCATGTAGGTGTCGGGCGCGTTCAGCAGGCTGCCCTTGGGCGCCCAGGCCATCACGGCCAGCGCATTGGCCATGGCCTTGGCGGTCAGCGTCGTGCCTTCCAGCGGGTCCAGCGCGATGTCGATCTTGGCGCCTTTGCCCTTACCGACCTTCTCGCCGATGTAGAGCATGGGCGCTTCGTCGCGCTCGCCCTCGCCGATGACGATCTCGCCGTCGATGTCGAGGTCGTTCAGCGCGGTGCGCATGGCGTCCACGGCGGCCTGGTCGGCGGCCTTTTCGTCGCCGCGGCCCGCCAGTTTCCAGGCGGCGATGGCGGCGACCTCGCAGACCCGGACCGCGTCCATGATCAGATTGCGGTCCAGAACTTCAGAACTCATGTCGTCTCCAACCCCAAAGACGCCTCTCTATCGGAGGCGGTATCAAACCTAGATGCGGGCGATCCGCAACAGTCGCGGACGGTCAAGTACGGCAGGAAGTCCTGCGATGCGGTCAACGGCGGCGGTAAGCACCGATTCCGCCACCGCGTGGGTCGTCAGCACGATCGGCACGCCCTCGGCGCCCTCGGTCGGCTTCTGCAGGAAGCTTTCGATCGAAACCCCGGCCTCAGCCAGCGTCTCGGACACGGCGGCGATGACGCCCGGCTCGTCCTTCACCAGGAAGCGCAGGTAGGCGCGGCTCATCAGCTTGGACGGGTCGACCGGGTCGAACGGCGCGAGCGTGGCGGCGGGGGCCTGGAACACAGGACGCACGGCGCCGGCGATCACGTCGGCGATGTCGGCCGAAACGGCGGCGGCCGTGGGCGCGGCGCCCGCGCCGGGGCCCTGGAGGAAGATGCGGCCCGTCCGCTCGCCCTCGATGAAGAGCGCATTCAGGGCGCCGCCGGCGCGGGCCAGCGGATGGTCCAGCGGGGCCAGCGTGGGATGCACCCGCACCAGGGCTCCGTGGATCGAACGCTCGGCCGAGGCCACCAGCTTGATCCGGTAGCCCAGGTCCTTGGCCATGCGGATGTCGAGCAGGGCGACCTGATCGATGCCCTCGATCTCGGCCGCGGCGTAGTTGGGCGCGCAGCCGAAGGCCAGGGCGGCCAGGATGGTGATCTTGTGGGCCGCATCGAAGCCGCCCACGTCCATCGTCGGGTCGGCCTCGGCGTAGCCCAGGCGCTGGGCCTCGGCCAGCACGTCCTCGAACGAGCGGCCGGCGGCCTCCATCTCGGTCAGGATGTAGTTGCAGGTGCCGTTCAGGATGCCCGAGATCGAGTGGATGTCGTCGCCCACCAGGGCCTCGCGCACCACCTTCACGGCGGGCACGCCCCCCATCACCGCCGCCTCGAACAGCAGGGGGACGTTCTGCGCCTCGGCCAGGGCCGCGAGTTCGGCGCCGTGCTCGGCGATCAGCGCCTTGTTGGCGGTGACCACCGGCTTGCCGGCCTTCAGCGCCGCCTCGACCGCCGCCTTCGCCGGGCCGTCCGACCCGCCGATCAGCTCGACGAAGATGTCGGTCGACTCGGCCGTGGCCAGCGCGACCGGATCGTCGAACCAGGGCAGGCCTGAGATGTCGAACGGGCGCGGCCGCGAGCGCGAGCGCGCCGAGACGCCGCTGACGTAGGCCATGCCGCCGGCCGGCGCGAAGTCCGGGTTCTCGGAGAGGAACGTGAGAAGGCCCGCGCCCACGGTGCCCAGGCCCGCGACGCCGATGCCCCAGGGTTTTCGGTCCATGGGTTCGCTCATTGGGCGGCCAGGGCGTTGTGCGCCCGTCCCAGGATCTCGTCCGAGTTGGACAGGAACTTCTTCACGTTGCGGGCGGCCTGGCGGATGCGCTGCTCGTTCTCGACGAGGCCGATGCGGACATAGCCCTCGCCGTACTCGCCGAACGCGACGCCGGGGGCCACGGCGACGCCCGCCTCCTCGACCAGCAGCTTGGAGAACAGCATCGAGCCGGCCGCCTCGTACTGGGGCGGCAGCTTGGCCCAGGCGAACATCGAGGCGGGCGGCGCGGGGATGTCCCAGCCAGCGCGCTTCATCGATTCCACCAGGGTGTCGCGCCGCGCCTTGTAGATGCCGCGGATCTCGTCGATGCAGTCGGTCGGACCGTTCAGGGCCGCGGCCGCCGCCACCTGGATCGGCGTGTAGGCGCCGTAGTCCAGGTAGGACTTCACGCGTCCGAGGGCCGCGCACATCCGCTCGTTGCCCACGACCATGCCCACGCGCCAGCCGGCCATGGCGAAGGTCTTGCTGAGCGAGTTGACCTCGACCGCGATGTCCTTGGCGCCGTCCACCTGCAGCAGCGACGGCGGCGGGTTGTCGTCGAAGTAAATCTCGGAATAGGCGATGTCGGACAGGACCAGGAGGTCGTGCTTGCGGGCCAGGGCCACGACTTCCTTGTAGAAGTCGAGGTCGACCCACTGGGCCGTCGGGTTCGACGGGTAGCTGACGATCAGCACGCTGGGCGGCGGCGCCGAGTGCTTCACGGCGCGGCTGATGCCCGACAGGTACTCCTCGGGGCTGCCGGCCGGCACGTGGCGGATCACGCCGCCGGCCATGATGAAGCCGTAGGCGTGGATCGGGTACGCGGGGTTCGGACAGATCACCACGTCGCCGGGCGCCGTCAGCGCCTGGGCCAGGTTGGCGAAGCCTTCCTTGGATCCCAGCGTCGCGATCACCTCGCGGTCCGGGTCCAGCTTCACGCCGAAGCGGCGGCCGTAGTAGCCGGCCATGGCCTTGCGCAGGCCGCTGATGCCCTTCGAAGCGGAGTAGCGGCCGGCCTTGGGGTCGCGCGCCGTCTCGATCAGCTTGTCGACGATATGCTTCGGCGTCGGCATGTCGGGATTGCCCATGCCGAAGTCGATGATGTCGACGCCCTGGCCACGGAGCCGGGCTTTGATCTTGTTGACCTCCTCGAACACGTAGGGCGGGAGGCGTCGGATACGGTGGAATTCAGGTGTCATAGGTAGAGCTCTTTCGCCGCGAACGCCCTGCGGCCGATCTGCGAGCTGACGTCAGGGCTTCGATAGACTCCGGGCGGGAGTCCGCCAACCCAGCTTGGGGATTTTTATGCCTCGCGCGGCGCGTTTCGCCCCCGGAAGAGCTCAGCGCGGCGGAGGCGGGGTAGCTCGTTCGCGCAACTCGCGGGCGAAGGCTTCGGCGTCGCCCGGATTCGGCGGCTCGATCTGTGGTCCGGCGTCCCGGCGCGCGCGCTCGGCGAATTCGTCGGTGCCCTGCAACGCCCAGGTCGAGGGCTCGGTGGCGGCGATGAGCGCGTCACGCTCGGCCAGCACCGAGTCGGCGTCGCGACCGTACTGCGTCAGCGGGCGTACATCCTTGGGCTTGGCGGGAATGCCGGCGAAGGTGGGGAACTTGCCGTCGGCGCGGGTCATCTTCGCGACGTCGGCGGCCACCGGCGAGGCGGGGTCGATCTTGGCGTCGGTGAAGGGCACGCCGGTGCAGCCGGCCACGATCGCGCACACGCCGCAGAGGGCGATGGACCGGGCGGCAGTCGAAAAAGGCGGGCGCGGGGCATTCATTTGCGCCAAGGTCTTATGCGATGATCGTTGACGGCGAAAGAGCGCGCGTGACGTCGCTCCCGCCGGCTGGGAGAGCGACCCGATGAGCGAACAGACCGCCCCGTCCAAGAAGGGCGCGAAGAAGACCGGCGCGAAGAAGGCCGCCAAGGCCGACAAGACCGCGAAGGCCGCCGCGCCCGAATCGAAGACCTTCAAGGACGCCCCGCCGCAGCCGCAGCCGCCGCCGTCCTCCGCCGGACCCGCGCCCGCGGGCTTCCCGGGGGCCGGTTTCGCGCCGCCCGGCTTCGACCCCGCGACCTTCACCGCCGACCAGCGCGCCCAGATCGAGCAGCTGTCGATGAACCTCGCCAAGGCCGCGATCACCGCCCAGGGCGCGATCGCCGAGATGGCGCTGCGCCAGGCCGACCGGCCGGCGGCCCTGTCGCCGGACCCGTTCCACGTGGGCCCCGCCCTGACCCAGGTGATGAGCCGCCTGGCGGCCCAGCCCGACCGGATGATGCGGGCCCAGGCCGACCTGTTCTCGCGCTATCTCGACCTGTGGCAGTCCACGGCGCGGCGCGCTTCGGGCGAGACCCCGGACCCGATCGTCTCGCCGGCCAAGGGCGACAAGCGGTTCAACGACCCCGACTGGTCCGACAATCCGGTCTTCGACGTGATCAAGCAGTCGTACCTGCTGACCGCGAACTTCCTGAACGGGATGGTGGCCGAGGTGGACGGCGTCGACCCGCTGGAGAAGCGCCGGGTCGAGTTCTTCATGAAGATGCTGACCGACGCGTTCTCGCCCTCGAACTTCCTGGCCTCGAACCCGACGGCGCTGCGCGAGGTGATGAGCACCGGCGGCGCCAGCCTGGTGAAGGGCATGGAGAACTTCCAGGCCGACCTGCAGCGCGGCGGCGGCTCGCTGTCGATCGCCCAGACCGACTACGACATGTTCAAGATCGGCGAGAACGTGGCCACGGCCCCGGGCAAGGTGATCTTCCGGAACGAAATCATTGAACTGCTGCAGTTTTCTCCATCGACCGACGAGGTCTACGAGATCCCGCTGCTGATCTTCCCGCCGTGGATCAACAAGTTCTACATCATGGATCTGCGGCCCGAGAACTCGCTGATCCGGTGGCTGGCGAGCCAGGGCTTCACGGTGCTGGTGGCCTCGTGGGTGAACCCCGACGCGACGCTCGCGACCAAGACCTTCGAAGACTACATGCGCCAGGGCATCTACGAAGGTGTCGCCGCGACGCTGAAGCAGACCGGGGTCGATCACGTGAACACGGTCGGCTACTGCATTGGCGGGACGCTGCTTTCGGCGACGCTGGCGCACATGGCGGCCAAGGGCGACACATCCATCGGCTCAGCCACCTTCTTCGCCGCCCAGCAGGACTTCTCCGAGGCCGGCGACCTCCTGCTGTTCACGAACGAGGACTGGCTCAAGGACCTCGAGCAGAAGATGGACGAGGGCGGCGGCGTGCTGTCGGGCCAGACGATGGCCGACACGTTCAACGCGCTGCGCGGCAACGACCTGATCTGGTCGTTCTTCGTGAACAACTACCTGCTGGGCAAGGAGCCCAAGCCCTTCGACCTGCTGTTCTGGAATTCGGACCAGACGCGGATGCCGAAGACGCTGCACACCTTCTACCTGCGCCGCTTCTACGGCGAGAACGCCATGGCCAAGGGCGAGCTGACGCTGGACGGCGTGCAGATCGATCTCTCGAAGGTGAAGATCCCGATCTACGTGCAGTCCTCGAAGGAGGACCACATCGCCCCGGCCCGCTCGGTGTTCAAGGGCGCGCGGCTGTTCGGCGGCCCGACGACGTTCACGATGGCGGGCTCAGGCCACATCGCCGGCGTGATCAACGCGCCCGTCGCCAACAAGTACCAGCACTGGACCAACGACAAGCTGCCCGCCACGCTCGAGGAATGGCAGGCCGGCGCGGTCGAAACGCCGGGGTCGTGGTGGCCGCACTGGGCCATGTGGCTGGCCGCGAAGTCGGGCAAGAAGATCCCTGCCCGCGACCCAGCCAAGGGCCCCCTGCCCCCGCTGGGCGATGCGCCGGGCACGTACGTGAAGGTGAAGAGCTAGGCGTTCCTCCCCCTCGGTGAGGGACGGATCGCAAAGCGATCAGGGTGAGGACGTGGCGATCTCAATCGACGTCTGAGCCTGGCCCGCGCTTCCCCACCCGGCTCGACTCCGGCGAGCTGTCCCTCCGCGGCGAGGAGGGAAAGGCCCATCCCGACCCTTACTAAGGTTTAATGCCAGCTACCTTGCGTCACTCACTACCTTGCCGTACCTCATGGGCAAGGAAGGAGCACCTGACGTGCCCGAGGCCATCGAGATCCAGCTGAAGAAAGGGGCCCTTGAACTCTGCGTTCTGGCCCTGCTCCACGCCAGCGACAACTACGCCTACGAGATCGCCAGCTCGCTCGCCGACGCGATCGGCATGGGCGAAGGCACCATCTATCCGCTCATGCGCCGCCTGCAGGCCGAACGCCTCGTCGAGACCTATCTCGTCGAGAGCCCCGCCGGCCCGCCGCGCAAGTACTACCGGCTCACTGAGGCCGGACGGCAGAGCTTCAACAGTCAGAAGGCCGCCTGGACCTCGTTCTCGGGCGCCGTTGACCAGATCGTCTTTGGAGGGGCGAAGGCATGACACGCCAGGCTTTCTTGGCCCGGCTGCGCGAGGGGCTTCGCGGCCTGCCCGCGCAATCCGTGACCGATATCGTGGCCGACTACGAGGCCCACTTCAACGACGGCGAGGCCGCCGGGCGCACCGAGGCTGAAGTGGCCGCGGCCCTGGGCGACCCCGACCGGCTGGCCCGCGAGATCCGCGCCGAGAGCACCATGGCCCGCTGGCGCGAAGAGCGCAGTCCGGGCGCGGCGGCGGCGGCGGTGTTCGCGGTGCTGGGCCTGGGCGCCATCGACATCCTGATCCTGCTGCCGGTCCTGATGGGCGTCGGCGCGGCGCTGATCGGGTTCGGCGTGGCGATCATCGTCTGCTTCTTCGTCGGCGCCTTCATGTTCGCGGGGGGGCCGTTCATGGACCCGCCGGGCGGACCCGGCGTCGCGATCCTGGGCGGCATCGGCTTCATGGCCGGTTCGGCCTCGGCCGGCGCGATCCTGACGATCATCTCGATCGGCCTGATGAACGCGCTGGTCTGGTACGGCCGCCTCCACTACCGGCTGCTGAAGCCGGCCCTCGAAGCTTAAGCCGGAGCCAGACCGATGATCCGCGTTCTCTTCATGATCGCCATCGCAGGCTTCGTGCTCTCGGTGGCCTCCCTCTCCGCAGCCGTCGCCCTGGGCGGACCCGACTTCGTCGCGAAGGGCGGCTGGAGAATCGCCGGCGACAATGACTGGGACTGGGGCGATCACCACGACCACGACCGGTCCGACCGCTGGGGCGACGACGCCACCCGCACGCTGGAATGGTCCGGCTCTGACCGGCTGGACCTCGATCTGGCGGCCGACGTCCGCTACGTCCAGGCCGACGGCCCGGCGACGGTGACCATCACCGGCCCCGCGCGCCTGATCGACCACGTGGTCGTGGTGGGCGACACCATCAAGTACCAGGACCGCGGCCACAGCACCCACCGCACCAAGCTGGACATCGTGGTCCGCGCGCCCAACATCTCGACCTTCGACATTTCGGGCAGCAACAACCTGACCATCGAGGGCTACCGCCAGCCCAAGCTGAACCTGAACGTCTCGGGCTCGGCCGACATCACCGCGGCGGGCGAGACCGACCAGGTGTCGCTCGACCTGTCGGGCAGCGGCGACGCCGACCTGGGCGGGCTGAAGACCAAGGGCGCGGAAGTCGACATCTCGGGCTCGGCCGACGCCACCATCGCGCCCACCGAATGGGCCGACCTGGACATCTCGGGCCGCGGCGACATCCGCCTGCTGACCCGCCCGGGCAAGCTGGAGACCGACGTCTCGGGCTCCGGCGAGATCCACCAGAGCGAGGGCCCCGCCCCCAGTCCCCCGCCGCCCCCGCCCCCGCCCCCGCCGCCTGCGCCGTCACCCAAGGGCGCGAAGACCTAAGACGAAGAAGCGGGAACCGGCCCGGGCGTCTGGACGCACCCGGGTCGGAAGTCTTCCGGGAGCGCCTTGTGGGATGCCCCCAAGGCGCGGCATCGTCGGGCTCCGGTCGTAAGGGGCCCGCAGTGCTGGTGATCTTCTCGACGCTCGACATCTCCGCCGGCGACCGCGCGTGGATTGAGCGGGTCCGAGTCCACTACGATCCCCAACAGCGGATGGTCGAACCCCACTTCACCTTCGTCTTCCCGTTCGATGGGCTTTCGGCGGATGAAGTGCTCTCGCACGTGCAGACGGTGGCGAGCGAAGCAAGCCCCATCCCCTTTCGCCTCTCGCAGGCGGCTGCAGTGCGGGACCCGTTCGGTCCCCGCAGTCATCTGTTCCTGCTACCGGACGAGGGCGTGGACGACATGCGCGCCCTCCATGCCCGGCTCTACACGGGCCTGCTCGCCCAGCAGCGCCACCCGACCGCGCAGTACGCCCCTCATGTCACCGTGGGCGCGTTCGTGGAGCATGCCGCAGCGGAGCTGGCCGCCGAGGCGCTCGGCGTCGTCAACATCCAAGGCAAGATCGACTCGGTCCTGATCGCCGACTTCGACGGGAAGCGCGTGACGGTTCGACACAAAGCTCCGCTGGGCGGCGTCAGGCCGGGATGAATCTCAGCGCCAGGCCGTTGTTGCAGTAGCGGAGGCCCGTGGGGCGCGGGCCGTCTTCGAAGACGTGGCCCTGGTGGCCCAGGCACTGGGCGCAGTGGTACTCGGTGCGCGCGACGCCGATCTTGTAGTCGGTCTTGGTGCCGACGGCGCCCGGCAAGGCGCGGTAGAAGCTGGGCCAGCCGGTGCCGCTCTCGAACTTCGTCTCGGACTTGAACAGCGGCAGGGCGCAGCCGAGGCAGACGAACGTCCCCTTGCGCTTTTCCTTGTTGAGCGGGCTGGTTCCCGGACGCTCGGTCGCCTCCTGGCGCAGCACGGCGTAGCTGTCCTGCGGCAGCCGCTTCTTCCATTCGGCGTCGGTGATCTTGCGGAACGGCGAGTTGGCGTACGCGTCTTTGGCGGCGGCCAGGGACGTGGCCGGGGCGCCCAGGGCCAGGGCGGAGACGGCGGCCAGGAAGCCGCGGCGGTCGAGAAGCGTGTTCATGACGCGATTACGCACGACGAAGGGCGGCGGTTTCAAGTCCGTCCTGGGCATGGAACCGATAACAGCCGCTGCGCTAGGCCGATGGCCCGTCCCATACGTAGCGGACGTCTGGAGTCTTCTCCTCGTTGCCCGAGCCGTCGGTGAACTCGACGGAGCGGAACCCGCGAGACTCGTAGAACGCCCGGGCGCGGGCGTTCTGCAAGAAGGTCCAGAGCTGTCGCGAGCCCCCTTCGGCCAGCACCGACTCGAGTAGCCGCGCCCCGACGCCACGACCGTGGTGGTCAGGATGGACGTAGAGCTGGTCGATCCAGCCCTCCGAGCAGGCGATGTAGCCGCACGCTTCGCCGTCTGCTTCCGCGACCGTGACCCGGTGGGCCGGCAGCACAGTCCCGGACATCCAGACGGCCGCCTCCTCGACCGTGTGGAGCTGAGGCAGGAAGGCGAGCGTCCGCATCGCCAGGATATGGATGGCTGCGAGGGCCGGCGCGTCGTCAGGCGTCGCCGGCCGCAGGATCACAGGCCCTCGCCTTCCGGCAGGCCCAGCATCAGGTTGAGGCTCTGCACCGCCGCGCCCGAGGCGCCCTTGCCCAGGTTGTCCAGCAGGGCGACCAGGCGGGCCTGGCTGCCGTCGGCGTTCCCGAACACGAACAGGCGCATCTTGTTGGTGCCGTTCAGCGCCTGGGGATCCAGCGCCTGGACGTAGCCGCCGGCCCCGGCGCGGGTCTTGGCGAGCTCGGCGCACTCCATCCCGCTGGCGACCTGGACGAAGGCCTCGCCGGCGTAGGCGGCCTCGAGCGCCACGTGCAGGTCGGCGGGCGACGGCTTGCCGGGCATCGCCCAGAGCTGAAGCGGCACCTCGACCAGCATCCCCTGGGCGTAGCGGCCGACCGACGGCGCGAACACCGGGTGGTGGCTGATGCCCGTGTGGATCTTCATCTCGGGCAGATGCTTGTGGGCGAGCGAATAGCCGTAGGCGCGGAAGGCGTCGTTGGTGTCGGCCGGCGGCGCGTTGTCCTCGAACTCGGCGATCAGGCCCTTGCCGCCGCCCGAGTAGCCCGAGATGGCGTTCACGGTCAGCGGGAAGTCGGCCGGGATCAGGCCCGCGGCCACCAGCGGACGCACCAGGCCGATGAAGCCGGTGGGATAGCAGCCGGGGTTCGACACCCGCGTGGCGTTGCGCACCGCGTCGCGCTGGGTGGGCGACATCTCGGGGAAGCCATAGGTCCAGCCCGGCGCCGTCCGGAAGGCGGTGGAGGCGTCGATCACCTTGACCTTGTTGGACGACAGCATCGAGACGGCCTCACGCGAGGCGTCGTCGGGCAGGCACAGCACCACGGCGTCGGCGGCGTTCAGCAGCTCGCGGCGCGCCTCGGGGTCCTTGCGCCGCGCGGGATCGATCGAGAGCACCTCGAGATCGGCGCGCCTGGCCAGCCGGTCGCGGATCTGGAGCCCCGTGGTGCCGGCTTCGCCGTCGATGAAGATCGTGTGGGTCATCGTGGTCCCCAAGTGCGGGCCAAAGCCCCGATACTCAACCGCAGAGATCGCAGAGATACGCGGAGATCTCGTGATCGCCCCCGACACTCTGCGTGTCTCCGCGATCTCTGCGGTTCAAATGAAAAGGGCGCTTCGGTTGCCCGAAGCGCCCCTTCCGCAAACGCGAGTTTTCGCGGCGCGGATTAGCGCTTCGAGAACTGGAAGCTCTCTAAGTCATTGTATTTTCTGCGATATTGTCGTCGAAAAAACATTGTGAACGATCTGTGAAGCGGGGGTCTTGAGTGGCGCTGACCGAGGTGTCTTGCGAAGGTCGACGTCCATGTGATTGCATATCGAAACTTGGTGCTCACAGCTGGATCGAGCACGCCCGGCGACCAGCAAGTTCGCGGACGTCCCCATGCACGGCCTTCTCGTCGAGGTCAACGCGGAGCGCGTTAGCTCGGTCGTATCGCCACATCATCAGCCGTCGCGACTTGGCAGGACCCAACGGGCCGCGCGGTCGCCGCCACGCGCCGAGCTCGGGTCTGAGGAGGCGTTTACTTCGCGCCGTCGCGCAGGTAGCGGCCGAGGACGTAGGTCTTGACGCCCTTGCCGTCCGGATCGAGCTCGAAGTGCTCGCGGTACTCGTCAACGGCCAGGAGGTCGTAGGTGTAGCCGGCCTTCCAGCCGACTGGCACGTTCTCCAAGCTCTCCGAGACCAGGACGATGTGGCCGGGGCGGCTGGCCGCCTTGTCTTGAGCGTAGGTCGAGACGAAGCCCAGGCTGTCGAACTGGCGCAGCATGATCAGACCGCGGGCCTTGTCGAAGCTCCAGACGTCGAGGCTGGTGTGGGTCTCGCCCGTCTTGTTGGCCTCCTGCTTGGGATAGACCGAGCGGCCCTCCACCATGACGAACCGGCCGTTCTGGATGCGGGTCGTGTGGCGGGTCGCAGCCGACGTTCCCGGCTCGCCTTGCCCGACGCCTGTCCAGTCACCCACCAGCGGCGCGACTTGCGCCAGAGGGTCCGGCGTTTGGGCGGAGGCGCCCAGCGGCGTGACGGCGACGGCCAGGGCGAGCAGGAAGCGCGTGATCGATGTCATGCGGCCGAGCTTACGTGCCAAGGCGCAGCCGTCTTGCAAAAAGCGGTCAAACCGTCAGGGGGTTTCGTGGAAGACCAACGGCTCCGCGCGCAGGCGGCCGGGCGTCATGCCGAAGTAGTGGCGGCTGGTGTTCGTAAGGGCCAACTGGTCGGAGAAGCCGAGCATGTCGGCGACTTCAGCCAGCGGCAGCTTTCCCCTCAGGAGCCCGCAGGCGCGCAGCATGCGCCCCGACATCGCCATCTGTTTGGGCGAGAGACCGATGTAGGTGGCGCACCGCCGGCGCAGGGTGCGCACCGTCAGGCCCAGATCGTCCGCCAGGGCCGAAATCGACCGTGACGGCGACCCGCCGAACAGCGCCGCATGCAACGCCAGTTGGCGGTCGTGGTCGGAGCCCCAGTCGACGAGTCCTCGGGTAAGCCAAGCCTCGAGCAGCCCGCCTGCGTCTTCCAGCAACGCCTCAAAGAGGGCGTCCAGGAGTTGGTCAGCCTCGCGCCCGATGAAGGTGTCCAGGGGGACAGGCCGGTCCCAGCAGGCGTCGATGCTTGAGCCTAGCAGCACCGAGGCGACCGGCGCCGTAAGCCGCAAGGCCACCATGCGGCCGGGGCCGGTCGGCTGCAGCCGCACGAGCCCGTGGCGCAGGCCGTAGACCATCGCGGCCGGCGACCGGAGGGTGCGGCCATCGACGGCGAGGTCGCACGGCGCGCCGAGCTGGAAGACGATCTCCACCTGGGCGTCGGGCGCGATCAGACCCGGGAGGTCCGCCGCCGCCGCCCCGTGGCTCTGGCCCCAGGCCGAGCGGACCAGCGGCTGGAACGCCGGGTTCGCGAACGCGTAGACGTGGAAGGCCGCCTCCATGAAAGCATCCGATCCCGCGGGCCAGAGTTGCGCAAGCCCGAAGCTGGATGGTCTTCAGGCTGGCCGGCGGCCGCGGAGCAGCACCACGCCCTCCCCGTCCGCTTCGATGAGATCCAATCCGGCGGACCGTAGGTCCGCGATGACTTCGGCCAAGGCCCGGAAGCGATAGACCTCCGGGGGGAACGCACTCGTCGCGCGCTCGTCCGCCGTCGTCCGGAACAGCAGCACGAACTGTCCGCCGGGCTTGAGCACCCTTCGGATTTCCCGGAGCGCCGCCACGAGGTCAGCCCAGAAGTAGACCAGGTGGACGCACAGGACCTTGTCGAAACTGGTTTGCGGGAAGGGCAGCGCCTCGACGCCGGCGACGGCCACGTCCACGCGGCCGGATCGCAGGAGCGCCTTGTTCCGATCGCTGGCGATCTCGGCCATGAGCTCCGAAGGGTCGGCGCCGACGACCCGGCCGCGGACGGCCTTGGCGGCAAGGGCTGACAGCGCCCGGCCGGGACCGCAGCCGATGTCCAGGACATGGTCCTCGGGCGCGACCTTGAGGGCGTCGATCGCCCGCTGGTTCTGCGCCCAGGTCTTGCGGGCCATGACGAAGGCGATGACGCGACCCAGGACACCATGGGCGTTGCGGGCCTGCTCGGCGATGAAGATCGGAAGGCGCACCCCGGGCGCCCCGGCTGCGGCGACGACGTCCTGCGGTCGCCGCCAGATCTGACTCCGGCAGACGACCTTCAGGGCGCAGCCCCTCAGCTCCGGCACACCGCCCTTCACACGCACGGTCCCGCCACAGGTGCGGCCGTCATCGGGATTGTAGAGCCGCCCCTGGCTCCAGACGCCGGGCGCGGTGCGGCGGAACCATCGCGGCCAAAACCAGCGGGTTTCCGAATAGGCGCCGGCGAATTTGTGGACGAGCTGCTCCAGGCGGGCAGCGGCATCAGCTTGCCATGCGCGGAGACATCCACGCGCGGACATGCAACGGCGGTCACAACCCAAGCTATTCTGGAAAATAGGCACAATCAGCAGTCGAGCGCGCGGTGCGGCTAGCCTAAGTCTTGTCCAATACTCAGTACGACGATGGCGATCTGGTCCAGCCGCGCTCGGAGGCGGGAGTGGCGTTACGGACTCTGCGTCAGCCGGTCGCACATGCGTCAGCGGGGATCGCTGCCGTGACGGCGGTCGATCCGGTCGGGGAATCGGATTGTGCCTCATCTGCTGCCGCGTGCCGCGACCAGCGTCGCGATACTCGGCAGATCAGAGGGTGTTGGGCGCAATCCGAGGGTCTTAACGGTGCGTCAGTTCAGGTGGAGCCATGCTTAGCGCGACGCGCCATGCTGATGGAATGCTCCGTGCCAAAGATCCCTCGACCAAACACCAGCCCAGAGAACCGGGCCGTATCTTCGTATTCAGCCTCCTTCACCATTCACGTCGGCCGAAACATGATCGTGCAGGGGCTCGGCATGGCGATGGTCAGCGTAATGGGTCTCACCATCCTGCCGTGGCCGGCCGTCTTGGCTTGGACTCTGGTCGCAATCGCCGCCCTTGCCGCAGAGGACAAGCTCCTGCGGAACATCGCCGGCGGCGGCCGCTTCTCGCGGCCGGCTAGCACGTGGGCTCCGGCGCTCCGGGTCTTCGTGACCACGCTCTACGCCGCGGCGGCCCTGGCCCTCGTCGTGAAGGGCGAGCAAGGCACGGGCGCCCGCCTGTTCGCCTTCGCCCTGATGACCGCCTCGATGATCCACGTGCTCATGCGCTACTATCGATCGCCGCGGATGATGATCGCGAGCCTCGCGCCCTATCTCCTCATCCTGGGTTGGGTCAGCGTCGGCCAAGCTCGCATGGCCTTGCAGCAGGGCTACCTACTCGGCGCAGTCACCTGCACATTTACCACTGGCATGTTCGCGGTGCAGCTCTGGTCGGCGCGTGCGCAGCTCGCCGGCGCTTGGACCGAGCTCATGACGGCGCGCCAGGCGGCGGAGGAGCGTGAGCGGGCCGCCGAAGCGGCCAATCTCGCGAAATCCCAGTTCCTCGCCACCATGAGCCACGAGCTCCGAACCCCTCTGCATGGAGTGCTCGGCATGGCCCAGGCGCTGAGCGCCGAACGCCTCACGAAGGTCCAGCGTGAACGCATTCAGGTCATCCGTCGATCGAGCGAGAGCCTGCTTTCGGTGTTGAACGATCTACTGGATCTTTCGAGGATCGAGGCGGGCGCTCTGAGGCTCGAGGCAGTGGAGTTCGACCTGGAGCACCTGGTGCGTGGCGTCGTCGCCGCCTATCGACCCTTGGCCGAGAAGAAGGCTCTGGCGTTCGAGTTTGATATCACGGAGGAGGTCCGTGGGCGCTATCTCGGCGACGCCGCGCGCGTGCGGCGAATTCTCTACAGCCTCTGCGAGAACGCTGTGAAATTCACCCAGGCTGGCGACGTAACGCTCCGAGTAGAGCGGGATGAGAGGCAGATCGTCTTCTGCGTCAGCGACACAGGCGTCGGCATCGCGACCGACGACATGGCGCGCCTCTTCGAAGGCTTCTTCCAGGCGGACTCCACCCTCACGCGCAGATACGACGGCGCCGGCGTCGGCTTGGCGATTTGCCGGGAGCTCACGACTCTCATGGGCGGCGTCATCGAAGCCTCAAGCGAACTCGGCAAAGGCTCGACGTTCACCGTCAGGCTGCCGCTGAAGCGGGTGGAGTCCTTTGATGAAGTGGACATTATCGACATACCTTCGGCCGAGGTGGAACGGCCGGCCGAGCTTCGGGTCCTCGCCGCAGAGGACAACGCGACGAACCAACTCGTGCTCAAGACTCTGCTGGCGCAGGCAGGCATTGCTCCGACGTTCGTGATGAATGGCCGCGAGGCCGTCGCTGCATGGGAATACCAGATTTGGGACATCGTCCTGATGGACATCCAGATGCCCGAGATGAACGGGATCGAGGCCACGAAGGCCATCCGAGCGCGCGAGCTCGAAACCGGCCGAGTCCGCACACCGATCGTAGCCGTGACCGCGAACGCCATGGCCCACCAAGTGGTGGAGTACTCCGCTGTTGGGATGGATGGCGTGGTCCCCAAGCCTTTTGAGCTCACCCAACTTTACCAGGCGATGGAACAGGCTCTGGCGCACGCCGACGCCATGCCAGCGGAGTCCTGCCGGCAGAGCTCGACGGCCTAAGTGCGGGGGAGCGCAACATCCTGGGCCGCGAGCTCAGGTTCAAGGTGACGGAACATCCGTAGGCCGACTAACGATCATCGAGGCGGCGCAAGTCTGCAGCTTCGTTTGCGGGCGCGCAAACTCTCCGACAGCTCGTCCGGAGATTCCTTCGGGGCGGCCGGAACCCCTGAATGGCGCGGCGTGGCGACGCCACTGCGCCTCGACGCCAATTCCGCAGGCAGCATCGGATCACACCATGGCGGCGCTGGCTCACTACAAGGACATAAGGGTGCTCGTCGCTGAGGGACCAACGGGCGAACCAACGACTAATGGATGCGATCCTCCAATCCCTGGGCATCAAGGCGTTGATCGTCGGCAACGGCTCTCGTCATTCATCGGCGACGTGGAGGACGGACTGAGATGGAGGCGGCGGCGTGAGGTCGGGTCGGCGGCTCCGGGCCACGTGGTGATATCTGCAGCGGTCTGAAGTGTTTGCCCGCTGCTCGTTGCCGGCGAGGCAGGCGGACAAGATCCAGGCACGCTGCGCGCCGGGCGCGGAGAGAGATGTCGAGGTCCAGGACTGCGTGTGCCGAATCGTCGCGGGGACCTGAGATTGCAGTCTTGTTAACCGCAAAAGCTTAAGCGTCGCGTGGGCATATATGAGCGCGCCGATTCGTCGCCAATTGATCGAGGGGGGCGAATGAACTCGGAAGGGACGGCATTGGATCGATCAATTGCTGAGGACGATGCTTCATATTTCTCGCGCGTTGTTGAAAGAGGTCCGTATCGTGTCCGCATCCTGGGTCCGTCGGGTCGCGTCGAGTTCATGAACGAGCGCGGTGGGCGTCTCTTCGAGATCGGGGACTTCGCCGCCACCTTTGCCGACGAGAGTCACGAAGCTGTGGAGGCGCTGGAACGGCAGGATTTCGACCTGGCTCTGATGGACATGCAAATGCCGGTGAGGGACGGCCTTACGGCGACGCGCCTGATCCGCGAGCGCGAGCGGCGAACCGGCGCCCGGCGCGCGCCCATAATTTCGGTGACCACCAACGTCCTGCCGGAGCTCGTCCGGGCCAGCAGAGACGCCGGCGCCGATCTGCGCCTCCCGAGGCCCCTGAGCGTGGCGGGACTGCTTCAGGCGATCCAAGCCGTGCTCATCTGCACCGTCGGCGCCGGTCAGGCCGTCAAGTAGTTTGGTTCCTGGTTTAGGAGGACTGTCCGTGGCGGCGCTTGCCTGTCTAAGAGTCGTCGTCGAACCTGAGCACACTGGCCTTTCGCCGGGAGTACTCGGGGCGGTGGTGCTGAAGTTCGCGTCGGCCTATCTCGATAGCCGCTGGCGCTGGCCGCGCCTGTTCTCCCCGCTGACGAACTATTCGTTCCTGTTGACCGATCCGCGCGCCGACGAAATGGACGTGCAGGAGCTCGGCCGCATGTCCGACGAGCTTCAGATCAAGTTGTTCGGGACGGCGGCGTCGGGCGAGGTCACCTTGCTGCTGTTCGAGGGGCCGGCCGAAGCGGTCAGCGCTTTCGCGGCGCTCGAGAACTCCGTCACCGTGCGGGCGTTGAATGAGCCAGCCCTGCTGCCTCCGGGGGGCCGCTTGAGCCAGATCCTTGGCAGCGATCGGGTCTCCGAAACCGAGAGAGAAGCGAACGTTTGCAGCGGCCAGAGTGGGCCGCCGCGGCAAGCGGACGTGGATGAAGACGGCTGCACGCCCGAACGGCTGCACGGTGTCTACTTCATTCCACAAGGGGTGTTCATCGGCGACGTGATCGCCCTCAACCATGGCCGCGCTTACGCGACCATTGCCGAAGGACCCGACCGCGTGCCGCCCGACCGCGAGAGATTTGACGCTGACTGTGTGGCCGCCGCACAGCGGTTGCTGGCCGATCCGCGGGTCACGGGCGCGCTGTACGTTCCGATCTCCTACGATCGGATCGTGCGGCCAAGCGTGCTCGCGAGCTACGAAAAGCTGCTGTCGGCGCTGCCCGAAGACCGCAAGCCGCAACTGACGGCCGCGGTCTACGATGTGCCGAGGGACCCGGGGTTCGGCGCCCTGACGCAGGTCAAGGCGACGCTTGGGAAGTATTTCTCGACCATAACCTTGCGAACCGAGGATCCCGCATTTGAGATCGAGAAGCTGGCGACCCGCGCCGTGACGGGCGTTTCGCTCGCGCTGCCAAATCGGGAACCGCGTGTGCGGATGTCGATGTTGCGGCAGTTCGCGAGCCACCGGCGCCACTACAACCGCAAGCAGATTCGGGTGTCGGTCGCCAACGTCCGTACCGCCAAGGAACTGGAGGCCTGCGCCGCGCTGGGCATTCCCCTGGTTTGCGGACCCGCAATAAGCGGAATGCGGGCCGAACCCTCCGGTGGCCTCCGGATCGCGATCTCCGCGCTACCCGTGGGCGACGTTCAATCTTCCAGGGAAGAGGTGGCTTCGCGCGCCTGACGACGGCCGCGCCGACGCTCGCCGACTGGCGCGCCGCCCTTGGTTCCGTCCGAGGTGTTTCCGCGACCTTTCGAGCGGTCCAGTCCCCGCTCTTGTTATCAAGGCATGGTGCGTTAACGGCTGAGCGAGGCCGTTGCGTGTAGGCTCTTCGCCCATGCCTAGAGAACTCTTTCAGAAGATCTTGGTCAGCGCCGGGTTCACTGACGAGTTCGACGCCTCGGCCGGTGAGACCCGGCAAAAGCTGTTTGAGCGAGCCGTGCTGCTCACGGCCGTGGCGGTGCTCGCCTCCCCCGTGATCGGCGCCGCAAGCTCTGTTCTTTGGTGGTTCCTGGCGTTGACCGCAGAGGCGTGGCTGTGGCGCACGACCTCTCCGAGCCTGATCGCAAGACGGCGACTCGTGACGAGGGTTCAACGCCTGATGGCCTCGGGCCTGACGAGCGGGTCATGGGCGAGCGCCGCGGTGCTTTACTGGGCCACGGAGGATACCGTGGCGCGGCTCTACGCCGTCGCGCTGATTGCCGGCATCCTCCTATATTGCGTGCGCGCCTGTCACCGGTTCCCGATCCACTTTGCCGTCTGCACTCTGACGCCGGCCTCCGCCCTTGCTTACTTCGTGATCTCCTACGGCGATGACCCGCTCCGTTTCGTGCAGACGGGCGCCGGCTTCGGGCTGCTCCTGTGCTTCACGCTCAGCTCGGCCATTTCCGCCTATCGATCTCATCGGACCTTGCAGGCCGCCAATGCAGAGCTCGTCTCTCAACGGCGCGCGGCTGAAGCGGCCAATCAGGCGAAAAGCGAGTTCCTGGCGAACATCAGCCACGAGATCCGCACGCCCCTGAATAGCGTTCTGGGCATGGCGCGAGCCATCGCCAACGATCCGCTCCCCCCTAAGCAGCGGGAACGGCTCATGGTCGTCCAAGAGTCCAGCCAGGTTTTGCTGAGACTGCTCAATGATCTCCTTGACCTGTCCAAGATCGAGGCAGGACGTATTGAGCTGGAGGATGGGATCGTTGACTTCGGCTCGCTTGGGGCCGCGCTCGTCAAGGTGTTCAAGCCCCTGGCCAAGGCCAAGGGCGTGGCCTTCGAAATGGAGGTCGCACCGTCCGCGCAGGGACCATGGCGAGGGGATCCGGGCAGGGTGCGACAGATCTTGTCCAACCTGCTGAGCAACGGGATCAAGTTCACGGACAAGGGTTCCGTGCGGGCCACGATAGAACACGTCGACGATTACATCTGTGTCCGCGTCGAGGACACAGGGCCAGGGATTCCCGCCGATCGAGTCTCGCGGCTGTTCGACAAGTTTGTGCAGGCCGACGCCTCCACGACCCGGCGCTACGGAGGCACGGGCCTCGGCCTGGCGATCGCACGCGAACTCGCAGGGCTCATGGGCGGGGATATCGCCGTCGAGACGGAGCTCGGCCGGGGCTCGGTGTTTACGCTGAGGATTTCGCTTCAGCCGGTCGCGGCCCGCGAGACCGTCGCGGAGGCGCCCGGCGCTGCGGAGTTGGACCGGAAGCTTCGTGTTCTGGCGGCCGAAGACCACCCCACGAACAGGCTCGTGCTGAAGACGCTGCTCGAGCAAGCAGGCCTCTCCGTCCATCTGGTCGACGACGGTCAGGCCGCGGTCGACGCCTGGGCGTGTGAGGACTGGGACGTGATCTTGATGGATGTGCAGATGCCGGTGATGGACGGCCCGACTGCGGCGCAGATAATCCGCGACCAGGAGCGCCAGTCGTCGCGGGGGCGCACGCCGATCATCGCGCTCACGGCCAACGCGATGGCTCATCACGCAAGTGAGTATCTGGCTTCGGGAATGGATTTTCTGGTCCCTAAGCCGATCGAATACGAGCGCCTGCTGGACGCCATTGTTCGCGCCACCACCGCGCCCGCAGGCGCGCAAGCCGCGGCCCCACGAGTTTCGCGAGCCTAGTCGCGCCCGCTCCGAGACAAAGTGCACGTCGCGCGCATGCCGCCTCGCGGTGTGGCGCAGCTCTATGCAGACCGAAGGCCCACCTTGGCGGCAAGACTCGACCACGCAGGCAGATTCAACGCCTTGTCCGCCGACCCAGGCGCTTCTGCTGCGACGAGGAGCGGGTACCCGGCCGTACTTGAACGCGCTTTTCAATCACCTCCTGCGGGACGGGACCTCAGCGAGCGCGCGCGAGATCAAGGAATCCTTTGTCGAGCCGCTTGCCGCGGCTCAGCGCGACATAATTGAGAACGGAATCGCCGCCGGTCGATTTCGAGCCGTCGACCCGACGCTGGCCTATTTCATGATCGTCGGAGCCTGCCAGTAGCTGTTCAACAACAAGATCACCGTCGCAGGACTGCTGAAGGGCGATCTGGACGACGAAGGCGTGGACCGCTACGCGCGATTTGTGGTCGACACGCTGCTTAAAGGGCTCGCCGTACGATGAGGCCGCGCCGCCGCGAAGCCGACGACGAGACTCCGGGAGGCGCGGATCGCGAATGTCCTGGCCGCACATGTGGGCGGGTCCGGCGCGAACGGCGGGCCCACCACAGGCGCAAGCAGATTTGAGCTTCCGCAAATCTGCAGACGTCCCAGGAACTCGCCGCCTGCAAGGAGCACGGCATTCCCGTCGTCACGGGACCCGCCGTCAGCGAGCTTCAAATCTTCCCGCTCGGCGGCCGCCCGCACGGGCTGGCGGAGCTGCCTGTGCGAGACGTCTTACCCACTCTGGTCCGTGCCGCGCATCGAACTCTCAACGACCTTGCTTCAGAACGTGTGCACAGTAGGTGTTCCGCCTCTGGATTCGGCGGCGGCGGGCGTCCACCAGTCGGACCCAAGCCCAGACGCCGACGAGCGTCATCAACATCGGGGACCCCATGACCAAGGCCTGGAAGAGGACGGCCGCCATCGACCAAACGCTACCGGGCTGGGGTATCGGAAACTCTAAGTTGTCGCATGCGAAGCGCTCGCGCGACGATCCGCCTCACAGTTGAAAACAGGCGGTCGTCTCCGGATGTTGGTGGACTCCGAACCCAAGCCCGCATGCGACCAGTCTGCGGTGACGCGTATCTCAGCTCACCAGCCTACGCCCGCCAAGCGGACACGCGGCTACATTGCTATCGCCAAGGCGACGGCCACGGCCGCCGCCAGCGTGCCAGCCAGGACGAGAGCCAGGATGTCGACCCGGCGCAGGGATCTCGGCCGCGGAATCAGCAAGCGCCCGAATCCCTGGCTGGACCGAAGGGTGAAACTCCGACCCGAGAGATGCGGCCGTGCAAAGTGTGGGATATGGAAGTGTGGTGTTCTCATGGCAGGCGTCCTCGACAGGGCCGGGGAGAAATGTGGCCGCGGTCGCGGCGGCCTTCTACTCGACAGCTGCACGTGAATTCTAGTCCAAAGCCCTGGTCTCAGCGACGCTCCTGACGTCCGGAGGCGTCGAATATCACGCGAACATTATCGCGGCAGCCTTCAGGCGGCGCTCGCCCCGCACCATCTGTGGTGAAAGCCGGTGTCTTACGAACGGGTTCCGGCGGACCGGTGTCGTCGACATGCTGTCTTCGGCGGGCCTCAGCGAGAGGTTGCAGCGACCTCCCATGTTGCGGGAGGGCTGGGGCCGTGGCCGGTTGGCGCCAGGTCGGCGCCCGGGACGCCCCGGGTCAAAAGGCTCCATCGCAGCGCTGTTGGCCTCACTCGCCTTGCACCTGACCCTCGCCGCCTACCTGCTGCAGGCCACGTTTGAGCCGCGCTATCGCGAGTACGGCGAGCAGGTGACCGACGTGCGGCTCGTCAGGCCGGCGCCGCCTCCGCCTCCTCCGCCGCCCCCCGCGAAATCGCCGACGCCGCCACCAAAGCTGCAGCCAAGGCCCCCGGCGGCCGTCACTGAGCTTCCACTGACGGTGCCTCCGCTACCCGTGCCGCCAGTCGAGCAGCGGATCGAGGAGCCGAGGCCTCCGCCGATCGCGGCGCCGCCTCCGCCTGCCCCGCCGGCGCCGGAACCCCCGCGGCCGGCGGTGATCCAGAATCCCGACTGGCTGCGCCGGCCGAGCGCGGCGGAGGTCGCCCGCTATTATCCCGAGCGCGCACAGCGCATGGGCGTCGAGGGCCGGGTGACCATCGCCTGCACCGTGGACGCCAAGGGTGGCCTTCAGGCCTGCCAGGTCGTCTCCGAGAGCCCACAAGACCAGGACTTCGGAGAGGCGGCCCTGCGCATGAGCCGGCTGTTCAGGATGCGACCGATGACCAAGGACGGCGTGCCGGTGTCCGGCGCCTCTCTGCGGATCCCGATCCGCTTCGTGCTGCCGCAAGACTAGGAGGCTGCGGAGTTGGCCGGCCTCGGCCTCGATTGCCAGAGTGAATCAACCCACTGGCGTCCACGCGGCGGCGCCACTCCCGAGTCGAGTTGTGGAAGAATGCTGCGCGAAACTTTCGAGGCCTGAGTTTCTACACAGCGTCGGTCAAAGGCAGCTACCGGCGCCCTGGTATGCCCTTGCCTCATGGCGGTTGAACTTCGAACTCACATCTGACGGGCCGGTCAATCTTCGCCGCCTTCTTCCGGCGAGACTCGAACGCGGCGCGATTCGCCGCGCACAATCCCCGCGCCGTCCACCAGCGCCCCCCACGCCACAGGGGTCGGTTGCCGTGATCGGCGGCCAATCCGCGTTCCATGTTGGGACATCTAGGGTCGCAGCGCCCCCCCTCCGCGCTCTTCGCCTGGGCCAGATCGCGCCGCCCATCCGTGTGGACCGTTCCCACGGCGGCGGCGATGCCTGCGGTCACCTGCGCCGAGGTCACCGGAGGATGGGCGGCGAAGTCGTCGAGCCGAGCGCCCACCCCATGATCGCCTTTCGAAGCCCTGCCAGCGTCGGGCTGTCGTCGGCGGTGCGGCTTCGGCGGCGCCCGCCGCCATCCCTTCGATCGCCCGCCGCAGCAGTGCCACTTCCGAGCGCAACTCCTCAAAGGCTTCTTCGGCGGATCCACCGCGCTCCTCGTTGGCCATCGCCTATGTCCCGCGGTCCCGATGCGACCGCTGCGAGCCGCTTTGACCCTCGCCCCGGCCGCGGGTGCGTTCGCGCTCCAACCCGTCACGCTTCGGCGGCGGCGATTGTTCCGCAGCCTGTAGAAGTCCGCGGGCGCGGCCCTCGCGGGCGGATGCACCCACCTCCGGGTCACGGCGCATGGCCCTCTCCAACTGCTCGCGGAGTCCGGGTCTATGAGCCTCCACGGCCCGCCCGGCGCGCTCCAGCGCCAGACGCTGATGCTCGAGGACGGGCAGGCCATCGACCCGCATGCGCTCGGCGTCCATGAAGGCCGTGGCGTCGCGGCGGACGTCGGGCTCCACGCCAGGAATCGCTGTCGAGACGTGTGCGATGGCGTGCCCAGTGGGTCTTATGCCGACATCGGCATAAGACGCATAGCGCCGAGCGCCGGACTACGCCGCGCCGCGCTACGGCCCGGTGAGCGTCGGTCATTTCCTGCGCGGCCGTCCCTTAGCCGCAGATCAGCCCCGGCGAGCCCCGGCGAGCAGGATGCGGATCTGATCGCGGGCCCGGGCCTGCAGCGCGTCCAGGCTCCAGCCTTCGAAGGTCGCCTGCGGGAAGTTCGACAGGTAGGTGTCGAACAGCATCTGCGCCCGCAGCTTCACTTCCGCTTCCTGCGACAACTCGCCGCGCTCGACGGCGGAGGTCAGGAGCTCGGTGAAGACGTCCTGGAAGGCCAGCGACGAAGGCAGGCCGCGCGGGCTTGGGCCGCCGTCCTTGTCCCACGACACCGAGAAGGCGGCGCGGGCCAGCTGCAGGCGGGTCTTGTAGAAGGTGTAGCCGGCCATGAAGACCTTGAGCACGCCGTCCTCGACGTTGCGGCTGCGGGCCGCGGCGTCGCGCATGGCGGCCAGCAGGGCCTCCATGTCGTCGACCATGATCTCGCGGAACAGGTCGGATTTGTCGGTGAAGTTCGCGAACACGGCGCCGGTCGACATGCCCGCCGCAGCCGCGATGTCACGGATCGTGGCGCCTTCGTAGCCCTGCTCGCTGAAGAGGCGGCGCGCGGCGGCGAGGACCTTCAGGCGGGTCTGCTGCTTGGCGAGGGCGCGGCGGGTTGGGGCGCGCGCCGGAGCATCGGCGGCGACCTGGATCGGAGAGATGTGCTTCATCCTTCTCTTATCCTTCGAAGATTCAGGCACGCTCCTTGGAGAGGTGCAGCTAGCGCGCCATTGATGCGAATGCAGCCAACGGCCCTGCGCCGCAATAGCTCGCCATTCTCGGCTGGACTTGAAACGAACTCCGCCGCACGAACGATAGACGCTGCGGCGTGCGGCACTACGCTCCAGCTCGCCTGCCGACGTCGGTTCCGTACTCTCGGCCAAGTCCTCCAATCGAATGTCGCCAACAGCATGCTAAACGTCGGCAGCTGGGACGGCGGTTGCACAGGCTCGGCACTAAAGCCTCTCAAGACCTCGCCCGGGCCGATACTGCGAATCAGAAAGGTAAACACGTTCTGTTGCGTGGCCGAAAATCGCTGCCCCGCGAGAAGCGTTGCCTTGGTCATAGCCAAGGACGAATTCTAGCCGTCCATCAAGACTCAAATTGCATGCCTACATTGCTAGAATGTTTACGCGGCAAATACACGACGACGTCATGGCTGTCATGAATATCGATAACATCGATCTTAAATCTATTCTCAATGTCGTATTAATGACTTTCTTGTACCCTCTCCGGTTGCGTCGGATGTGATCTATGCGTGTCGAGATCGAGCAAGCGGGCGAGATTTGGCAGGTTTCCGAAAGCGGCGCGTTGGTCGGCATCTTTCAAGGCCTCGACCCGGCGCTTGACGGCACCGCGGGACTCTTCCTCACCCGCAAACCAGGCGGCGCCGCAGCTCTTCTGCTGAGGCTTCGCCGCGCCAACCCGGCGGGAGCTGGTCCACGACCGTGCCCAGGCAACCCTGGATCGGCAGCTAGGATCGCGGGGCTTCAGGCGCAAGACCGCGGCCGACTTCCTGCGGCGGCTGATCGAGGCGGTTCCCTACAAGGTGCACACGGTGCTGACGGACAACGGCACGCACGTCACCAATCCCGGGAGCAGGCGCTCAGCCGCGCCCGACATCCGCGCCGCGCTGGCGGCCGGCGAGCTCTTTCCGGGCGCACGCCTTCGAGTTCGCCTGCGCCAAAGCCGACATCGACCATCGGCTGACCAAGCCCGCCCATCCATGGACCAACAGCCAAGTCGAGCGCATGAACCGCACGCTAAAGGACGCCACCGTGCGCAGCTACCATTACGAGAGCCACGAACAGCCATGGGCGCATATGGCGGCCTTCGTCGGCGCCTACCCTGAAGGCCCTCGCCGGCCTCACGCCCTTCGAGGCCATCTGCAAGGCATGGACGAAAGAGCCGCATCGCTCAGGCTATCGCCAGACCACCACACGTCGGGACTGAACATCTAGACGGGCGGCGGGTGGGGCGACAGTTCCGCCGCCCGGTCCAGACCTTCTCACTTGGGCGCGGTCGCGCTGCGCTCGCGCGCAGAGGCGTCCACGCCGGTCGCGGTCGGGGCGTTGAGCCCCAACGTGAACTTCGGGTTGCCGGGCTTCCAGGCCATGGGCCCGCCGGCGTAGCCCGCACACCCGGCGAGACCCGCGCTCACCAGGGCGAGAACGACGATGTTCGATCTCTTTGTCATAATCCTTCCTCCGCATCCGATCTGCGCCGCGTCGGGCCCGGCGACGGCGTCGCGACGGACGGACGTCCGTCCGTCTTTGCAGGCAGATCAGTCGAGGATCGGGGGTCGAAGCGGCGGAACGGTCTTCATGCCCCGCAGGCGATGCGTCGGCGACGCGCGCCACTGGTCATGCGCCGTCTCCACTTTGAAGGTAGGCGCAGACGAGACGAACAGGGTCGCGCCCAGCGGGCAATGGCAGGCGGCCGGCGGTCCCAGCAGGTCGCAATTCCCGGTGTGGCAGGGGCAGTCCGCGGCCGCGGCAGCCGCGCCGCAGGGGCACGGGACCGCGCCGCTCGCCTGGAGGGGTGCGGCCGCGACCGCAAAGATGATCATCGCGGCCACAAGGATGCCGAGACGTCTCATGCTTGAATGATACCACGTTGCGCATCTCGAGGCGCGTCCGTCAGCGCAGGTTGGCGAACGATACCGGAAATTCATGTGACAGGTTCGGAGGCGGACCCCTATATGCGGCTCATGCGGGTCTTCCTCGCCCTCCTGGCCGTCGTCGGCCTGCTGCTCAGTCCGGTTGCGGCCTCCGCCGCGACCTTGGCCTGCGCGCATCACCACGACGCGGCGAAGATGGTGATGGCGATGGACGCTTCCGCGCCTGCTGCAGGCGACGCCACGCCCTGCTGCGACGACGACGGCGGCAAGCCCGCGCCGCCCGACAAGCAGAGCTGCGCCCAGGCCTGTGCGCTCATGTGCATCGCAAGCGTCGCCCTGCCGCAGACGGCGGCGGAGCTCCCGCAGGCCGCCAGCCATGCGCGCGTCACCCCGGCTGCGCCCAGCCCGCTTCACGGCCACGGCTCCCCCGGCCTGAAGCGACCTCCCAAGCCCCAAGCCTGAAGCCGGCCGCGTCGCGGCCGGGAACACGCCTGCCTCGGCCGGGCGGCGCCGCGCGCC